>Ga0208411_1000504_pt1 | contig 30275 bp, 27 predicted proteins | sample ETN01SmetaG_4_FD_185793 | JGI IMG/M metagenome (GOLD analysis project Ga0208411, IMG submission 185793) | Marine microbial and viral communities from oxygen minimum zone, Eastern Pacific Ocean - ETNP2014F12-01SV261 (SPAdes) (version 2) | ecosystem: Environmental > Aquatic > Marine > Oceanic ... | reverse complement strand
AAGATTCTGGAAAAGATCATTGTAACCAAATGATCCCGGTTCAAATCACACACCTTGGAGAGGGATTGGTATATGGAAGCCCGACCCTTTGAGTTATAGGAAAAGAATAATCCAACGGATACTCGAGAAGTTGTCAAGGTTGGGTTTTGTTGAAATGATTGAATAATCAATGATCATCTAATCTGTTTTCACCTCATCGATGATCTCCTTGAGGATTTGAGTGTGTTTAGAACATCCATGTCTCCCGCCAAACTCTTTTGGATGTATCCGTCTTGAACGGAAGCCTTCTTCAACGGCAGATTCAAGCAGATTCCCTGCTTTCAGAAGGGAGGAGTTCCGATGACGTTGCCCAAGCCAGTCAAGCATCATCGCCGCAGACAGGAACATGGCGGTGGGATTGGCCTGATCCTTCCCCATAATATCAGGAGCGCTTCCATGAGCAGGTTGAAAAAGAGCATGTTCCAATCCTATCTCTGCACATGGTGCCATTCCCATTCCTCCCACTAAACCACCACCCAGATCGGAGAGAATGTCAGCAAACATATTCTCCATCACCAACACGTCAAAATCCCAAGGTCTGCGTATCAAGTCTAAAGCCTGTGCATCAACATAGTTGTAACCACTTTGGATATCAGGATACGATTTGGCACGTTCGTTAAAGATTTTACGGAAGAAGACCATGCTCCGAAGTACATTGGATTTATCCACACAGGTGACCATTCCTTTTCCACCTTTTTCCTTACGGCGGAGAGCCAGTTTGAAAGCGAAATCAAACAATCTTTCACTGGTCTGCCGAGTGATGACCATTGTGTCACGTGCCTCACGGTCATCCAAGATAACGCCTTTTTCACGTTCTGCAAACAATCCTTCCGTGGATTCCCTAAGTACCACAAAATCAATTTGTTCCGAGCGTGGATCAGACAAGCGTTGAGGTGTGTTTGGGTAAGCCTTGACAGGCCTCATCCCGGCAAAAAGTCCCAACTCGGTTCGTATCTTCAAATGAGGGGCTATTTCAGTTCCGTTGGGGAAACGAACATTTTGCAAACCCATTGCTCCTAAAAGGATCGCGTCTGCATCCTGAACACTACGCATATCCTCTTCGGTGATGTCAACCCCCTGTTCCAGATAAAATTCTGCTCCGGCTCGAAGTTGTTCCAAGGACAGGGTAAATCCTTCTGTTCGTCTCCGGACTTTTTCCAGTACCTCCAGACATGCTGCCATCACTTCTTCGCCAATTCCATCTCCAGGAAGAACAGCAATTTGAAAATCTGAAGAGATGCTCATGAATTTAAAGAGTTATTATGTGGGAGGAATAATGACAGAAAAAAATACTGTTTTGGTAAAAGAATACTTTTTAGAAATCAATATGAACGACCATGCGAAAGCTTAACTTCCGCATGATCGATGAGTCCAGAAAAGGGAAAGAATCGAAAAAGGTGCTTAACCCGATCAGCCCTGTTGGAGGACTTCAGCAATTTGGATCGCATTCAGGGCAGCACCTTTGTAGAGCTGATCGGCAACCACCCAGAAGGCCAAACCATTTCGATGAGAAATATCTTTTCGTATGCGTCCAACATAGGTTTCCTGAGTTTCGGTCACTTCCCAAGGAGTAGGATAACCTCCATTTTCACGTTCATCATGAACCACGATACCAGGTTCATTCTCAAACAGTTCACGAGTTTCGTATTCAGTCAATGGCTTTTCAGTTTCCACCCAAACCGCTTCAGAATGTGCTCTTAGAACAGGAACCCTCACGCAGGTTGCAGAGATCTGCATTTCAGGGGCATCCATGATTTTACGAGTTTCATCCACCATCTTCATTTCTTCCTTGGTGTAGCCGTTATCCTGAAAGACATCAATGTGGGGAAATAGATTGAAAGCAATTTGAGCAGGAAACACGTCTTTGTTCATCGGTTCATCTTTGGCCCAGGCCCGGAGTTGTTGCTTGAGTTCTTCCATCGCGGTTGCACCCGCCCCGGAAACTGCCTGGTATGTAGAAACCACAACACGTTGAATGTTGGCTGCCCGGTGGATGGGATTGAGAGCCACGACCATCTGGATCGTTGAACAATTAGGGTTGGCGATCAGTCCCTGATGTTGAAAAGCCTGTTCGGGATTGATCTCGGGAACAACAAGGGGAACTTTTTCATCCATTCTAAAAGCACTGCTGTTGTCGATCACGACTGCACCTGAATCAACCGCATGGGGAGCGAATTCCTTGCTCCGTCCACCTCCTGCAGAAAAGAACGCGAGGTCGATCCCTTGAAAAGATTTTGGTGTTAATTCTTCTACTTTCAGCACATCACCACGGAACTGCAATTCGCGTCCTGCCGAACGGGATGAAGCAAGAAGCCGCAGGCTTTTGATAGGAAAATCCCGTGATTCAAGAAGTTTTAAAAATTCTGTTCCAACCGCACCGGTTGCTCCGGCAATGGCAACATGCTGTGACATGGAAATTCCTTTATCGATCAAAGGGTTTTTCAGGAAATGGTTTATTTGTCTAGGATCAAACCATCAGGATTTGAGTAAGCCTATACTTGATTTGAAATGCCTGCGGCACATCGACACATAACTTTCGTTACCTCCTATTTGAATCTGCTCCCCGGCTTGAAGTGGTTTTCCTTCTTCGTTTAACCGTACCGTCATGGTTGCTTTACTGCCGCAATGGCATACCGTCTTGATTTCTCGTAATTCATCCGCCCAAGCCAGCAGGAAACGGCTGCCTTCAAACAGTTCTCCCAAAAAATCGGTGCGAAGACCATAACACAAAACCGGAATTCCTGACTGGTCCACAATTTCACCCAACTGAACGACCTGTTTCCGTGTGAGAAACTGGGCTTCATCGACCAGCACACAATGTAGGGTTGTGGATTGATGATGCATGTCCACTTTCTGGAATAGATTTTCTTCTTTTTCAAAAATATGGGCTTCTGCTTCAAGTCCAATCCTAGAACGGATGAAGGCTTGACCTTCACGGTCATCAATCAAGGGTTTCAGTAAAAGGGGGTTCATGCCGCGTTCAGCATAGTTATGGCTCGATTGAAGCAGGGTAGTCGTTTTTCCTGCATTCATGGCCGAGTAATAAAAATAGAGCTTTGCCAAATTGTTTGATTTTTTTTAGAACAAATGAGTGATTTAACGTCGATAGTTGAAGTTTATCAGGATTTAATTCAATGCAGGGATAAAGATTAACGTTCAATAGGATTGGTCCACAAGCAGGGAATCTACGAGGTATCTCACAAAAAGCATCAAAACAAAGAACTTATTCGTACTTCCATTGATAAATCAGTTCCTGGATCCGATTGTTGGTCTGACGCAACTCCGATCTGCGTTTTTTCTTGATCCGTGATTGAGGTATGGATCTTTCAGAATTCATAACGTTTCTTCCTTCCGCATTTCCGTAAAATGGAGTTGAAGACTCATGGGAACGGGGGTTCTGATTCAGGTCTTCGCTTCGGGAACGGACATTTCCCTGGAAGGAACCTTTGGCCTCTTGGGAGCCAAGCTCTCGTTCCTTGTAATCAATTGGAGATTTTTCAAGAAATCTTACTTTATGGCTACTGCGTCTTAATTCTGAAGGTCTATATGAGCTTGCTGGTGGACTGGTTTTTTTATGTATGAGCTGCCAAACCAGAAAATTACTTTGCCGTAAATAGGCATCTTCTGAGGCATCTATGGCTATCGGAAACATGAAATATGAAGTTATTAAAAAGAAAGCGAAGACTGATGTCAAAGATGTAACTATAGAATCTTTATGACTACAAATTTTGACCATCAATAATTTCATTCATCCTCTTGAAGACATCCAGGGTCAATTTGAAGTGCAGGCTCCATTCCTTATTCGCAGATGATTCTGATTTTTTAAATTTTTGGTACCGAGTCATCAGGAACCATACGCACGGGGATGCCAGATTGATGCAGGTGTTTTTTAACATCTGAAACCGAGTACGTTCCATAATGAAAGACTGAGGCAGCCAAAACAGCATCAGCCTGACCCACAGTGACAGCTTCTGCAAAATGCTCCAGAGTCCCTCCACCTCCGGATGCAATAACCGGGATGTTGAGCGTGCTGCTTACAATTGCATTGAGCTCAAGATCAAATCCATCCTTGTGACCATCGGCGTCCATGCTCGTCAACAGGATTTCTCCTGCACCACGTTTTTCCGCTTCTGTTGCCCATTCCATGACATCTCGTCCTGTTTCCCTGCTCCCACCATGACTGAAGACTTCCCAGCGTGGAGGATTCTGATTCGGCACTCTCTTCGCATCAATGGCAACGACAATGCACTGCGAACCAAAACGTCGTGCCCCTTCCGTAATCAGACTTGGTTCTCGAAGTGCAGTTGAATTGATGGATACCTTATCCGCTCCGGCGCTGACTAGAACCTGAATGTCTTCCAGGGTTGAAATCCCTCCGCCAATGGTGAAAGGAATAAAAAGTTGACGCGCCAGGCGTGACGCCAATTCAACCGTCGTTCCCCGGTTTTCCTTTGAAGCTGTGATATCCAAAAAAACCAGTTCATCCGCAGACTGCTCATTGTATCTGGAAGCAAGCTCAACCGGATCGCCTGCATCACGAAGACCCACGAAACTGGTGCCTTTGACCACACGCCCTTGCTTGATGTCTAAACAGGGTATGATGCGTTTTGCTAGCATGAAAGTGCCTCGGCCATATCAATACGTCCGTCGTAAAAAGCCTTTCCGATGATAACCTGGTCGACTCCTGAAGCTTCCAGACGTTGAAGATTCTCCAGGTCTTCCATCGACGAGACTCCTCCTGAGGCCGTGATCTTGAGTCCGGAACGACTTGCAAAATCCTCCAGTGCTTCCAGATTTGGCCCGGTCAGCATTCCATCACGTGCAATATCAGTAAAAATCACACGTTTCACTCCTTTAGCTTTCCAGTGCAGAGCAAATTCGACATCTTTCAGTTCAGTAATTTCTTTCCAACCTTCTACAGCCACCTTTCGGTTTTTTGCGTCAATTCCAAGCAGGAGGGCCTCCCCTCCATGAACTTGAAGTGACTCTTCAAAGAGTTCTGGATGTTTGACAGCCATTGTTCCAATGATCACAGAGGCGGCTCCCTGTTGAATTTTTTTCAGTACTTCCTGAGGGCCTCGAATACCCCCACCAACCTGAACCGGGATTTTGAGTGCAGAGATTATTTTAAGGATCGTGTCCTCGTTTTTTCCTTGGCCGCGAAAGGCACCATCGAGATCAACCAAGTGCAGCCTAGCGGCTCCGGCTTCCTGAAAAATCAGTGCTTGCCTAACGGGGTCATCGGAATAAACGGTCTGTTCTTCTTCGCGTCCTTGAAGTAAACGGACACATTTGCCTTCTTTCAGATCAATAGCTGGTATTAATAACATAATTCATGGATTTGTCTGGGCGGGAAAACATATTCATTATCCGTATGTGGTTTTCCTGGATCAAGACGAATACAATGTCACAAGCTGGCTTGTATATTGAATGGCTCCTTTTATCAAAAAAACAACTAACTCCATTCGAAAATAACGGATGCAGGTACTTAATCAAAATATCACCCAGGAAAAAAACCCTACAGCTTCTCAACAAAAAGCTGAAGCGCCGGTTCCAGGCATGAAGGATGGCGGCAACACCAATGGTATCAAGAAAGCCGCGACATCTGGTATTCAAGGGGATGGAATCAGTAAAGATAAAACATCAAAATATCTCAAAGTCCTGAGCCGCATTGAGGGGTTTCTCGCAAAAGACGCACTTCCTGAAGTTGCAGTCAAAGGGTTTGTTGGCGCAGTCAAAAAACAACTGAATCAACTCACTGAAAGTGAAAAACAATCTTTGCTGAAATTGCCTGAGGCACGCGCATTGGATTTGAAAAACCTGGAAGAACTTCCTGAAAAGATAGAAGAGAAACTGGCAAATGCAGACTCAGCAAAGGAAATGATGAGTCTTCTGAAAAATCCTCGATTTGCATCGTTGATGAAGACTGAAGAAAGTGGTAAATCGGCAGGAACCTACAAACCCACAGCAATGAAAAAACCACCACCCGGAAGTTCTGCGGCACCCTCAGAAAAGAAAACTGCAGCTATGAACCCCTCTCAGGTCAATGCGAGTCCGGGTGAATCAACCAAAGTCCCGGTCAAGGCCTCCGCAGGCTGATTTATTCGCTAACAGACTCATTATCTTTTGAGGCCAAAGCAGCATTTGTCACAAATTGGCCTTCAAAAGATCCTCCAGATTCCATACTCAGCCCCCCCGGCGGAGTAATGAGATCTCCCTCTACTTTCGCTTCCCCAAGAAGTTCCAGCAAACGGGATGCATGAATACTACCCTTCACCGAACCACTGACCCTGATGATCGGTGCCTGGATTTTACCTTTGACATCACCAGATGGCCCAATGGTGACCTCTCTCTGACTGTTGATATTCCCTCGATATTCACCATCGATGCGAATGGATTCCTTTGATTCCACATCGCCTTCAACTTTTAAGTCGGGGCCAAGGTATCCGCTAATCATTTTCATCTTACTGCCTTTCCAGTTCCGTTTAAGCTTTCTCTGAGAGAAGCTCAACTTCCTTCCTTAGAAGATTTTTGATACTTTTTAATTTACTTTTGCAGGAATGGTGCCCATTTTTATTAGGACACTCATCGTTTCAGGAAAGGTTCCAGAGACTTTTCAATTCCTGTGTAGCTATCAGGGTTGGATGATTCGACTGGAACAGAAGATGAACTAACATTCCAACTCCAACGATTTTTTTTGCTAGGATTTATATCACCATTGCGTCCCAAACCGTCTGGAGCATACTCTGCTTTGGCCAATGGATGGCTAACTCCACTCTTTTGCCTCACCGCTTCGAGGGTCACCGAAATATACTGATAGTCTGGCTGATTCGGATTTTCTGAAAGCTGTGTTTGCTGGATCTGTTTTGCTGCCTGCATGGCCACCCTTGCACGTTCACGGGCACTGACTGCATTTGGTGCATAGATGTGAACCTGAAGCCGGGAACGGCCAGGAATGCTTTGATCTTGATAGGACAAAACTTCATAAGACGGTAGAGCAACCTCGTTTTTCTTGATGCTCCGCTGATCGAGGAGCATCGGCAGCAACAGGATCAGGAGCGCCAGAGGAATCCCCAAGAGACCTGTTCCATAACGAATCCATCCGCCTGACAGATCTGGAAGCTTGCGTTCCAGATTTCTCCACAAAAGGGGAATGAAGGGGAGGCTCCAGAGGATCAGAAAAACCCCTGAAATCCATGAAAAAGGGAGAAAGATAATACCGCATAATATGAGAAACAGAGGAAGGAAATAATCCTGAAGACCCTTGTTTGTTCCTGGAATTTCAGACTTTGAACCTTCTACAGAAGATTCCTTTTCCAGTCGGGGAGGATCTGGGATGAATTCTGCTCCAGAAGGTGGGTTTTTTGAAACAGAAGCAGATTCTTCTGCTATTTCGTAAGTGGCAGAGGACCAGATGAATTCAGACACCCCCGAAGCCGAACATTGAGATGAAGGCATCGGGAGGTTCAGCAAAGCCTGTTCCAGTTTGAGCACCTTGCCGTCAAACTCTCTGCAAGATTCACAACAGCCTGAAGAAGAGATCCTGACTTTGGTCGCCCCCTCATTTTCAAATCCCAGCAGCCTGGCCTGAAGGGTTTTTTGCTGTTCTTCGAAGGATTCCTTTCCATGTTGATCAAGAAAGCGTGCCAAAGAGCTGAAGACTTCTTCGAGTTCCTGATAGTCCTTGCATTCCTCAATTAGATCTTCATACAATTCATTACAAATTTCTTCCTCATCAGAAGACTTGCCCGCCCTTTCAAAAGCCTTTCTTTTTTCTTCAAAATCCTTAACGGTTTTTCCGGCTTTTAGAAGTTCTGGGGGAAGCTTCATGATCTTGATTTGGAAATGGTTTCAAGGCGGATTCAAAATCTTATAAACTAAAAACCAACGACAAAAAAGGCAACGTTTCCACACAAATGATAAAAAATAGTAAACCTCCTATTCCCGTTCAGGGGTTTTCATGGATGGGAATGAATACAGGAATCAAGGACAAAAGTTTCGATTTTGGAGTTTTGGCTGCTGATCATTCCTGCAGCGCAGCAGCGGTTTTTACCCGCAACAACCTCCCCGGTGCTCCAGTAGTGGTAGGACGCGAACACGCCTCACAGGGTGTTCTACAAGCCATTGTTGTGAACTCTAAATGTGCCAATGTGGGACTGGGTAAACGTGGATTGGAGGACGCCAAGAAGATGTGTGAATGGACAGCAGAAGCTCTCAATATCGAACCTCAACAGGTACTACCATCTTCGACAGGAGTCATCGGCCACCCCTTGCCCATGGATAAAATTCGGCAAGGAATCCTTTCAATCGGTAACTACCTGGACAACACATCAGATGCTGTAGAAGCCTTTGCAAAAGCGATCATGACCACAGATACCCATCCAAAATGGCGGAATGCCTGCGCTGGCCCAGCAAGGCTTCTCGGGGTGGCTAAAGGTGCGGGAATGATCGAACCAAATATGGCAACGATGCTAAGCTTTCTCGTCACTGATGCGGAAATTGAAAGTACCATTCTTCAGCCCATGCTGAAAAGAGCAGTCGATATCTCCTTCAATCGGATTAGCATCGATACGGACACTTCTACCAGTGACACCGTCGTTTTGCTTGCCAATGGAATGGCGGGAAAGGTGAATGAATCGGATTTTGAACAAAGTTTGATTGAACTCTGCCAGGAACTTGCAAAAGACCTGGTCCAAGATGGAGAGGGAGTCACAAAACTTATAGAATTGACCATCAGCGGAGCCAGTTCATCTGAAATGGCCGTGCAGTTAGGTAAATCGATCATCAACTCTCCTTTGATCAAGACGGCAATCCATGGTGCCGACCCAAACTGGGGGCGATTTGTCATGGCAGTTGGGAAAGTATTCGAACATCCTGTTCGGCTTGAAGAGCTCGAACTTCGTTTTGGAAAGAAGGCTGAAATCCAGGTTGTAAACTCGAAAATGCTTGAAGAGAACAGGGTCCAACTGGACCGGATTCAGGAACTGCTTGCACGTGAAACAGTCGAAATCGAAGTGAGGGTGGGACGAGGTGATCATACCGAAACCTTCTGGGGTTGCGACCTTAGCAAAGGTTACATTGACGAAAATGCCTTCTACACCACATAAACTGAATCAGGAATGATGCTACCCGAAAGTAGAATCTACACTTGTGTTGATGCTCCCAGGAAATATGCCGTGCATTTTTTGGAAGGACAGAAATTGGTCCAAGATATGGCTTTGATGCATCAATTAAATGGCTCGGGTTTCGCCTTTTTCCGCAACATCTGTCTTACGGTCAAACCCATGCTTTGCCTTTTGAAGCGGAGTGAGTATTTTGGTTTTTACCTGAATTCGGAAGAACCGTATTTCCGTTTGAAAATCGAACTTACAGCAGGAGGGGCCATCCGGGCCATGATGCTCCCTGAAGACTTTCAAGAATACCCGGAAACGGTCAGCGGGACCCTACGTCTGAATAAATACTCCGCCAAGCTCAAGTCACCCTATCAATCGGTTCTTGAAATTCAAAATCAACCCCTGGAAAAACTGTCGGACCAAATTCTCCTGTATTCATACCAAATGACGGGTTCCGTTGTCGTGTCTGAAAGCAGTGATCAAAGTATCCTTGTGTTAAAACTACCAGGCCACGGCAGTTTGGAAGAGGATGATTCTCAGGAGAATGTCATGGAAATACAACCGGATCAAAAAATAATATTCCATGAAATGCTCTCAAGAGGAGAAACAAGTTCTGAAGCCCTGAAAGAAATCTTTATAAACAATGGTTTTGATCTCCTTGCTCAAAGAGAAGTATTTTTCAGATGCAACTGCTCCAGAAAGAGGATGATCCAAAATCTCCACCTCTATCAGCAAAACGACCCTGATCCTCTTTTTGATGAAAATCAGACTTCCCTGAACGTAACATGTGAATATTGTAAAAAAGAATACCAGATCACTGCGGAAGATCTGATTCAAAACCCTCACGTAATCAACTAAACAGTTTGATTCAGCCTTCCTCTCTGCAAAGGATTCATGGATTTGCAGAACACCTGAACCAAAACGTCACGCAAAAGGTCTATCACTTATGAAAACAGGATTGCTGCTGATCAATCTTGGAACCCCAGACAGTCCCAAAACGTCGGATGTGCGTAGCTATCTGCGTGAATTTCTTTCTGACCCCAGAGTCATCGATTTGCCTTTTCTGGGGAGATGGTTGCTCCTGAATCTGATCATCCTGCCATTTCGCCCTAGAAGGTCATCGAAAGCATACCAAAAAGTTTGGACAGAGGAAGGTTCACCCCTCAAAGTAGAGGGATTGAAGCTGGCCTCAGAACTGAATCAGATTCTTAAGGAAGAGGATGTACCTGTCGTGTTGGCAATGCGTTATGGAAATCCCTCGATAGCAAAGGGGTTGAAGGAACTTCGAAGCCACCAATGTGACCGCCTTCTGATCCTTCCACTTTTTCCACAGTATGCTTCGAGCACCACCGGCTCAACTTTGGAAGCCGTCTACCGAGCAGCTTCCCAAGACTGGAACATCTCCATGCTTGAGGTCATTCCGTCATTTTATGATCATCCCGATTTCATTAAAGCCTTTGCCGTTCAGGGCGAACAATACATGAAAAGCTTTCCGGATCATATTCTTTTCAGTTTTCACGGACTACCAGAACGTCATCTATTTCGAGGGGATGAGGAAAACCATGGATGTCTGAAGCGAGATGATTGCTGTTCCACTATCGAAAATGGAAACCGAAATTGTTATCGAGCCCAAAGTTTCAAAAGTGCCGAGTTGATTGCATCTCATTTGAAATTGGATCCTGAACAGTGGAGTGTTTCTTTTCAATCCAGGTTGGGCAGAGCAGAGTGGATCAAACCCTACACAGAAAATCGAATTCGAGAACTGGGCCAAAAAGGCCTGAAAAAATTATTGGTCTTCTGCCCTGCATTTGTCGCGGAATGCCTTGAGACCTTGGAAGAAATCCAAATCGGAGCCAAGGAAATCTTCCTTGAAGAAGGAGGGGATGATCTTGTCATGGTGCCCTCCCTGAATGCCACTCCAGATTGGATTCAAGGGATTAGCAGAATGGTCCGTGAAAGGCTCTGACTAATTTTCATGTTTCAGACAATACTCCAGAGCCTGCTCGAGTTCAGGGTATTTAAATTCGAAACCTGCCTGAAGAAGTTTTTTCGGTATAACATGCTGACTGGCAAGCATCGTTTGCATTGCCATTTCTCCAAAAACAGCACGAAGCGCTAAAGCAGGAACAGGAAATAGGGTCGGACGTTTTAACACCCATCCGAGGATAGCGGTAAATTCGATATTGCATACCGGCTTAGGAGAGACGAGATTATAAACTCCTGATTGCGTGTCATCCTCCAGAAAAAATAGGATCGCACGAATCTGGTCTTCCATTCCGATCCAACTCATCATTTGTTGCCCTGAACCAAGAGTCCCTCCCAGCCCAAATCGAAAAAATGGTAACATCCTGGCCAAGGCTCCCCCCTTGGGACTCAGCACCAACCCCTGCCGCATTAATATGACACGACACCCAACATCCTTGAGGGGTTGGGCCGACTCCTCCCACGCTTCGACCACATCAGCCAAAAACCCATTTCCCCTGGGGCTCTCTTCATCGAATTGAGTGGAGTTTTTGTATCCGTAGATCCCGATCGCTGATGAAGCAATCAGGGTTTTGGGAGGAGAGTCCTGAGCCGCAAGTTTTTCAAACAAAAACCGGCTTGAATCGCTACGGCTAGAAAGAATTTTTTTGCGGGTATTGTGTGTCCAGCGTTTACCGACATTTTCTCCGGCGAGATGAATGACCGTGTCCACTTCCCGGAGCTTTTCATGTTCCAGTACTTTTTCCTCAGGATTCCAATACACCAGTTTTTTGGAGGATCCTGAAGGATTCCGGCTAAGCTGAAGATGAGGAATACTATTTTTTTCGAACCTTTGGCACAGGGCAGTACCGATCATTCCAGTAGCTCCTGTCACCAAGGCGTTCATGACTCATTCAGAGGGGATAGGCACCGTTTCGCCAAAGCTGGGGACATCATAACCCTTTTGAACCGCTGGTCTGGAAGCAATTTCCAGGTACCATCTTAATATATTAGGGTAATCTGATAATTTCATCTGATGCCAGCCGAAACGAGCAACCCAGGGCCAGACGGCAATGTCTGCAATCGAATAATCTCCTGCAAGGTAGGTTTGCTTTGATAGTTGCTGGTCAAGAACTCCGTATAGTCTCAGGGTTTCCTTATGATACCTTGCTGAAGCATATTCACTGACATCGGGATGATACTTCAGGAAATGATGGGTTTGCCCGAACATAGGCCCCACCCCGCCCATTTGCCACATCAGCCATTGAATGACTTCCCAGTATGCATTTCCAGGGGGAAGTAGTTTTTTCGTCTTGTCAGCCAGGTAAAGCAGGATCGCTCCTGATTCGAAAAGAGATATTCCATTTTCATGGTCGAGTATGGCAGGAATTTTCCCATTCGGACAAATTTCAAGGAACTCTTCCTGGTGCTGATCTCCTTGGTTGATATTTACAGGTTGAACTTTGTATTCAAGACCGACCTCTTCAAGCATGATGGAAATCTTGCGCCCATTTGGCGTTTTCCAAGTATAAAAATCAATCATTGAGAATCGACTAAATAAACTTTTACAGACATGCCAGATCTTAGTTTCAAGTCAGGATTCTCAGCATGGACATAGACCGGGAACTTTCCATTTTGAGTATTGGCCGTCCAGGACAAACGGTCCACGACTCCAGCAAAGCGTTGGTTGGGATATCCAGGTGAAATGAAAACCACTTTCTGGCCTAGATCAATACGTGAAAGGTCTTCTTCTTCTACTCCAACTTTGATTTCCACTCGATCAAGATTGATGATGTCAAACAATCTGGCTCCATTTGCAACAACTTCTCCCTCTTCAAAATATTTCTTGATCACTATTCCTGATATCTTTGAAGAGATAATGGTATCTTCCAGAGTGTCCTGACGAAGAAGGACTTCCTGTTCAGAAAGCTTCACTGAAAATTTTGCGTTTTCCTCTGCCAACTTTACACGGACTAACTCCTGTTCACTTCTCAATAACGCCAGTTTGGCATTTTCCAAGGCTAATTTACCTCCCTCTACATCCTGTTCTGTTTTCATCAGGGTAATCTTTGAATTTTCCAGAGCGATTTTTGCGCCTTCGTGATCCTGTTCTGAACGGAGCACAGCATTTTGAGCATTTTCTACAGCAATCTTTGTCCCATTTACATCCTCTTCACTTCTTGAAAGATTTAGTTCTGCATTCGCCAAAGACAACAGTCCCCGATCCTTTTGAAGCTGAACAGCATCCAATTGGGATTTGGTGGAAGATCCCTGTTCAAAAAGTGTCTGCTCGTCTTTCAGTCTTCTCTCAATATCTTTCAAATTGGTTTCTTGATCTTTCAGAGAATTATGACTGATATCAATTTGTGTTTCAGCAAGTTTTACCTGCCTTTGACGGTCCCTGAGATTGTTTTTACTTGTCTTGAGTTGTAATTCTGCCAATTTTACTTGCCGTTCGCGATCTTTGACATTGTTGAGACTGGTCTTTATTTGCAGATTCAATAATTTTAATTGCCTTTCCCGATCCGTAACGGTGTTCTTTGAGGTTTTGATTTGAACTTCAGCCAAAACAATTTGCTGACTACGATCTTTCAGGTTGTTTTGATTGATTTTCAACTGGAGGCGAACCAGTTCCAACTGCTGCTTTTGAGTATCATTTTTTAATGTCAATAGAAGCTGGTTCTTTTGAACGACATCGTTTTCTTTCACTGCCACCGAAGTAATACGACCACTAACACTTGTTTGGACACGCAAGGTGTCGATCGGGCTAATGGTTCCCTCCAATGAAATAGGAATACGCGAAGCCCAAAGACGATTAGGGTTTTCTGAAGCCTTGATCCCAGAACTGCCAGAAAGGCAAAAAAGAAATCCAAGCGCGCTGGAAAAGGTTTTGAATGAGATTCGTAAGTGAGACATTGTTTACTCCAGAAAAAAGTTTCAGCTAACAGCAGGATTTTCAGCCGCGTTTTCGATGAAGGGTTTTCTCATTTTGAAGATTCGAGAAATCCTACTTCGGGCACTTTCGATCAATGAATAAAGCACGGGTACCATAAATAATGTCAAGAAGGTAGCAACCCCTAGTCCGTACATGATCGCCAATGCCATCGATTTCCAAAAACTACCACCTTCTGCTCCGAAGATGATTGGGGTGTCTCTTGTGAAATCGATATCCATTCCGATTGCCAATGGGGCCAGTCCTAGAATGGTGGTGATTGCAGTCAGCATTACCGGACGGAACCTAACTGCAGCTGCCGTAACCATTGCATCCACCGCGGTGAAGCCCTGTTTACGAAGCTGTTTGACAAAATCCAGCATGACGATTGCGTTGTTCACTACTATTCCTGCGAGTGCCACTGTTCCCACTCCGGTCATGATGATACCGAAAGGACGGTCATGGATGATCAATCCAATCAACACACCCATGATTGACATGAACACCGAAGTGATGACGATCAGGGGAATCGCAATGGAATTGAATTGTGCAATCATCACCAGCAGGATCAGAAAAATGGCAATAATCAGAGCCTGACCGATGAATTTCTGGGTTTCCTGACGGTCTTCATTTTCTCCAGTGAAACGCATGCTAACCCCATCGGGCAGATTCAGCCCGGTCAATGCCTTCTGGGCTAGTTTGACCAATACAGGTCCCGGAATCCGGAATGCATCTCCACTGATGGTAATGGCCCGGTCCGTGTCCACATGACGGATCGAACCATAGGAAGGCCCACTGTCGACGGTTGCGATTTCACTCAGCCGAACCAGTTCCCCGGTTGGGGTGAAGATGAAAAGAGATGCAAGGTCAGCCTGGTTTTGACGGAAACTTTGATCCAGTTGAACCCAGATCTCATATTCCTCGGTACCATCCCGAAAAACCGATACTTTTTTACCGTTGAAAGCAGTTCGCACGGTACTGGCAATTTCACGAGCCCGCAGTCCCAAACGTGACGCCTTGTCACGGTCGATCATCACCTTGAGTTCTGGGCGGCTACGGTCGAAATCATCAGTGAGATCAACTAGGCCTGGAACATTTTTGATCCTCTGTTTGATATCCTCTACTGCCAGAATCATTTGTGTGAAATCCTCACCACGGACTTCAATGTTGAGGGGCATTCCTGTGGGAGGCCCTGCCTGGGCCTGTGAGAGTTTCACCTCGACCCCTGCCATCTGGTCAAGTTTCCTCCTCAGTTCTTTGATCATGACCGAAGGTTTTTCGATCCATTCCTCCCAGTTAGGAAACGCCAGCACGATATGGCTGAGATAGGTGGTGGTACTTCCTGAGGAAGAACCTCCAAATCCTCTGCGCTGCCCTACATTGGCGACGACCGCTTCCAGTTTTTCCATATCCCCTTCCAAGAATCCCTCCACTTTGCGGACATATCGGTCAGAAACCTCAAGAGTTGTCCCCATCGGCGCAGTGATGTTGACCACCGCTTCTTCCGGTTCGGTCTTGGGGAAAAACTCAATGCCTTTACGGGGAAAGGTCTTGGTGCCGTATAAATAAAAGATGCCAACAAAAAGAATCAGAAACATAAAGAGGAGTGAAAACCTCCACTTGAGCACCCCTTTGAGCAACCAGCGATAACCTCGTAGGATCCTTGATTGATCAACGAGTTTCAGTTCATCAAAATCTGGGGTGATCCCTTTCCGTGTTTTGACACGCATGAGGGTGGAACAGAGTACCGGATTGATCAGCATCGCCACAAACAGTGATGAGGAAAGTGTGATGATCAACGTCTTTGGAAGAAATTTGATGAATTCACCCGCAATTCCTGGCATGAAGATCAAAGGGAAGAAAGCCGCTACCGTTGTGATCGTTGATGTCATCACTGGAACTGCGATTTCCTTGACCCCTATCATTGCTGCTTCGACACGTTTTTTCCCTGCCTGCCTATGCCGGTAGATATTTTCCACCACCACGATTGCATTATCCACCAGCAGTCCCAAAGAGAGGATCAAACTGAAAAGAACCACAATGTTAAGGGTGTACCCCAGAGAGTTCATGAGGATGATGCTCACCAGAAATGAAAGCGGAATCGCTGTGGCCACCAGAAGAGAATTACTGATCCCCATCACCAGGAGAAGGACCAGAAAGACAAGGATGAATCCACTGATGATGTTGTTCTCAAGATCGGTAACGATTTTCTGAACCCGTTTTCCTGCATCGGAGAGGATGCTGAATTTCACGTCACCTTCGTATTTTCCCTCAAGCTCCGTCACAATTTTGATGACGCTGTCACGAATCGCCAAAAGGTTTTCACCACTACGTTTGATGATGCTGAGAGAAACGGATTCGTAACCATCGAGACGGGATTTGCTGGAGGTTTCCTTATAGCCGAAGATCACCCTAGCAACATCCCTTACCCGAACCGGCACCTGATCCGGAGCAGAGATCAGTGCTTCATTGATTCCATCCGGAGTTTCAAATTCCCCTGGAACCCGAATCAGATATTTGGTCGGACCCATTTCCACACTACCACCAGGTAAATTGGTGTTCTCACTACTGATCGCAGTTGAAACCTGATTCAGGTCGAGGCTGTAATAGTTCAGCTTGTCGGGATTGACATACACCCTGATTTCTTTTTCAAGCCCACCTGCCCTTCGTACTTCGAGTATACCTGGAATACCTTCAATCTCCTCTTTTACCTCATCGGCCAGGTTCGTCAGTGCCAGAAGTCCCATCTCGCCTGCCAAATTCAGAATCATCAGAGGCTGTTCCGAAAGATTGATTTCATTGATCGAATAATCTTCAGCATCATCCGGAAAGTCGGGTTTGATCAGGTCCATTTTCTCACGCACCTTGGTCCTCGCCTCGGTGATGTCAAAATCCGAAGTGAACTCCAAAGTCAGGGCGGAAACACCTTCGGAGGACGTGGATTTGATTTCCTTGAGGTTCTTGATTGTTTGCAGTTCCTGCTCAGCCTTGTTGGTGATCAGTGATTCCACGTCTTCCGGAGATGCGCCAGGAAAAGGAATGGTGACGATCAGGAGCGGAATCTGAATGTCCGGTGCTGCTTCTCGGGGAATTTGCCTGTAGGAAATGTATCCCCATAAACTGATGATGAGGACAATGATGAAAATAAAAACCGGATTTCGGATCGCGATGTGGCTTGGGTGCATTTCAGTCTGAAAATTATTTTAAAATTCTTATCGGTTCACCGTCGGTGAGTTTGGTATGACCTTCCACCACCAGCAAATCCCCCACGTTAAGTCCTTCCATGACCTGCACACGATCCTGTAGGCTTTGACCTGTGCTAATCATCCGCTTAACCGCTTTATCCTGATCAACCAAAAAAACCACTCGCCCATTGTCCCGTTCCAAAATGGTATGTCTTGGCACAACAATCTGCTCATCAGAAATCTTTTTTGAAAATGTAACCCTTGCCAGCATCCCAGGTCGTAGTTCTCTTTTCTGATTATCCACCATGATTTCGACCGGGAAGGTTCGGCTTCGTGAATCTGCTTCAAGCCCAATGGTCTTGACCGTTCCCAAGAATTGCCGGTCCGAAAGGGCGTAAAGCTCAACCTCCACATTTTCGCCTTCACGGATTTCCATGATTTCCTGTTCAGGAATGTTCACTTTCACCAAAACCTTGTCGAGATCCAGGATCTCCACCAAAGGATCTCCTTTACGAACAAACTCTCCTACTTTGACATGACGGATTTTGACGGTGCCCTTGAGGGGGGAAGATATAAAAGATTTTCTAAGGTTGATCATGGCGAGATCCCGATTCAGTCGACTTCTGTCAGCTTGGGTCAATCTTTGATCGAGTTGAGATTTCGGAATCAGTTTTCTTGCCTCAAGCTTTTCGTCCCGTTTCAGATTGGTTTCCGCCAGTTTCAAGTCGGTTTCAGATATTTTTAGACGCAGGGTCAGTTCCTTGGTAGAAATATTGATCAGTTTTTTCCCCTTTTTGACTTCATCGGCTTCTTCAAAATTTATCGTTTCAATCACTCCGTCCATTTCTGAAGTCATCCTGACACGTTCATTAGGCAACAAGTGGCCGACAAAAGTTGATTCGATTTTCAAAGGCTCCGTTCCAACGGCGTTCACCCTGACATTGGTTTTTTTTGTATTTTTTTTAGGTCCCCTCTGGGAAGAGGTTGCCGCTTGTGCTTTTCCTTGTCCGTATTCTTTTTGGGACTTTTGCTCAGATTGGGATGTTTTAGGACTTTCTGATTTTGGTGAATTCCCTTCACCTGGCTTTTGGCAGGCCGTGATAAGGGAAATCGTTATCCCAATCAATAAAGCAATAATAATGAATCGTAACATGAGATTTTTGGGGAAGGATTCAGTTTCCAGGTAAATCGTAGTATTTGTAAAGCTCTCCACTGAGGACGAGCAGTTCCAAAAAGTTTTTTTCAAAATTCACTCTCTTCAAAATTTCTTGCTGCCGGCTTCGGGCCAAATCCTGCTGGAATTGTGACACCTGATAACTCGTGCTTTTACCAAGCTTTAAACGTTTGATTTCATTGTTCAGTTGTTTTTCAGAAAGAAGGCTCACCGCCTGCGCAGTATTCAAATCTTCCTCCAAAACTTTGAAGTCACGAAAAATCGACTGAAGTTTGACTTCAAGTTCCGATTTACGGTCCTCAATCTGAATCTGGATTTGCCTCGATTCCAGGTTTTTCTGTCTAAGTCCCTCCTGTGTTTTTCGGTCACCTAAGGGAAAGGCCCAGGATAAGGTGGCACTCAGACCATGAAGATTAGAATTACCAAATTCTGAAGTGCCTCCGAAGCTATTGGTGCTGTATCCTTTGAGAGTGTATGAAAGATCCAGGTCAAGATTAGTATCCAGGGTGTTTTCAAATTGTAGAATTTCTATTTGTTTTTGTTTGAGACCTGCCTTACTGAGAGCAATCTGGGTGTCGTTTTCAAGAATTTTCCTAAGTAATGATTCTGCATCCTTTAAATCTTCTGAATGTATGCTGGGACTATCAGAAGGAAAAAGTCCTACCGGAAGGGTTGGAAGATTGAGTGCTGCCCGTACCTGATCTTCGACTTTCAGTGCTTCCTGTTTAAGGGAGTAAAGAGTCTGCTGATCACGTAAAAGCTGAGTCTCAGAAGAGAGCACCTCGGTCGGGCTGAGTTGCCCCGCACGTTGACGAGCTTGGTTGTCACGCAACAGTTGTTCTGAAATGGCAACCGAATTTTTCTGCAGTTCGATGGACTGATAGATGCTGACTAAATTCCAGTAGATGGAAGCAATTCCTTGAAGCAATCCCAGTTTAGAGCTTTTCGAATTCAATACAGCCCTGTCCACCCCTACTTCTGCTATTTTGACCGGTATGTTGTTGATCACACTCCCGGAATCCTGGAAAAAAGGGATTTTGAGATTGGCACTTAAACTGGACTGGCTATAGGGATCTCCTGACGTTGAGCTTTCGACAGAACTCCAATCTTTTGCTGTCAGAGAAGTACTTTGAGAAGTCCTTTCTGTATAAGTAAAACCATAGGTCATCCCATTATTGAGTTTTTGTGAGTACGTACTCGTCAATGTGTTTGAATTCGTACTTGACCCTCCATTTCCTCCACTTGAGGAACTCAAAGAAGCTGATTTTGAATATCCAAAGCTGGTTTGAAGTAATGGATGATTACGTTCTCTTGCACCAATCACAGATGTTCGTGCGGCTTCTACCCCAAATGATAATGCTTTTAAACCGAGTGTTCGTTCAAGTGCGATCTCCAGTATCAGTTTCAGGGGGACCTGAGCCATATCCCGACCATCCATCTGTCTTAATTCGACACGGTTCATAAGCGCCTGGATCTCTTCCTGGCTCAATGACTCCGCCAAGAGCAATGATGGAAATGTCATTGACAGAATTAAAAAAAACTTAACGGTCCGTTTAAGGTGTTTCATTTTTTCTTGGTAATGAAGAAGAAGGAAGAGTTGTGTTAAATTTTGGTTGAGTTGCAAATGGTTATGCGACTTTAAAAATGATGCACTCAGTTTAACGAAACTATCGGGAGGAATCCTTTCGGAATTGTAAGGGAATGTTACAAATTGTATATTGCTTACTGTCCAATCGTACCCCAGGGATAATCGACAAAAAGGATCACTTCTCTGCCTTCCTGTCCACTTGCCATGTCAAACCGGTAGACAAAACCGGAACTGGTAACCAGCCTAACCCCCGCGCCTTGTGAGGTTCGTTTTTCCTTCCAGAGTTGATCGGCCTTGTTTGCCACACTTCCTTCTTCATAAAAAAATGCGAGTTGAATCCCTGTTCGGACATCCCTGATGAAGTACAGATCAAAAGGCTTGTTTTCATCCGTGAGGTTCCAACGGAATTCCGCAGCCCTGAATTCAACCTGGGCCCCGCTAAAACGTCCTCCTGCATAGGAACGGAGTCGAGATGCCCCTCCTAAAGAACCTGCCGTTCCATATTCGTTATTCGTTTTTGACACTTTTGCCTGATCTTGGAGTGCGGTTTTTTCAGAATCAGTACATGAAGTATAGGTGCAGTTTTCTTTTAATAGTTTATTGTAAAGTAATGTTTCATCAATATTCCCTTTTTCTCTGACAAAAGCCCCTGAGCGGAACCAGTTCAGGGCAAAAGTACTGTTGCTCAACAAAGGTATATAAGTGGTCACATTATAATCCTGAACATAATAATCTGCAGAATCTGAGTCTGCTGCAGGGCGGTCTGCAATCGTCGAAACGATTCTTATTCCCTTGCGAGGATCCACTCGGTCGTCCGTCCAATCGATCTGAGCTCCATTGGTTCTGCTGTTTACTTTAAATTTTTTGGGAGGATCAAATTGATAAACCAGATTTCCTTCATTATCACGGATCGCACTGGTGGAAGCATTGATGTTAAATTGAATGGTGAACAACTCGAACATTCGATCAAAAAGAGTCAGGATCAAGCGCCCCCCACCCAAATTCGTATCCGCCAATTCTGTAATGTAAAAATTCTCTGGATCCGAATCCATTTTTCGATCCCGGTACACTTTTTGGGATCCTTTGTTGAAACGGACTGTGGTCAGATCCAGGAGGAGGGTCTCCGGCCAGAGAGGCAGGTCAGTAATTCCTGCTATGGTTCCGCTGACATTTCCACTGATGCCGACAATAAAGAGATCAATGGTGGTCTTTTTGCTTCCTAAAGGGATGTTGTTGAATCCGCCCAAAAATCCCAATCCTGCCCCAGCCCCTGGGAGAATGTAAGGGATAGGGGCAACAAGATATCCAAAATCAGTGGTAAACTGGTCACGTCTTCGATCAAGCGCTAAGGTGGAATGAACAAAAACGATAGAAATCATCAAATAAGTGAAAAAGAATTTTGACATGAACTTAAATACGATTTTTTATCAGAATCAGATCTTCCCAGCAGAAATGTTGCCGATACTGATCTTTCATTACAAGATGAACCTTTGAAATTTAGGGCTTTTTGAAACTTAGGGCTTTATAATAGCATATGGCATACAGATGATAGAGTTTTTGCTTGAAATGGCTATAACCACCAAAATCCTTTAGTCCAAATCAAGGGTATATTCTTGCCCAAAGCCCATCAAGAATAGGTCACGTAAATTTTAATTTCTGCTCATGAAGCAACAAAACTAGCAAAACATGATTTTTTTTTCAAATGTCTAGCCACGAGATTCAAAACGGTGAACCGCAAGTTGTAACGAATTCCAATGGGCTCAATGCTCAGTTCGTTGAAATACCTATAGAAGGCGAAACCATCCCGGTTTATTGTTCCTTTCCACAAGGAGGAGAAAACCTTCCTCTGGTATTGGTGATCCAAGAGATTTTTGGGATTCATGAACATATTCAGGATGTTTGTCGAAGGTTTGCCAAACAGGGTTGTATTGCTCTCGCACCAGATCTTTTCATCAGACATGGAAACGTTTTGGGGCTTACTGAACCCGAGGAGATCTATCCCATTGTGTCTCAAGTACCGGATCATCAGGTAATGCAGGATCTTGATGCCTGTGTTGACTGGGCGATTGAAACAGGATTATCCAACCCCCAACGAATGGGAATAACGGGTTTTTGTTGGGGAGGTAGAATCGTCTGGTTATACGCAACACACAACAGTTCAATCAAAGCCGGTGCGGCCTGGTATGGAAGACTCGAAAATCAGATTACTGAAAATCAACCTAGACATCCCTATGAACTGGTGAATGAACTCAACTGCCCCGTGCTTGGTCTGTACGGGGGTCAAGATCATATCATTCCGGAAAAAATTGTTGATCAAATGAACCGAAGGTTACAAAAAGCGAAAAATCCTTCAACAATACTCATTTATCCAGAGTCAGGTCATGGCTTCTATGCTGACTACAGGAGCAGTTACCATGAAAAGGATGCTTTATCAGCCTGGAAGGAACTATTAGCCTGGTTCAGAAAATATGGGATTTTGGAGTGAGCAAAAGTTTCGATCAGATTCCAAACAAAGGTTGCAACATACGATTTAAGACACCTTGAAAAACGGTAGGACCTTCAGTTGCAATCAGACAAATACAGTCCTGATCTGTGTCGGCAATTGGTTGATGGAAATCACTCTGGTCGACATCCGCTATGTCACCTGGTTGGAATCGTCCAAGTTCGTCACAATAAGAACCACGAAGAACCAATGACAGTTCCGTTCCTGAATGAGTATGAACAGGAAGGGTCGTTCCTGGTGCAATTTTGAACATACGCACGGTACCATTCTTTCCTGCTTTTGCAGAAACCGGAATATGGCGTAATCCGGGGGCAAGAAATTTCCAATTAAGATCATCTAAGGAAGAGTTGAGATAATCGCAGAGAGGTTGAGGAATCTCCGGATCATCGGATTGGTAACTAAAAACCGGTTCTTCCTGAGCAATGGCATCTATTTGATTCAAAATATTATCGAGAATATCATTCTTTATTTTTTTAGGAGCCATTTCTTCGAGGAATGCACCACCTATCATTTCAGCATCACGCACATTTTCTTGACATTGTTTACAAAGACTCATGTGAGATGCTACGACGAGCCCCAAGCCTTCGGAAAGGCTTCCGGAAGCATAGGCCAATATTAACGCTGCTCCTGGATGATGTTTAGGATTCATACCGTTTCTCCTACAAAATTTCTTATTCTTTCAAAGGCGAGTCTCATCCTGGATTTGACAGTCCCAAGGGGTATACCCAATTCTATTGAAATTTCTCCATGTGATTTATCTTCAAAGAAAGACATCTGAACTACTTTAAATTGTTCTGGAGGAAGCATTTCAAGTGCAGAAGCTACTCGCTTTTGTCTATGGGAAATGTCTACTTTTTTATCAGCCCCATCAGAGTTGTCTTCAGGTTCAGCAACATCATCAATATTAATTGTAGGACGTTTGTTTCTCCTGAATGCATCTATTTTCAGATTCCTTGCAATGGTATATATCCATGTACTTGCTGATGCTTTTTGGGGGTCAAACTGTTTGGCTTTTCGCCATATATTGAGCATGGTTTCTTGGACCAATTCTTCAGCTTGGATGTCTGAAGTCCCCTGTTTCATTAAAAAACTTTTTAATCTTGGAGCAAAATACTCAAATAAGTGAGTAAACGCCTGTTTATCGGCATTTAATCCTATAGTTAGTAGCAGTTCTGAATGATTAAATTCAGATAGTGGTTTAGGACTGATTGTCATTATCTGCGGATGTGCATTCATGAACTCTATATACGCTACCATAAATAAATAGATCAGCAATTTTTGAAAAATACTGATCTATATGAAATTCAATTCGTAGAGCCATGATATCTATCTAAATACTTCTTTTTCAAAAATGAAAATTGCAATAGTCGGATCAGGTATTTCAGGTTTATCAGCATACTGGCTGTTGAGTCAGAATCATCAGGTGACCCTTTATGAAAAGGATGATACGGCGGGAGGTCACTCGAACACGGTAGATGTAGATACACCAGAGGGAGTTGTTCCTGTTGATACAGGATTCATCGTTTATAATGTAAAAAACTACCCTAATCTCATCAAATTGTTTGAGCATCTGAAAGTCGAAACGAATGCTACCGACATGTCATTCTCCGTTTCAAGAAATCGTGGAACTTTTGAATATTCTGGAGGAAGTATCCGTGGACTTTTCGCACAGATTGAAAATGTTCTGAAACCAAGATTCTGGAAAATGCTCTATGAAATTGTTCATTTTTATAAAGAAGGTCGTTTAATTCTTAAAAACGACATCACTCCAGATTTAAGTCTAGGGAAATATCTTGAGGAACAACATTACAGCGATACTTTCATCCATGACCACCTGCTGCCCATGGCAGCTGCAATCTGGTCTGCACCAGCGGAAACATTGAAATCCCATCCGCTGCATTCATTCTTAAAATTTTGCGATAATCATGGTTTGATCCAACTGGCGAATCGACCACAGTGGAGAACCGTCACAGGAGGGAGCAGGGAATATGTTCAAAAAATTCTACCATCTTCTTCAAAAAAACTTTGTCTCAATTCATCCATTGTCAACATTCTAAGATCAGGAAATCAGGTCAAACTTGAGAACCGGGATGGGACATCTGCAGCATTTGACCATGTCATCATTGCTACTCATGCAGACCAGGCTTTGAAACTACTGAAAAACCCCACCCCAGAAGAGGTTCAACTGTTGGGATCCTTCAGGTATCAGAGGAATCAGGCCATCCTTCATTCTGACACGAGAATGATGCCTTTACGAAGACGCGTCTGGTCAAGTTGGAATTATATGAATCAAAACCTGGAATCCGACCGCAGCCATGTCTATGTCAGTTACTGGATGAATCGACTTCAAAATTTGAATACCACAATTCCCCTCTTTGTCACTCTCAACCCTCCTGAACTTCCTCATACTTCTACCATTCACCGAAGTTTTCTTTATCAGCATCCTATTTTTGATCATCAGTCCATTTTGGCTCAACCCAAACTTTGGAAAATCCAAGGACAAAGAAATACCTGGTATTGTGGGAGTTATTTCGGTTCAGGATTTCATGAAGATGGAATCCAATCTGGATTAGCAGTTGCTGAAGCTTTAGGAAAAGTTAGAAGACCCTGGAAGATTGAAAACGAATCGGGAAGAATTGCCCTGCCCCCAAATTGGAATCCCCCAAACAATGCGGCATAAACAAATCAGGTCTTCATTGTATGTTGGAACGGTCACGCACCAGAGGCATCGTCCGAGAAAACACCTCCTTAAATATCGTGTGTTTTCAATGCTAATCGACCTTGACGAACTTCCTTTACTTTCAAAGATATTTCATGTTTTTTCTCATAATGCATTCAACCTTTTTAGTTTTCATGACTGCGATTTCGGGAAGGGAGATGGATCTTCCTTAATTCAATATGTCAGGGAACAACTCTCAACTCACGGCATGGGAAATATATCCGGCCCCATTCGATTGCTGGCCTACCCCAGAATTCTTGGATTTGTCTTCAATCCCCTTGCAGTTTACTACTGTTACAAGGATTCCGGAAAACTGGGAGCCGTTCTTTATGAAGTCAATAACACTTTCGGGCAAAGGCACAGTTACCTTATCCCCATCCAACAAGATCACGATGAAATAACCCTTCATCAGTGCAAAAAACAACTCTATGTCTCTCCATTTGTATCCATGGATATGTTTTATCAGTTCCGTGTAGAAGCACCGGATTCCAAATTGGTGTTGGAGATTGGTGATATAGACTCAGAAGGGAAACTGCTGGATGCTTGCTTTAACGGTTTTCAAGAAGAAATATCAGATTGGACCTTGTTACGTTTATTTTTCAGCCATCCCCTGATGACGCTTAAGGTAGTGGCTGGAATTCACTGGGAAGCCCTTAAATTGTGGATGAAAAAAATCCCGCTGGTTCCTAGACCTGATCCTCCCAAAAATAGCATTACCTTTTTGGATTAAATGACTTCCACCTAACTTTGATCCATTCAGTTTTATTTTCAGTATCTTTAATTATTCATCCTTAAATTTTTTAATACAAGGTCCAAGTACCTGAGGCTTATGCGATGACGGAATCTTTGTCACAGAATACCAACCATGTTGATATACAAATTCAACATCAAAAGTTCGATCAAGGAGAGAATTTTGTCACATTTGGGACTCGAAAAACGAGACTCTTCGACCGCCTCTGGGAATTCGCACTGTCAAGGTTGTTGCAAAATTTTGAAATCGGACAGATCACTCTCAGATTTCCAAATGGGAAAACGGTTCATTACGGCAACAGTGAATCAGAACCCTCTGCATATATGAGAGTTCGGAATCACCGTATGATCAGGAAACTGTTGGTGGAAGGAGATGTTGGACTCGCAGAAAGTTATATGGATGGTGATTGGGAAAGTCCGGATCTGGTTCCAATACTGGAACTTGGACCAAGAAATGTGGAAGCCATAGAAAACAAAATCCTTGGCCTTAAACTGTTCCGCCTAAAAAATCTCTTTCAACATCTTAAAAGACCGAATAATCATCTAGGAAGTAGGAAAAACATCGCCGAGCATTATGATTTGGGAAATGATTTCTATCGGCACTGGCTTGATTCAACCATGACTTACTCGTCAGCACTTTTTGATAATCATCACAGCCAGATCGACTCCACCACCGAAGAAATTCTTAAGGAAGGTCAAATCAAAAAATACCGGTACATCGCAGATCGTCTCCAACTGAAACCAGGAATGAAAGTTCTCGAAATAGGTTGTGGATGGGGAGGGTTTATGGAATTGGCTGCCAAGGAATATGGATGCCATGTAGACGGGATTACCATTTCCAAAGAACAATTTGAATTTGCTTCAATACGTGCTCAAAAAGCAGGCTTATCGGATTTGATAAAACTGTTTTTCATGGACTATAGGGATCTTGATGGAAATTACGACAAAATTGTTTCGATCGAAATGCTCGAAGCAGTAGGGGAGAAAAATTGGCCTATTTATTTTAACAAGGTGAATGAACTGCTGACGGATCAAGGAGAAGCACTCATCCAAAGCATCCTCATTGAAGATTGGCGTTTTGACGATTACCGGAAAAAAGCCGATTTCATTCAGTGCTACATTTTTCCTGGTGGTATGTTGCCATCCCTTGAAGTTTTAAAGCGTATTTTTCCAGATCAAGGGATGGAACTTCAGCATGTCATGCATTTTGGAGATTCCTATGCCCAAACCATGAGTCTATGGAACAGGCTTTTTCAAGAAGCCTGGCTCCAAATCAAACAGTTTGGTTTTGATTCAAGGTTTAAAAGAATGTGGGAATATTATCTCGCCTACTGTGAAACCGGTTTCCGCACAGGTGCTATCGATGTGGCAATGTTGCATTTAAAGAAAACGGCTTCAATTTGAATTATTACCACTTCTGGGTTGAAGGTCTAATCGTCTCATGCTTGGTGATGTTTGCCGCATGGATCTGGCAATGGAAAAATGACCATCCTGCTATCGTCGACGTGGTATGGAGCTATTTGACGGCTGGCCTAGCTGTTGGATGGATTCTACTCGAAGTAGAAGCTAGTTGGACCAGGAAAATTTTGGTTGCACTTCCTATCGCACTATGGGGACTGCGACTGGGGTTTCATCTGCATACACGTCTCAAAAGGGATGGATCCGATGGTCGTTACAATGCGATGTCAACTGCCATGGGAAACTGGAAACCCATCGGATATTTTTTCTTTTATCAATTCCAGGCTTTGGGTGCTTTTTTCCTCGCACTTTCCCCGTACACCGCGTTGACAGGTGATCCAGATGATGTGCGCCTTATCGACGGTTTGGCACTTGTATTATGGGTAGGTGCATTTTTTGGGGAAAGCATTTCAGACCATCAACTCTCTGTTTTTCGTATGAACCCAGCCAACAAAGCCAAGGCTTGCGATCACGGTTTTTGGAAATATAGCCGCCATCCAAATTATTTCTTTGAGTGGTTGCTTTGGATTGTTTGGCTGATGATGGCGTTTGGTTCCTCGACCTGGTGGATCAGTCTCGTAGCTGCCCTTACCATGCTTATTCTGGTGACCAAAATTACTGGAATTCCATACGTCGAAGATCAGTCCATCAGAAGCCGTGGGGATGCATACATCCAATACCAAAAGAGAACCAGTCCTTTCATTCCCTGGTTTCCTAAATTTGATTCTTAAATTCAATGAAACAACTCATAAGATTGACTGAAAAAGGGTTGATTCCGGATTTCCTTGTACGTTTAGGAATTCAGAAACTACTGCGAGAACGACTTTCTGGTCTATCCCTGGACAATTGTGAAAAGCAACTAATGCTTCAAGATCAATTCCTTGCTGCATTGAATCAATCCAACATTGCAGAAGTTCCAGAAAAGGCTAATCAGCAGCATTACGAAGTACCTGTCAATTTTTTCAAAAAAGTCCTTGGGCCGCATCTCAAATACAGTTGCGGCTATTGGGACTCAACCACATCATCCTTAGCGGTTTCTGAATCAGAAGCCTTAAAGCGAACCTGTGAAAATGCTGATCTTCTCAACAGCCAGGAAATCTTGGAGCTTGGATGTGGGTGGGGATCACTGAGTCTTTGGATGGCAGAACATTATCCTGATTCTGTTATTACTTCTGTCTCCAATTCTGCCACTCAAAAAGCATTCATTGAAGCACGTGTATCTGAAAGAAAATTTAAGAATCTGAAGGTCCTCACATCTGATATGAATGGCTATGAACCAAATCAATCCTTTGATCGAATCGTTTCAGTTGAAATGTTCGAGCACATGCGTAACTGGCCCAAGCTTTTCAACAAGGTTTCAGGATGGATGAAAGAAGATGCAAAATTTCTGATACATGTTTTTTGTCACAGAATGACTCCTTATTTTTTTGAAGCTTTTGATGATGATGATTGGATGGCACGGTACTTTTTTTCGGGCGGAATCATGCCTTCTGATCAACTCCCCTATCTTGTTCCTTCAGAACTTAAAGTAGAAAAGCATTGGCGCTGGGATGGAACCCATTACCAAAAGACTTCTCTGACATGGCTCAACCAAATGGACCAAGCAAAAGAAGAACTTTTTCCGGTTTTTAAAGAGACCTACGGTAGGGATTCAGAAATTTGGTGGCAACGCTGGAGATTGTTTTTTCTGGCCGTTGCTGAAATTTTCGGATTCAACAACGGGCAGGAATGGTGGGTAAGTCATTATCAAATGATAAAACATCCTTAGTTTGTCTTTACAACCTCATAAATATTCATATTTCCTGCTTTATCTCTTACAAGTATTGTTACCCATGTATCTGCTTGAAGATTTGCAGCGAAATTGTGGGTACTAATATTTTTAGTCCAATTCATTTGAATGTCTCCATTTCTATCAGCAGTTTCAGGTGTTGTAATCCTATTATTAGGAAAAATAGAAACAACCTTGTATTCCAGGTCATTTGCATCTGTTACATCATCTTTTGCGATCCCCCATGTAACAGATGTATTCGTCAAATTTATTCTGCCAACCACACCTGTAATCAGGCCAGGAACAGGTGGTTCTGTATCACTTACATTAAAAATAGTGTCAATCTCTTCTCTACTAAGCACACGACTATAGATTCTTATATCATCTAAAATCCCTTCAAAATAATTTTCTTTACCATTTCCATCTCCAAAACCATGACCTATGAATAAAGGATGTGTTGTGTTTTTTACATAATTTGAATTTAGTCTCGGTGTAGAACTAGTTGATGGTATGGACACCATATCAAAATAGTTTTTTATTTCGACTTTAGAAGTTCTATTACCATCCCAACTCGCAATAAACATCAACCATTTATTTAAATTTGGATTATTTATGTTATATGGATAACATCCGGCTACACAATCTTTGTTATTGCCTGTACCTCCGGATAGAATCAATTTTGAATCCATAATGGTACTGTCATTATTAGTACGATCATAACTAGACAAAGTTTTCAATGAAGTACTATCGGTCATTTGTTCAACGTCAAAACCTGGCACAGACTTGCTATTTCCACTTCCACTAGTATCTGTTGTAATGGTTTCAGGTCTGGTCCAAAATTCAAACAAGTATGGGATACTGTTTTCAGCTGTGTTTTGACGACATTTCAATGCACCAGTTTGATAGGTGTTGTACCAAAGATCCCATAACCATTGCGGAGCACCAGCTACAATACCCCAGTCAGGATTTAAACGAAATGAATTTCTACAATCATTAGTAACAGATCCAGTAGCACTAAAAGTCCCCGTTATGTCTCCGTTTCTATCATATAGTTGGAAACGATTCACATTACTTGTTGTTCTTT
>Ga0208411_1000503_pt1 | contig 30411 bp, 25 predicted proteins | sample ETN01SmetaG_4_FD_185793 | JGI IMG/M metagenome (GOLD analysis project Ga0208411, IMG submission 185793) | Marine microbial and viral communities from oxygen minimum zone, Eastern Pacific Ocean - ETNP2014F12-01SV261 (SPAdes) (version 2) | ecosystem: Environmental > Aquatic > Marine > Oceanic ... | reverse complement strand
ATTAAATGAGCTACCATCCTTCCGCCACGTGTAACCCATGCGCTTGTGAGTATGACGGGAAAAAAGATCCACGATTGCTGTGGAGTCCCAGTCTGGGAGAAAATCTATGCCATATTCATTTTCATCTTCAATATCCCCAATGCGGATAGTTTTCACCTGCTGGCGGTACCCAACAAAATTGTAATCTCCTACATGGACAAAAGGTGTTTCATCTTCCAAATCAAATGGCCCATTTCCATTGGAAATCCATTCACGCCAAACAGATAAAAATTCATCCGCTTGTTGCTGCCGGTCTTCATTACTGTCACAGCAAGATAAGTGGGAATTGACGATTAATAGATTTTTTCCCAATTCTTCTTCTGTCTCTAATAACGCACACATGGTTCTTCCTGAACTGATCAAACTGGCATCATCGATGATGGAAAACCTGGATAAAACCACCATATCCCGATGGGTCCAACTGGCATACCACGGTTCGTCTGGAAACCATGATTGAATAATATCATCGATCTCATCCCAATCCCAGTGCTCTTGAAGCGCAATTACGTCAGGGTCTAAAGCCTGAATGATCCGTTTAAAATGGGGCTGGCGTTCCTCGTTTAAAAACCCGTCATTCCAAGTATTATAGGTTAGAATACGAATATCATCTTCATGTTTGTGTTCTAGCGGAATTGGATCTGGCAGTGGTACAGTATCTTCCCCAATACTAAAATAGATTCCGCCGTTTTCATTTGGCACAATGTCTGAGTTTGGCGGTGCTTCTGCGATCACGATCTTTCCTTCCGACAAAACTTGCGATTCATTTAGTGTAAGGACATCAGATGCTCTTGAGATTGCAATTTCAAATTCTGAAGATGTAATGGTGGGGCCGATCCGCAATGTTAAGTCATTTTGCCAAACAGTTTCACTGCCTCCATTTATATAAAAAACACCTTCCCGCTGACCAAAGGTCCAATCCAGCTCTGCGCCAATCCCCTGAAAATCAAGTCCGCTGGATGCATTATTATCCGCATCAATGTAAAGATGAAACTCATTCCAATCCTGCATTAAAAATTCGCCATTATGATAATTGAAGTAGATAAATAAGAATTCCTGGTCATAAGTAATTTTCACATCAGCGAAATCTGCACTCATACCATCACCTTCCATATCGGAATAGGCCAGCGGAACATTAGCCCAATCTGGAAACTGGCCATCAATGGTTATGGGATGGCCACCCATTAAAACTGAAAATAAAAAAGGACTAATTAAGAAGGAAATCAGTCCTTTTAAAATAATATTTTATTTCCCCCATCAGGCATCAATAAGATCCAAAACCAGTCTCACCCCCCAGCCCGTTGCACTGCCTTTCGGATCAATGCTGGTTGGTTTTCCGCCCCAGGCTGTACCTGCAATGTCAAAGTGTACCCAGGGGATACGATCCCCAACGAATTCCTTAAGGAAGGCCGCCCCGGCTATGGTCCCGGCTTGACGGGCTGCACCGGTGTTTTTTACATCCGCGATTTTCGATTTCACCTGTTTGCGAAACTCCGGCCACAGGGGCAATTCCCAAACCTTTTCTTCTGCATTTACTGAAGATTCTTTGACAAGTCGCATCAGGTCTTCATCTGTGCCCATCACCCCCGCCGCTACATGCCCCAAGGCCACCAGGACAGCACCGGTAAGCGTGGCAAAATCTAGAATATATTCAGGTTCATAATGTTTGCTGGCATAGGATAGACCATCCGCAAGAATGAGTCTGCCTTCCGCATCTGTGTTTAATACTTCAATGGTTTTACCGTTATATGCAGTCAGAATATCTCCGGGTTTATAGGCCTTTGCACCCACCAGGTTTTCTGTAGAAGGCACAATCCCTACAACATTCAATTTTGGTTTTAAAGCAGCCAGCGCTTTGAACACTCCCAGGACCACCGCAGAACCGCACATATCATATTTCATTTCATCCATTTTCGAGGATGGCTTAATGGAAATACCACCGGCATCAAAAGTCAATCCTTTACCAACAAGAATTTTGGGATTCTGTGATTCATCAGAGCCAAAATATTCAAGTACTATAAATTTCGGTGGCTCATCGGTTCCTTGGGCCACACCTGCCAGGGCGCCCATGCCCATGGCTGTGATTTCTTTGCGGTCAAAAACAGTGAGCTTCATACCGCCTTCTTTAGCAATCTCACCAGCTTCTTCTGCCAGCCTTGATGGTGTGGTAACATTTCCCGGATGGTTAGCCAAATCCCGGGCAAAGCAGACCGCTTTTCCAATGGCAGCGCCTTTCATTATTTCATCATGATCGCAGCCAATTACAGTCGCAGACTTTAACTCAAAGTTCTTTTCATCTTTGGTCTTATAATCCAGGAATTGGTAGCTTCCCAGCACCAGCCCTTCCCCCATGGCCTGGCAGCTTTCCAGGCCGGAACAGAAACATTCCACGGCTACAGAACCTACTTTTTTACTGATGGCCGCACGGGAAGCCTTCCCGGCTGCCAAACGGACTCCACTGGCATTAAATTTATCTTTTTTACCAAGACCGATGAGCAGGATCCGCTGTCCATTAATATAAAACATATTGGTTTCCCCGGACTTGCCTTTTACATCACCAAGGTCCATTGCCTTAGATAATACACTGTCGCCTGCCTCATCCAGGGCCTGCCCCAGATCAGTTAAGGATTTGTCTTCATAAATACCGATAGCCACCAGCCCGGCTGATGCGGTTTCGCCCCTGTTCTGAGTGACGTTAATTGTTTCAATATGAGCCATTTTTCATCTCCAAATTATAAATCATTTGTCCGCTTTGGTTGTAGTGCTGATACTTGCTAGCTCTCTGACCGTCCGGAAACAAGTTGGTCCACCACGCTTGGATCAGCCAGAGTAGAAATATCACCAAGATTATCCGTATCTCCCTCAGCGATCTTCCGCAATATACGGCGCATGATCTTCCCAGAACGGGTTTTCGGGAGCGCCGGAGTAAATTGAATTTCATCCGGTTTCGCGTGGGGTCCAATCTCCTTAGTTACCGCGTTCAATATGTTGCTGTGAATTTCATCAGACGGCTTGATTCCCGTCATTAAAGTGACATAAGCATAAATTCCCTGACCTTTAATTTCATGGGGGAATCCCACCACTGCTGCTTCTGCAACGCCTTCACCTTTGCCAATGGCGCCTTCCACTTCTGCAGTACCGATACGGTGCCCGGACACATTCAACACATCATCTACACGACCCGTGATCCAGTAATAGCCATCCTCATCCCTTTTGGCGCCGTCACCCGTAAAATAATAACCGGGAAATTGCTTAAAATAAGTTTCAATAAATCGTTCCTGATCACCATAAATCGTTCTCATTTGTCCAGGCCAGGAGGTTTTTATCGCCAACAGTCCAGATACATTATTTCCTTGGATCTCCTGACCTTCCTCTGTTAGTAAAACTGGTTCAATCCCAAAAAATGGAAATGTTGCAGAACCGGGTTTCGTAGGCGTAGCTCCCGGAAGGGGCGTGATCAGAATTCCGCCTGTTTCCGTTTGCCACCAGGTATCAACAATGGGGCATTGCTCTTTTCCAACCACAGATCGATACCAGTTCCATTCCGGTTCTTTAATAGGTTCACCTACTGTCCCCAATAAACGTAATGAGGATAAATCTCTGGATTTTACCCAGTCGTTTCCTTCTTTCATCAATGCTCTCAGTGCAGTGGGGGCTGTATAGAATTGATTGATTTTATGTTTATCCACCACATCCCAGAAACGGCCAAAATCGGGGTAGTTGGGAACACCTTCAAACATCACGGTCGTAGCGCCATTGGCCAGCGGTCCATAAACAATATAAGAATGACCCGTGATCCAGCCAATATCCGCTGTACACCAGTAGATGTCTCCAGGCTGATAATCAAAAATCATTTCATGGCTAAAGGAAGTATAAACCAGATAGCCTCCGGTTGTATGTAATACCCCTTTGGGTTTCCCAGTTGATCCCGAGGTATACAGAATAAATAACGGATCCTCCGCACCCATCTCCTCAGGTATGCAAACAGAGTCAACGCCGGATGTGGCTTCATGCCACCAGATATCCCTGTCTGAATCCATGGCTACCGGCTCGCCGGTCCTGCGAACCACAATAACATGCTCGATGGATGGTGTTTCTGCCACGGCGGTATCAGCTTTCACTTTCATGGGAATATTCTGCTTTTTTCCGCGAACACCCGTATCCTGGGTGATCAATATTTTGCATTCTGAATCATTGATCCGGTCACGGAGAGAGTCACTGCTAAAAGCACCAAAGACAACTGAATGGACCGCGCCAATCCGGGCACAGGCCAGCATGGCAAAGGCAAGTTCCGGGATCATTTGCATGTAGAGGCAGATCCGATCCCCCTTTTCAACTCCCAGAGATTTCAGGGCATTAGCAAATGTTCCGACTTCTATTAAAACATCATTATAACTATAATGCCGAGACTGGATTGGATCGTTCCCTTCCCAGATGATTGCCGTTTGATCGCCGTGACCATTTTCCACATGTCGATCAAGGCAGTTAGCAGATACATTCAGTTTCCCACCATCAAACCAGCGAATGTTTCCATTTACAAAATCAAAATTTCGAACCATCTTCCAAGGCTTTATCCAGTCAATACGCAGGGCCGTTTCTGCCCAGAATTTTTCGGGATCTGCAATAGAAATTTGATAGATCTCCTCATATTTTTCCATGGATGGAACATGAGCATTTTCTGATGCAAATGGTTGCGGTGGGAATATCTTCGACATAATATACTTTTCTTTAATTATATGGATTTTTGATGATTTACTTTCTTATATGATCCATCTTTATTTTTTTTCACAGAAACCATTGTGAACATCGCTGTACAGGCCAATATCTGATCATCCTCATGACTCTCTTTATAAGCATCAACCTTAATCACGATTGATGAATGACCCGTTTCTACAATTTTCGCAGTAAAATTGACCCAGTTTCCAACGTGAACCGGTTCTTTGAATTCCATGGCATCGATCGCCCGGGTTACTGCGACTTCCCCCGCAGTCCCTTTCAGGAATCGATGAGCCGTCTTTCCAGCTGCAATATCCATCCAGGAAACCATTTGCCCGCCAAATAATGTACCTATAACATTTGTATCTTGCGGCATAACCAATTGGGAATAACGAGTAACGATCATATTGCAGTAAAAAATAAGGCGGAAATTTAGACGTTTTCAATGAAAGAATAATAAGATATAACATCAAGATTCTATTATTATACCCATAGTATAAGACAGAAAAAGCCCCGTTAGTTAACCCTCGAGAAAAACAATTTTCCCTGAAGAGCACGCCACACCAACGGGGCTGAATCGCACTTGAACTTAATTCAACAAAAATAAATCGAGCAATATTATTTTTATATAAATAATATCCTTTTCCTAAACAGATACCGGTTCTCGTTCATGGACTCCCCGCAGCAGCAGAAAACCAACAAAGAAAAATATAAAAACAATTGCAACCCCAAAGCGCTGCGATGCAAAATACTTAGTAAAAATACCCAAAAGCATCGGTCCAAGAAATGATGTGAGTTTTCCTGAAAATGCAAAAAAACCATAAAATTCATTGATCTTGGTTGGAGGTGTTAACCTGCCCATTAATGAACGACTCGCTGATTGATTGGGACCTGCAAATAAACCCACAACAATACCGGATACCCAGAATAGAAATTTCGAATTAGCAAAAACGGCAATAATTACTGCCAGCATCAAACCAATTAAACTGATCTGGATCGTTAGTTTTCCTCCTATTATATCATCGATGAACCCCATGAGAAATGCACCCAGACCTGCAGCAATATTGAGCACAATACCAAACATCATGATCTCGTTGAATGTAAACCCAAACGTCCCAGAAGCATATATGGCTCCAAATGCAAAAATAGTGACCAAACCATCATTATAGATCAATCGCGACACTAGAAACCTTATCGTGTTTTTATAAATTTTTATATCATGAAAAGTTTCTTTTATCTGCCGGAAAGAATTCAATACAAGTTGGCCTATGATTAGTTTTGTTTCTTTCTTTTTATTTTTTAAAAATAAAATGGCTGGCAGCGTAAATATAAAAAACCAAATTGCTACCACGAAATTTGTACCGCGAATATGAGCTCCTGTCTCAGGATTTAATCCAAACCAGGGCACATCAGGGCTTATAAAACCTACCATAGCAAGAAGCATGGCTAAAAGACCGCCTAAATAACCAAACCCCCAACCGTACCCGGAGATTCTACCTATTTTTTCCCGGGTAACGATTTCAGGCAAATAAGCGTTGTAGAAAACACCGCCCAGTTCAAAGGCCACATTTGCAATTACGACCAAGGCAAGTGCAAATAAAACCTCCCCTTTCTGGGGAAAAAATAATAAAGCGGTGGTCCCAATGCAGATATAGGTTGCCAAAGCAAGAAAAATTTTCCTATAACCGCCCTGGTCCGCGACAGCGCCGAGTAACGGTGAAAGGAGAGCTACAACAACAGCAGTAATGGCTATTGCCTGAGACCAGAGATAAGTACCATCTATCTCATTTGCAGCAATTGCTTTTGTAAAATAGGTTGAATAGATAAAAGTGATCACCAGGGTTGTAAAGGCGGAATTTCCAAAATCGTAAAAACACCAGCTCCAGATTTCTTTTCTATTCAAATCAAATCCTCCTGATCGGAAATTACCAGCCCTGTATATAAAAAATAGACCCCCAATAAATCTTCCAGCCTTCATAAGTATTTTCTGAGGATATTGTTCTTTGGTACCCAGCGTACAAGTCAAAGGAAAAAGGGCCGATCCTGTTTTGTGAAATGGAATTAATTAGCCAGCCTTCTAGCATAATATGACGAGTCCGCAATGAAGAATCATAGCCCTGGTGGGAACGCATCCAGTTATCCCATTCCTTATCATTGGAATAAAATTTATCCTGTCCCTTCGATGCATAATTAGTTCCCATACGTACCCTGATACGGTCAGGTTTGGGTTCAAAATCGAACCCCAGTGCGTGACGAACCCAGTTACCTTCGCTGTATTTATATGTTTCACCAATACGATTGATAATAGAGTCTGGATGAGAATGTCTTGCAGTAAACAGGGAAACAGGTGTATTTAAAAATTCAGGGGTACTGGCTACGTAAGTAATGTTGCCGTAGAGACGGGGTTTCATTTTCCCTTTAAAACCATATTCCCCAAAGAACCCAATGGACCATCTGGTTACTCCACTGCCAACATCTGCCTGGCTGAATTGTTTTGCTCCATCCGACAAATAAGAACGAATTGTATAACCATAGGGAGACTGGATTTTGAACTGGCCGTAGAGGGCTCCTGAACGCTCAGAACCGGCCCAGGACGGCGACCCCAGTAATAGCATGGTTACACCGAGTGTAACATCGTCAACCCCAGATCCTTTTTTTCTGCTGGGGTAATAATAATTCGTAAGGTCAGCTAAATCAACGGTGTCCTTACTGATATCATCGGAGAAAAATCGTGCATCAGTAAAACCACTGTTAAACGGATCATTGCTTGATGTCAATGCCCATAATACGGAATAATCACCATTCTCTGTGTAATAGAGATTGTAGATCATCTGTACTGTGTCACGCAGGCCGCTGCGCATAAAAAAATATGTATCTGAGGCAATGAAAGATTCCAGCCCCGACTTTGCATTCCGATGGAAGTTAACCAGTTCATCGATGCCGTAGATTGCATTTCCCTGAGCGGTAACAGATTGGGTGATTTCGTACGTATCCATGACCGGAATAGCTACGGAGAGTGTGATCCGGTCTGACATACCATATTCAATTTTTAATTTTCGACCGTTAATTGATCTTTTCCGCGAATCTGTGAATTGCCCCCCTGTCACTACAGTTTGAGTTGTATCCATATACCCCGCCTCGAAAATGGGAAGGTTTGTGCCTTTATATTCATTGAACCACGAAAGCCAGGATTCCACTGTCCAGATAGAATCAATGGCAATGTCGCCCATATGATACAAATCAGACCTAGAAGAAAAACGGCCCGAATCACTAATTGTTTGATGATCGAAGTACATACGGCCGATATCGGTCAGGTTAAAGGGTTGCTGTCCCAAATCCCAGCTATCTTCACCACCATGGTTTCCGTAGGTCAATCGAAATACATTTTGTGGAACAGTAGGGACTACCTGGCCATCCGCATGGTGATACAAAATAAAAAACAGTATGACAATTCGAATCAAGGATAGATCAGGTATGGTTGACGAAACTGATTAAACAAATAGACGTCATGTACCCATTGCGGTGGGAGCATTTCTGGTGATTTATTCTGGGCTGTTAACGTGCGCAGTAGGTCAGAACCAAATAGCTTATCAATATAGCCATCGCCTGTCCACTGAAATTCTCGGGGATGCAAATGGTGGATCAGCATGATCATGGATGTAGCTGTATTTATAGGGTCGAATTCATTTTTATCCGTAATAGACATTTTGATTCCGCTGCAGGACTGCCCATCATATTTTGGAACGCGATTATAGTAAATGGACCCCCGGGGTCGATATTTGATTTCCTCAAATAAAACACCAGGTAGACCGAAATCATTCAATTTCTCCAGGAAAAAATTTGCAACCAGCCATGGTGCCCCCACATATAAATAAGGATGATCCGTGCCAAAACCTGCATTCAAATTTGTTCCTCGGAAAAGATCCATACCCGCATAGGCTAATAATGTTTCCGAGTCCCTGATAAACGGAATGGGGTGTTTCCAGGATAACTGTGTCTGATCAAACCAGGTGTCTCGTTTCCAATTGGCCATGGGTACAATGGTCAGTTCCACATGTTTTGAATCCTTGACCCAGCCGATTTCATTAATGAGGATGCATGCTTCTCCCAGCGTTAGACCGTGACGAATCGGAAATAAATGGTACGCTTCTAGGCTTTGAAACTCGGTTCTGGGAACCGGCCCATCCACGATATCCCCGCGGAGCGGGTTGGGACGATCCAGGATCATGACAGGAATCTTCCAATCGCTGGCCGCCTCAAATAATTTTGAAACAGAAGCAATAAAGGTTGAATACCGAATGCCCGTATCCTGAAGATCTATCAGGATCAAATCCAGTTCGGCCATGGCCCACCTTGGTGGATAAACCATTCCGTCGAATATATTGATTATTCTTGCTCCGTGCACTGGATCAACCCGTTCCCTGCCTACCAGTTTTGCCCGTTTATCATCCAAGCCCCAGATACCATACTCAGGTTCAAATAAAACATGGACATTTACGCTGGGTTCATTTTTTAGTAGATCCAGTATATGATCTCCATTGCGGTTCACAGCTGTATGGTTGGTCAAGATTCCAATTTTTTTTGACCGGACAGGGGCAAAGTCCATTTGCTCTAAAATATCAAGACCAGTATAAACCTGGTTAAAAAAAGATAAATCCGGAATTGTAAGTATTTTGGAATACTGATAATTCACCATGCTGGAATCCTGCGCGATGGATACTGCAACCATGAAGTAAAAAGATACTAATTGACGGATTCTGATCATTTTGCAATGAAAAGTTACCCGGAACAGAAATAAAACTAAATAAGAAACTGATATAATGAAAATATTCAGCAGGAATTTTACTTGTTTTTAATTTCCGTTGTGACCAACATTTAGTTCTACCGTGGGCGATACAAACAACAATAACAGCGGCGGTTTCGCCAAAACAACCGATTTCAAATGGCTGGGCATAGGCCTAGTCATTTTTATTTTAATCGCCATCATGCCTACTCCGGATTCAATGGCGCAAAAGGCGCAGGATCTTTTTGGGAATGAACCCGGTATTGACATCGCAGAAAAAGCGCTGCATATCAAACTTATCATCGCATTACTGTCCACCTGTGTGGTATTCTTTGCCACAGAGGCCGTACCCATGCCTGCAGTCGCTCTATTGATTGGATTGGTGCAATTATTTTTCGGAATTACAGCGCCAAAAATGATCGCCATAACATATGCGCACGACGCGGTCTGGTTTATAGCCGGTTCCCTGGCTCTGGGGGCAACTCTGGTCAAGTATGGGTTAGACAAACGAGTAGGTATGCTGGTCATTAATCTTGCGGGCACCAAGACACGAAATATTGTAATCGGTATTTTGCTGGGAACTGCCATCCCTACGGCCTTTGTTGGTGAGCATGCTGTTGCTGCCATGTATGTGCCCATTGCCTTGGCACTCTTCACACTTACAAATAAATCTACCCCGGCACCCAAGCTCGGAACTCTGCTGATGGTGACTATCGCTGTGGGTTGTATGATTGGCGGTCCCATGAGCCCCACTGGCGGTGCACGCAATGCACTCATGATTGGCTTTTTATCTAATATTGGCATTGAAGTTTCTTTTGTAAACTGGTTATCCATGGGTGTGTTCTACACCTTTGTGATGTCAATTGTAATGGCCTTTCTACTACCTTTACTGTTTAAACCAGAGGTAGATGATCTTAGTGACGCTGTAAACCTGTTGAAAAAAGACCTGACTAAGCATGGTGCCATGACCAAACAGCAATATATTGTGGCTTTTGTCATGCTGTGTGTGGTTTTTCTGTGGATTACTGATAAATCTCTTGTAGCCAATGTGCTGGGTTTTTCTCTAGGACTTGGTGGGATTGCAGTCTCTGGGGCTGTTGCCTATATGATTTTGGGACTCACTTCCTGGAAAGACTATGAAGAAAAAGTCAGCTGGGGTGTTATCGTCCTTTATGCCGGATGTATAAGTTTAGGGCTCGTCTTTAAAAACACTGGGGCTTCCAGCTGGTTTGCCGATCAAATCATGAACATTGTAGCACCTCTTGGCCTTAATTCAGGCGTTGGCCTGGTGATCCTGATGGCAGTTATAGGCGCTGTATTGACGAACCTGATGAGCGCTGGCGCTACCGTTGCGGTCATTGGTCCAGTTGTGCTGGACATGGCTGTAAGTTCTGGGACCAATCCCGTCCTGGTCGGCGTAGGTCTGGCCATTGCCACCTCTATGGCCTATTGGCTGGTCATTGGTACTCCAGCAAGTTCGATTGTTTATGCTAGCGGGCAACTTGAATCTAAGGATTTCATCAGAATGGCAACCGTTGGTTGGCCCGCAGCACTGATTGCACTGGCTGTTATGGTCATCGTCTATTGGACAGGAATCCTGGGTATTGATCCTGCTGGATTTGGTTTCTAGAAAGGAAGGTATGTTATGACTCCACAAATACTTATTCTAATTATTGTTGCAGTCATCCTCATTTACGCTTTATCCACACATGGGCAAAAAGAAAAGAGCGAAGCAGACCATATCAGAGATCAGTTCAAAATGAAAAAAGAGGCATCAGTCAATGAAGATGTTATTACATACGGACATGTTCAGGAACGCAAACAGGAACTTTTTGATGTAATCGATGCAAACCTGGGCGATCACCCCACTCAGTCAGCACAACTTAAGGATATCATCAGTGACTGGGCGGACCTGAAGGTGAAATCATTTGAAAACCGCCGCTCCTGGGTCCGAAACCCTGAAAAAGATTCTGAATCTGAATAATTAATTCACGGCAAAGTAATGTGCTCTGTCCGGCCGTGAATCCCTGTGAGCAATACATAGGTCGTAGTGCCTGTTTCCTGGGCAATTCGCTCTACCGGCAACTGGTCAAGGCCACGTTTACCAAAAATTAAAACTTCCTCACCCTCTTCTGGCTCCACATCGCCAAAATCAACCATGAACTGATCCATGCAGGCCCGTCCTGCGATCTTGTATTCCAATCCTTTATAGCTCACAAATCCACGCTCATACCATGGCCGGGGAAAACCGTCCGCAAAGCCCGTTTGTATAACGGCAATATTGGTTTCGTTTACAGTGGTATAAACACCACCATAACTAACCTGGGTTCCGGCTTGAACCCGCCGCCGGATATTCACAATGGGACCGCAGAAACTCATGACCGGCTCCACATCCACATCCATGGTAACCTCATGAGAAGGGGCAGCGCCGTAGAGCAGCATCCCCACCCGCACCATATTAAAATACGCGCCAGAAAGGTTTAATACCGCCCCACTATTGGAACAATGAATGTATTGAAAAGATAGACCAGCCTCCTGCCCTTCTTTCACGACTTGCTGAAAGGCATGCAATTGGGTATGGGCATAGCTCAAATCCCCTTCATCTGCAGTTGCAAAATGGGAATAGATCCCCGCCGCAGGCAAACTTTTATTGGCATTTAAAAATCCAAAAACTGAATCTGAGTCGGCCAGGTCAAAACCCAATCGTGTCATACCTGTGTCAAACTTGACATGAAATCGAGGACATTTACCGATCCGTCCCTGTACATCTTGCAGGAGTTCCAGGTCACCCATAGCTGAGGCGCTGACCACAAGGTTCAATCGGGCTGCATCTTCCAGCCATGACTTCTGTAACCGGGAAAAGATTAGGATTTCATTTGTAATACCTGCCTGGCGAAGTTCCAAAGCCTCTTCAAAAACGAAGACCGCAAATGAAACACCTGGCTCCCTGGCGATAGCCCTGGCAATGACTGTTGCACCATGTCCATAGCCGTCGGCTTTCACCACGCAAAGTAAATGACGGTCTCCGATTTGTTTACGAATATTCCAAAGATTCTGTTTTAATCTATCCAGGTGTATATACGCCTTGGGACCGATGATATTCACGATTTATACTGTTTTAGCAGGGCTGTTTTCAATAAATCAAAAGAACTGAACGTCTCAGCAGCACATGATGATATCCAGCCGCTCAGATCTTCATCAGAGAGTTCATTCACCAAGTATACCGGTTTCCCCACAAAATAGGCCATGGTGACTTCACCATGTGTCCCCCCACCCTTTAATACACTCTCATCCCATAAACAAACCATATAATCTGCATGGCCGATGACCAGTCGCAGATCGTGATCGATACAGCAGCGGATAAATTTCTTGTACCGTTGTGGATCGGAAGTTCTCCATGCGCGGTAGTTGTTGGCATTTTTTTCCTGTACCAGTTTCCTTGACTCTTGTACCGGATTAATCACTTCATGTTTAAGGTTATTTTGCAGCCATCGTGCAAATTTTAAACGCCAGCCGGACCCGTCATTGTTGGCATGTTCCATACCACCAGATAAATAAACGATCATTGTCTCAATTTTTTTTGTAATAAAAAGCTGTTCCCTGTGATCCAAATCCCCGATAACAGCAATGAAATACCAAACTTCGACCATTCCATGACTCGACCTGTAATGAATATCTGCAATGATTGAAAAGGCAATGATAATGGCTGCAATTTTAAGATGGATTCCACTGCAATCGGGAAAAATCCAAACTCCACAATGAACCCATTCCCAAAAATGACTAAAATTATAAGATAGAAACTGATCAATAGAAAAGGTGTGACAGCATCAATTGCTAAAGCAATGGTGATGATAAGATTACCTAGAATACATAAATAAATGATCAACTGTATGGTCAGCATCAACAATTCCGATGCAGATAGATGCACCGGGATAAATACAGATAAAATCACCAGTGAGACCAATCCGATTAATAGGGCTTCCAGGACTGCAACAGTGAGATATCCAAAAATGATTTTTTGTTTGGTATAGGGTGCCATACTGATATGGACCAGCATTTTTCGGTGAATTCTCAGGCTAAAAAACTCCCGATATAAAAAAGGGACTAAGGCAATTGAAGAAATAATAAAAATCAGACCGGGTGCAACCCACTGTTCAAATGGCATATCTGTTAAACTGTTCACAAATATATTTTTAAAGGGAAGAACAATCATTGCTGTCAGTATTATGGGGATTACCAGCAGAAAAACCAGGCTTAACATCAATCTGTTTTGCCAGAGCCAGATCCTGCGTCTCAGCAAAGCATATATCATTTCAGGTCTACACCGGCAAATTCAGAATCAAGGAGATCTCGCAGGCCAAGTTTTTTTACTCCCAGATCGATCATCATTTCCCCGGATACCACGTTGAAAACATCAAAGAATACCCGCCTGGTACGACCATAAAAATGGAAGGAATTATTCAACCGGTTGGGCGAGACTACTGTGGACACACTGCATAGTTTCTTATACAAATCATCAGACAGTTCATGGAACTCAATTTGAAACTGGTGATAATCCAAAGTGCTCTTCAGTAAGGTATCAATATGACCATCCATCATAATTCTACCATTCCGGAAAACAAGAATGCGGTCGTGGGCCTGTTCCACTTCGGGCAGGGAATTACTAACATAAATGATTGTTTTTCTCCCCTTCAGTTTTTTCAGTAGATCCCAGGTGATCCGATTGGATTCAGCATCCATATATCCTGTTGGCTCATCCAGAATCAGCACCTCCGGGTCATGGACCAGTTCCCGGATCAGCATTGTTTTTTTTTGAATTCCATGGGAGACATTACGAGCCAGTTCGTCCAGGAAAGGGGTCATCATCAAGACATTTGTATAGTTTAATATTCTCGCTGCCGCTTTTTCAGGTGAAACACGAAATAAATTTGCTGTAAACAGGATATTTTGTCTTAGGGTCAGCCAGGGGTCCAGATCTGTGGCATCGGGCACATATCCCACCAGTTTCCTGGTCTCATTCCGCCTTTTACTCATATCCAGGCCGTGCAGGAATACCTGCCCGTAATCTGGATTCTCAAAGCCTGATAACAGTTTCAGCAATGACGATTTTCCAGAATCATTCACACCGACGATAGCCACCAGACTGCCTCGCTCGACACCAAAAGTTAGTCCAGCCAGGATCGTTTTGTCTCCAACCAGTTTGCCAACTTTTTTTAGGGTAATACTTGCTTCCATTTACTTTAATGTGCTTCGTACCAGTTATCACCAATACCATAGTCTACCACTACTGGAATGGAAAGAGGTAATGCTTTTTCCATTTCCGTCGTAACCAGATCAATCAAAGTCTCTTCTTCCGAGTCAGGAAATTCAAAAAGCAGTTCATCATGGATTTGCAGGATCATCTTGGATTCCATTTTCTTTTTTATGCATTCCTTATGAATAGCTACCATCGCCAGTTTTATCATTTCCGCTGCCGAGCCTTGAATTGGCATATTGATGGCCATCCGTTCCGCAGCCTGGCGCCGGAGACCATTATTGCTGTCCGCATCCCAGACGGGCCGGCGGCGCCCCAAAATGGTTTCTACATATTTTTCTGTTCTTGCTTTTTCCAGTGTGGAATCAATATAGGTGCGAATGCCGCTGTATTGATCAAAATAGGATTCAATAATCACTGCAGCTTCGGATCGGGGAATATCCAATTCCTGACTCATACGGAAAGGCCCGGCACCATACATAATCCCGAAATTCACAACTTTTGCGATGCGTCTCATTTCTGGCAGAACACTATCAATAGGTACGCTGAAGACATTGCTTGCCGTACGGGTGTGAATATCCTCTCCTTGTTTAAAGGCATCACACAATGCCGTATCCTGGCTTAAATGGGCCATGATGCGCAGTTCCACCTGGGAATAGTCAGCGGATAATATTTTCCAGCCTTTTCTCTGAGTACGAATTGCTTTTCGAATTTCACGTCCTTCCTCTGTGCGTATAGGGATATTCTGGAAATTAGGATTAGTACTGGAAAGCCGTCCGGTGGCAGCAATGGTTTGATGAAAAGTGGAGTGGATGCGGTTCGTTTCCGGATGGATTAAATCTGGGAGAGCATCCACATAGGTGTTTTTTAATTTGTTATATTTTCTGTATTCCAGGATCAATCCAGGCAGATTATGCTCCTTTTCCAGCTGTTTTAATACTTCCTCTGCTGTACTCCTTTTTTTGATCAGAGTGAGGCCCAGAATATCAAATAGAATATTGGCGAGTTGCTGGGTGGAATTAACATTGAATTCTGTTCCAGCCATTTTGTAGATATCGGCCAACAGGATGTCAATCTTCTTCCCAATTTCTGTAGACATCATGGAAAGAAAATCAGAATCTACATAAACACCCTTGAATTCCATATCAGTCAATACGGTTATCAAAGGAATTTCAATAGATCCAAAAAAGGACAAGAGGCCTTCCTTTTCTAATCTGGTTCTGAATAAATTTGTTAACTGCAAAGTAATATCCGCATCTTCGGAAGCATAGAAAGATGCCTGGTCCAGCGGTACCTGATCCATAGTGATCTGGTTGCGGCCCCTGCCAATCAAATCTTCGATAGGTACCATTTCATAATTCAAATACTCCAGGCTTAGACTGTCCAGTTTATAGGACCGTGCAGCAGGGTTCAGCAGGTGGGCAGCAATCATAGTGTCAAAGGAAATTCCCTGCAGCGTAACACCGTGGTGTTTCATCACCAGGGCGTCAAATTTGATATTCTGTCCTGTTTTTTTTAATCGATCGCTCTCCATTAACGGCCGCAACGTATCCAGGATAATTGTCAGGTCATTATCACCAAAGTTTTCCTTTTCCTTGCCAAAATATTGCAGCGGGATGTACCAGCCAGAGTCTGGCTTGGTTGCGTAACTGAGTCCAACAATCTCTGCTTCCATGGGAATCAAAGAAGTAGTTTCCAGATCAAAGGAGCAAAGGTCAGAATTCATTAGAACCTTGACCAGTTGATCAAGGTGGTTTTTACTTAGTACTGTCTGGTAGTCTTTTTTTGCTGCTTCCTGAACTTTCAACCTTGGTTGATTATGGTGACGGATCTGCTTCATTAAAGCATGAAATTCCAGTTCATTGAACTTTTTACTGGTACCTTCCATATCCATATCCATGCGCTCAAAATCATGGACCTGACTATCAAGTTTCACACTAGTTAAAATGGTTACCAGTTCTTTGCTCAGCAGTGCATTCTCTGTCCCGTCTTGCAACCCTTTCTGTGCCCGCTTATTGGCTACCTTATCTGCATTTTTCAAAGCTCCTTCAAGAGAGCCATAGGCTTTGATCAATTTTACCGCTGTTTTTTCCCCCACACCGGCCACACCGGGAACATTATCTGATGAATCACCCATCAAACCAAGAAGATCAATGATTTTTTCTGGATCCACCCCCCATTTCTCAACCACTTTTTCAGGCGTGAATATGATCGGTTCCGGCATTTTCCTAGTGCCCGGCGCATAAAGAAAAATATGTTCATTGATTAACTGCATAAAATCCTTGTCACCACTTACGATATAGGTATCCAATCCTTCTTTTTCCGCAGATACAGCCAAGGTACCAATGATATCATCGGCTTCCACACCAGGTTTTTTTAACACGGGAAGGTTCATCACTTCCAGCATTTCCCACAGGTGCGGCAATTGATCCTGTAGTTCCTGGGGCATTGGTGGGCGGTTGGCTTTATATTGGGGATATCTCTCATGGCGGAATGTCTTTTCCTTGGAATCAAATGCACAGGCCAGATAATCAGGATCCTCATCTTTCATCAGTTTCAGGATCATATTAACAAAGCCGAATAAAGCACTGGTATGCAATCCATAGGTTGTAATCAGAGGATTTCGGATCAGGGCAAAATGAGCCCGGAAAAGCAAGGCGAAACCATCAACAATAAAAAACCGTTTTCTATCTGATTTATTATTAGACACCATCGAAAAAATTACGGTACAAGTCAAGCTACTCCCACATCGTTTTTATATTAAAAAAGCCCCGGTTTCACCGGGGCTTTTTACAGATTGAATCTGGTGGAAGATGATTACATCATACCGCCCATGCCACCCATGCCACCCATATCTCCTCCTGGAGGCATTGGAGGCATTTTTTCCTCCTCAGGAACTTCAGTGATGGCAGCTTCCGTGGTCAGAACCATGCCTGCGATGGAAGCTGCATTCTCAACAGCCACACGAGCCACTTTTGCCGGATCAATGATGCCAGCCGCAAACATGTTTACATAATCATCAATACGGGCATCAAACCCGTAATCATCTTTGCCATCGCGCACATTCTGCACAATGATAGAAGCCTCAGCACCTGCATTCGTTGCAATTTGCCGGATCGGTTCTTCCAAAGCCCGGCGCATAATATCAACGCCAACCTTTTGCTCATCATCTACCTTCACTTTCTTTAGTGAATCAATGGAACGCAATAGAGCAACACCACCGCCGGGTATAATACCCTCTTCAACAGCAGCTCGGGTAGCGTGGAGTGCATCCTCTACACGGGCTTTCTTTTCTTTCATTTCTACTTCTGTGGCTGCACCTACATTAATAACAGCAACACCGCCGGAAAGTTTGGCTAGGCGTTCCTGCAATTTTTCACGGTCATAGTCAGAAGTAGTTTTATCTACCTGCACTTTGATTTCATTAATACGTGCTTTTATGGCATCAGCAGAACCACCGCCATCAACAATCGTCGTGTTATCCTTATCAGAAACAACACGTTTGGCAGTTCCTAGATAATCCAGATTAGCATTTTCCAACTTGTAGCCGGCATCCTCAGAAATAACAGTCCCGCCGGTCAATACTGCAATATCCTCCAGCATGGCTTTACGGCGGTCACCAAATCCCGGTGCTTTCACAGCCAGGACTTTGAATGTGCCGCGTAATTTATTCACAACCAATGTTGCCAACGCTTCACCCTCTACATCTTCTGCGATAATCAAAACAGGTTTTCCAGTCTGGACAACTTTTTCCAACAGAGGCAGTAAATCCTTCATGTTACTGATTTTTTTATCGTGGATCAACACATATGGATCATCCATTTCCGCATCCATGGATTCAGAATTGGTCACAAAGTAAGGGGAAAGATAGCCGCGGTCAAACTGCATTCCTTCTACTGTTTCCAGAAAAGTTTCAGCCGTTTTGGATTCTTCCACTGTGATTACACCATCCTTACCAACTTTTTCCATGGCTTCAGCGATTTTTTCACCAATCTCAGTATCATCATTAGCAGAAATCGTTGCAACCTGGGCAATTTGCTGGCTATCTGGCAGATCTTTGGATTGTGCTTTAATTGCATCCACTACTGCATCTCTGGCAGCGTCAATCCCACGCTTAATAGCCATGGGGTTTGCTCCGGCGGTAACATTCTTAATACCCTCGTTAACGATGGATTGTGCAAGAACAGTGGCAGTCGTTGTACCATCACCAGCAACATCTGATGTTTTGGAAGCAACTTCCCTAACCATTTGAGCACCAACATTTTCGAGTTTATTCTCTAGTTCAATTTCTTTTGCAACGGTAACACCATCTTTGGTAACAGTGGGTGCACCGAACTTTTTCTCGATAACTACATTTCTACCCTTTGGTCCGAGTGTCACTCTGACCGAATTGGCCAATTTGTCCACACCGGCCTTTAGTGATCCGCGAGCATCGAGAGAATACGCAATGTCTTTTGCCATTTTTATAACCTCCTTATAGTACTGCTAAAATATCGCTTTCGCGCATTATGATGTAATCCGTCCCTTCCAGAGCTATCTCACTCCCGGAATATTTTCCGTAGAGTACTTTATCTCCTTCTTTGACGGTCATTTCAATCAGGTTACCCGCATCACTGGCTTTCCCTGGACCCACAGCGACAACAGTGCCTTGCTGTGGTTTTTCCTGGGCAGTATCAGGCAAAATGATTCCCCCTGCAGATTTATCTTCAGCCGGGGCAGGCTCAACCACAACACGGTCGGCCAAAGGCTTTAGGTTTAATCCCATATCTGAGACTCCTTTTTATTTTATTTATTTAGACTATAATGAAAATATTCTGTTCTAAGCGGCGGCGAAATTACTACCAAATTCGAAGTTTGATCAATATTTCATCCTATGATTTTTTTCAAAACAGAATTTGATGATTAAGTGGCAAAAAGCATGCCATGAGAAAATATATTTCATATTGATATAAAAATATTATTGTTCATGCCATTATGGCATATTTACACCTTCATTTCCCTGTACTTCCAAAGCCTCCATGTCCTCTATCTGTTTCTGTCAATTTGTCTACCAACTCAAAATGGATCGGGCTGCCGTCCATGGCTACAAGTTGAAACAGGCGCTGACCTGATTCAATGGTATAAGGCTCATTTTTTATATTATCTACTGCTGCCATAATCTCACCTCGGTATCCTATATCGATCAAGCCAACAGAGTTACATTGCCTTAAGGGTGTATTGGAAATACTGGAACGAGGCATTAAGAGATAAGGTCTCATTTCTGTGTTTTCACAGGCGATCTGCAAATGAATTCTGGCTGTTTCACTCCCAGCAATGGTTTGTTTATCAACTACGAACAGATCAATTCCGGCATCGCCATCATGAAAATGGCCATGATTTTCATAGAAACGTCTTACTTTATCAGAGAACGGTTTGATTTTCAGATGCATTTTCACCTTCCATTATGTAAGATTTTATAAGTTCAATATGCCTGGGATTCGAACCACAGCAGACTCCAATTACATCCGGGTTTTGATGTAAAATTTCCTTTATGCTGGCCTCGAACTTAGAATTATCTAAGATTTCAAAATAATGATTCTCAAAATCCGTTATTCCCAAGTTCGGATATGCACCCCAGGTGCCGGACCACTTTTCGTCGAAGTTATGCAGTGCATCCAGAGTGGTCTCAATTTTATTGCAGTTAAAAAGCAGGACTGAAATATTCTGTTCCCTAAGGGTATCTAACACAGATTCTAATCTGGTGCCATCGAGTAAGTGGGACTTATCCCGCAGAATGAGACTTAGCCACCGCTCCCGCATCAGGTTAGAGCTCAATTCCATCGCAATCTTGATCTCTTCCATATTGCCCATGGTCTCAAATAGAACAAGATCAATATCGGATTCCAGGAACCATTCTAAAGCTGTTCCATATGTATCTTCAACGGCTGTTTTTCCTGGATAAAGTTCTGGTGTATAACAATCTTCCACAGCGGTAATCGAGCCTGCGACTCGTACTGTGTCCATTGCAGCTTTATTGGCCAATTCCACCGCTTTCAGCAGGCTGTCTCTCGCTCTTTCCAATGCCCTTAAAGGGGTATATCCAGCTTTTCTATATGTCCAAGGTGTCGTTCGAAATGTATTCGTAGTAATCACATCGGATCCAGCTGCAATATAAGCATCATGGACCTGTTGGACAGATTCCGGGTGGGTAAGGTTTATATCTGCAGACCAGAGTGGTAATGGCAGGTCGAGTCCACGCCTGATCAATTCTGTACCCATGGCACCATCCAGTATAAGTGGAATATTCATTGAGAAGATCTTTGATTTAATCTAGAAATATAATATATACTTATACTGAATAGGATAATTCCAACTCCAACCAACGATTCTAACGGCCGTTCGCGGAAAGTGTAAAATAAGATCCATGCATTCACCACGAGAAAGATCAGTGGCGTCAATGGATACCCCCACACCAGATAGGGTCTTTCTAAATCCGGTTCTCTGAATCTAAGTACAAATAATGAGGCGACTGTTAATGCAGTGGTTAAAATAAGAGAAATTCCGGCGTACATTAAAACCTGCTCGAATGAAGAGGAAAAAATAAATAGCAAGGAAATTCCAAGCTGCAGCCAGAATGCATTTATGGGTATATCATGGCGATTTTTTTTACTTAAAAAATGTATGAAATTGTGATCCTCGCCCATGACCTGCATGATTCGTGGTCCAATAAATACGTAACTACTTACTGTAGAAAGCAGCAGAATAGCAATACCCATCCCGATGATTTTGGCGCCGGTTTCTCCGAAGATCTTCATTCCGGATATATAGCCTATTTCAACTTGCCCTGCCATGCCGTCAACTGGCGTTGTGAATAAAAAAATATAATTCAGCAGAATGTAGAGAGTCATCACAAACACTGTCCCCAGCAACATGGACCATGGAATATTTCGTTTTGGATTTACAATCTCTCCAGAGATATAAATTGCTGAATTCCAACCGGTATAGGCATAGGAAACCCAGACCAGACTCACGGCAAAACCAGAACTGAATAATAGTTGTCCATCCCCTGTGACAGGAAAAACCGAAATGTTTTGCGGTGTATCAATCATAAAACCAAAAATAATAAATATTAGGATTAATATTATTTTGATAGCAGTGGATGCATCCTGAAATACTGTTCCCCATCTAATACTGAACATATGCAGTGCATGGAACAGTAAAATTGCAACCAAGGCTATCCTATTGGGATCAAAATCTGTGAATACGGCTGTAAAATAACTGCCCAGAGCCATAGCGGCTAATACGGCCGGGGCAGTAAAACCTACAGTTGCCGAGATGAATCCACCGGCAAAGCCAATCGCAGGATGAACAATCCTGGAAAGCAAATGGTACTCGCCGCCAGACCGGGGCAGGGCCGCGCCCAATTCGCCGTAGGTCAATGCACCACATAAAGCCACCACCCCACCCACAACCCAAAGCATCAGCAAAGGGAAAATAGACTGGATATCCACCAATTGATACCCTAGACTGGTGAATACACCAGTCCCAATCATAGAGGCTATCACAAATGAAATGGCGGTTGATACGGGCAAGTACCGGCCGGTTGTTCGGTTTGAAATCATTAAATACAGATCAATTGCGGATCAGATTGACAGCAAGCAAAATCCACCCGGCAATAAAGGATAGACCGCCAATTGGAGTAATAGATCCCAGCCAGCGTACCCCGGATAAAACAAGAATGTAAAGACTGCCAGAAAATATAATAATCCCAGCTGTAATCATCAGGGCTGGTATCACAATAACATTCTGGTGGACATGAAAACCAATGAGTCCAATCAGGATCAGTCCAAGGGCATGATAGGTTTGATACCGAACCCCGGTTTCAAAAATGGCAAGATCTTCGGGCGATACTTTCGATTTTATTATATGGGAACCGAACGCGCCCAAAACAATTGCAAGAGCAAGAAAAGTTGCCCCTGCAATAATCCAGATTTTCATTCAGTGTGTTCGTTGCGCTGGATCACGGTGCGCATAGGGAATGGTATCTCAATATTTTCTTCATCAAATCGCTGATGCAGTTTTTTGATAAATTGATGAATGATAGGGTGATGATCACCATATTTATTGCAGCGGAAATATGCCATCATGTCAATGCTGGATTCACCCAGGACCTGGATCCGCACCGTAGGCGTAAAATTTTTGTTCGTTTCTTCAAGGCTGTTTTGAATATCACCTACCACTTCCAGGGCTACTTTTTCAGCCCGATCCAGGTCTGTGCCATAGGCGACACCGAATGGTATCTTTACGGAAAAGCTGGGATCATTGCTGTCGTAGTTTTTGATAATAGCAGAAGACAGTTTTGTATTGGGAATATGAAGGATATTATTGGTTCTTTCCAGCATGGTTGTATTGCGCCAGGAAATATTGGTTACATAACCCATTTCACCCGAATCTATGTGGATAAAATCACCCGGTTGAACTTTCTTGCTAAGTAAAATATGCAATCCTGCAAAAACATCTGACAGGGTATCCTTCAAGGCCAGTGAAACTGCCAGGCCGCCGACACCTAGGGCTGTGAGCATCGGTGCAATGGAAATTTCTAACATATCCAGGATAATGAGGATACCGATAAGATAAACGGCAATCCGTACGATATTTGTAAACATGACTGTGGATGGAAATCCTTTATCCTGGTTTTGAGACCATAAATTGAATAGTCCTACAATCAGTTTAGAAGCGGCGTGAGTAATGGAACCAACCAGCAAGACTATCAGTAATTTCGAGACGTAAGTACCAATCGGATCTGCAAATTTGATATCACGGACAGCAATAGAAAGAGCAGCGAGAAAAAACCAGAAAATAATCTGTGACGCCAAGGCCTTAAGGATAACATCATCCCCTTCCCATTTGGATTTTTCCGCGGCCTTGACCAGCCTGGTGTGGATAAAACGTTTAAAGATCCAGCCCAGGAGGAGACCTGCCGCAACAATGCCCGCAGGCGGTCCCCATTTCATAATATTTAACTGCAGCCAGTAAACCATCAGTCAAATTTTACCGACACAAGTTGAGAAAGTCCCTTTTTTTCCTGAGTCACGCCATACATATAATCAGCAATCTCCATGGTTAATTTGTTATGGGTCACAATAATGAACTGAGTTTCATCGCAAAATTTTGCAAGTACCCTAGTGAATTTCCGGATATTTACATCATCCAGGGGTGCATCCACCTCATCCAGGATACAGTAAGGGCTCGGTTTGACCTGGTAAATGGCAAACAGCAGCGAAATGGCTGTCAATGCTTTCTCTCCGGAGGAAAGCAACCGCAGTGATGTATTTCGTTTCCCCGGGGGCTGTGCCATAATGCCAATATCCGCTTCCAGCGGGTCCGGGTCGCCAAGAAGGGAGAGAGTTGCATCCCCGCCTTCGAAAAATAGATGAAATAATTCTTCAAAATTGGATTTAATCAAATCAAAAGTCTCCTGAAATCGTTTGCGGGCCACACGGTCTATTTTGCGAATTGTCTCCCGCAGGTTTTCTTCTGCAGCAGTAAGGTCATCCCGTTGCGTGTTCAGCGTCGCAAGACGCTCATTCTCATCTTCATATTCATCCTGTACGGCCATATTCACAGGGCCGATATTTTCCAGACTGCGCTGTATTTTTTCTATTTTCAGTTCCAATTCTTCTTCAGATTCATCTACAATGAGATCTTCAGCAACATTTTTACCATACCTGTCTTGGATACGCTCGTCCACCAGGCGAATCTGCTGTGCGGACTCCGTGGCCTCCAATTCCGCATTCTTCAGGTCTTCAAGGATCTGTTCCCGGTCCCGCTGTTCGGCAGCGATCTTTGCCTGAATCTCTTCGATAGATTGATAGGTATCACGATAAGCCGACTGTTTCAAATCCAGTATGGACCGCTGTTTTTGTATTTCCGCATTAAGGGTTTTTAATCCCTGTTCCCCTGATTGGATATTGGAATCCAGATCAGATTTTTTTTGTTGTAATTCTCCTATTTCCTGGACAATGGTCTCTTGGCGGGTGCGCAGTTCTTCCACTGATTCCTCTCCAGATGATTTTTTGAATTTTACCTGATCTCTTCTAGATTCTAACTCCACCAATCTGATACGGGCATCCTGGAGTTTCTGCTGGTAATCGTCCCGGGAATGTCGGGCCTGCACCATGACATCGTTGGCCAAATTCACCTCTTCATCACAGGCTTTATAATCTTTTTCAGCCTTGTCCATGATAGGCTGTAAAGACCTCAATGCCTGCTTTGATTCTTTGAGTATTAGTTTGATCGCCTTTATCTCTGCTGCAGTATTATTGATATTGTCTGATAACTGTTCCTGTTGGATTCGGGACCGCAGGCTGTCTGAATCAAGGCCAGCCAAGGTCTGTTTTAAATTTTCTATGGTCCGAAGAATATCCTTTACTTTTTCCTGTTTGGCTACCACTGCTGCACTGTTGCGAACTTCACGCGAAGATACTTCTTCAGCATTTTTCCGATACGTTTCTATTTCAGTGATAATGGATTCCAGTTTTTTCTGCCGGCCCATCAGGTTACCATGTACAGATGCCTGTCGATTCTTCAGGACCAGGTCGCTTCCGGAATAAGAGCCAAACTGATCCACTATGCCCCAACCGGCCAGTGTTTTGGTTGCTGCTGTATCTTCCAGGTTCTGCACCACAAGCAGGTTCCCTAATAGATATTCTGCCAGCGGTTTTAACTGTTCACTTGTTGTTACCATCTCAGATCCCCGGCCTATGATATTTTTATCATCTGGGATTGATTTTAATTTTATTTTCAGGCCGGAAGCTTCTTTTAAGGGTATAATGGTCAAATCTCCGGCCTGTATTTCCCGTGCCTTACCCAGGGTAGACATAGCTGACATTTTATCCTTGGCAATTAAACAATGAGACAGATCCCCAAGACCTGCTTCCAGAGCATCACGAAAATCAGGTTCGATTTGAAACATATCCGCCACAGTTCCCAATACACCTGGAAAATCCTGCGGGTTTTCCAGGATATACCGGGTACCCTCAGGGAATCCTTCCTTGGTTTCAACAAGCTCATTGTAAAAAGCCAATTGACCATCCAGAATTTGCAGCTGGCCTGCAGTGAAACGGCGTTCTTCTAAAATAACATCCCGTTCATCAATAGAGATCTTCATTCCCTTTTCGTGCCTGCTTAAGGCAACACTGGCAGCAGTCAGCTCTCTGCGGATATGTTTCTGCTCTTTTTCAAGCCTTTGCAACTCTTTCCCTTGCAGGGACTTGTTCTTTTTGGTTACTTCCAGCACGTTCTGCAGTTCCAGTAAGGCGGATTTTTTTTCTTCCACAAGGGCCTGGGTCCGGTCAAATAAAGTACGATCTTCCGTCTGCCTGCGTTGCAGTTCCCAGCGGGCATCCTGAGCGTGGTCTAAGTTTTCTACCAATTGACGATAATTAGATTCCAGTTTTTCAAAAATATCTTTTTCTTTTTTATATGTTTCCAGCAATGCATTGATATTTGGTTCCAATTCAGACATTTCTTTATCAAAATCAAGGCTGAGCTGGTTCAGATCCCCAATTTTTTTACAATTATTCTGGGACTCTCGGTTTAGCCGGTCTACGGTAAGCAACGCTCCGCGGCCCTGCTCGGTCCAGACCAGGATCTTGTTTCTTATCGCTTCCCGGTTTTCATTTAACTCTGTCATGTTAATCTGCAGTTCATTCAACTCTTTTTCCTGAACCCGGTATGTGTCACGAAATTGATTTAACTCCTTTTCATGTATGGAAGATTCCGTGCTTTTTGATTCGCGCAAATGCTTGAATTCTTTGATCTTTTTCTCCAGCGGGGCAATCAGCGACCGGTACCGGAAAACCTGCAGGTAGGCCAGAGCCAGGTCATTTTCTTCCAGGTCTTCATTCAGGGTTGCATGGCGCTTAAACCGTTTTAACTGCAACTCCAGGGTACGGACTTTTTGTTCCACTTCAGCAATAATATCGCTGATCCGTTCCAGATCTACACGGGTAGCCTCGAAACGCCTGAGGGTTCTTTTTCGCTGGTGCCGATATTTGTTGATGCCGGCTGCTTCTTCAAACATCCTGCGGCGGTCATCTCCTGTATCCGACAGAATCTGCTCAATCATCTTCAGTTCGATCACGGAATAGGCATCAGCCCCCATACCCGTATCTACAAATAGATCATTTATATCTTTCAGCCTGCAGGGTGTACGGTTTAAGAAATATTCTGATTCACCACTGCGGTATATCCGGCGAGCTATCTCAATATCATTATATTCAAGAGGAAGTTTCCCTCTGTTATTATGAACCGTAAGTGAAACCTCGCAAACGCCTAGGGGTTTTATGTTTTCAGCCCCGTTAAAAATTACATCTTCCATTTTTCCGCTGCGCAGTATACTGTACTTTTGCTCGCCGAGTACCCAGCGGATCGCATCCACGATATTGGTTTTACCGCATCCATTCGGGCCAACCACGGTTGTTACACCCTGGCCCAGTTTCATCACTTCCTTTTTGGCAAAAGATTTGAAGCCATGAAGTTTCAATTCAGATATATACACTTAATGCTGGTCTGGTAGTGGACCAGTAATTTACATGAATTCCGACGGGAATTCCACCACCGGTTTACAGCTTTTAGAGGGTTTTTATTATAAATCCTATCCTGGCGGCCAGGTAAAGGATCGTCCGCCCAGCAGATGGAGATGAATGTGAAATACGGTCTGACCGGCAGCTTCATTACAGTTGAAACCGGTCCTGTAGCCATCTTCTGCAATGTCTTCAGATTTTGCCAGGTCCTTTGCGACCTGGATCAATTCACCCACTAGTTCCGTGTGCCGACTTTCAAGATCATTCAGAGTCGGAATATGAATTTTTGGTATGATTAAGATGTGGACTGGTGCCTGGGGATTGATATCCCTAAAAGCCACAATCCGGTCATTCTCAAATACTCTATCCGCTGGAATATCACCTGCGGAAATTTTGCAGAAAAGACAATCATCCATATTCTATCCTAATAACTCATTTAAAACTGCAATAGAATTTAAGGCTGCTGTTTCAGACCTGAGACGTCGATTTCCCAGCTTAAAATAGGCCACACCCTCTTTATTCATCATATCCAGTTCCTGGTCCGAAAAGTCACCCTCTGGTCCAATGATAACATGGACAGGCAAAGCCGGGGCCAGGTCCAGATCCGTTAAGGTTGCAGCAGCAGTCATGGCTCCAGCTACTACCTGTTCCTTGGGGTGAATGAAAAACTCAGATAAGCTTACAGGGGAATGAACGATAGGAAATCGACTGCGGCGGCTTTGCTTTGCAGCGGCAATAACTATTTTTTCGCACCGTTGAGAATTGACTGTTTTTTTAGCACATCGATCCAGGTTTAGCGGAGTGATCTCCTGCACGCCCAGTTCAGTTGCTTTTTCCAGGATGAATTCAAAACGGTCACGCTTAATAAGGGCCATGACCAGGTTGATAGAAAATGTATTCTCGCCATAATCCGGCAGGACCTGTAATATTGTCCCGGAAACACAGTCTGGATTCGGTATTTCTACGATGGCCCTGTAGCCATTTCCAAGCCCATCTAACAGGCATATCTCATCATCTTTCTGAAGACGAAGAACCCGGATCGCGTGATTGGATTCAGGCTTGGTCAATGAAAAAAAATTACCTTGAAGGGCTCGGGGAGATACCTGGAAGGCATGGTCCAGGTTCATTTTTTTAAACGATTAAATGCAATATGGATCAATAATCCGGAATAATCATTTTCCCCATCTGCGATCCTGGATAGAGGCAGATATTCATAGCCCACATGGAGCAGTACTGAGGTCATGTTCACCAAGCGAAATTCAGTTCCAACGCCAAAAAAACCGCCGGCGGACCAGTGTGTCTCAGCATTGGTCCAGCGCTGTACAAATTTGCCCGTTTCCAGACCATTTAAAGTGAATAGCGGTCCGCCCCTGAGAGTAATGAATGGAGAGAAATTATTGGCGATCTGTCCCGCAAACGGATAGTAGTTCGCACCAAAAAATGCCGGCATCAGGATCAAACTTTTTCCGCCAACGGATCGATATTGATTGGAGTACCAGTCATAGACAATTGTTTCATTACTGGCTTTGATATCGTAAAACCTTAGTTCCCCGGATAAACTATACTTTTGGGAGGTATGAGTATACTGCCGCATGATAAAAACCCCTGACCCGCTGGAACCGATATCCAGACCGAACCCATTATGGACATGATCGAACTGCCCGATAAGGAGTACAGGAATACCCACTGTAAGGAGAGTGAATAAAAATTTATTCATTACTTAACACAACTTTTCCGTACTGGGAGGCTGATTCCAGGTAAATATGTGCATCTGCTATCTGTTCCATGGGGAAAATTTTATCTACAATCGGTACAATTTTGCCAGTAAATAATAATTCCATGCTGCCCCGGAATGCGGATAAGGAACCCATTGTAGAACCAAGGATGGACTGTTGTTTAAAAAACAGGTGAGTCAGGTTCACGCTGGCCCTTGCTCCCGATGTAGCTCCGCAAGTCACCACTCTCCCTCCCTTAGCCAGGGAACGCATGGATATATCCCAGGTTGCCTCACCCACGTGTTCGAACACAATATTTACCCCTTTCCCATCTGTCTCCTTTTTCACCATTCGAATAACATCATCATTTTGATAATTAATACAGATATCAGCACCCAGATTTTTTGCCTTTTCAAGTTTCTGGTCTGATCCGCTGATTGCTATCACGCGGGCCTGTTTCGCTTTTGCGATCTGGATAGCCATACTGCCAACACCGGAACCTGCTCCCCATACCATGACCCAGTCATCTGTTTCCAGTTGGGCACGATTCACAAGCATCTGGTAAGATGTCTGGGCCACCAGCGCGAATGCGGCAGCTTGTGGAAAGGGCAATGAATCCGGAACAGGGACCGCCTGTGATTGTTTGACAGCAATTTTCTGCGCATGGTTTCCAGGATGGCTTTCGCCCATAATTCCACCTCGGCTGCACATATTTTCCCACCCTCTTTTGCAGGAAGCACAATTACCGCAATAAATCAAAGGTTGAATAAGCACTCGCTCACCAACCCGGTTCTGGTCTACATTTTCTCCCGCTGCAGAGATGATTCCGGCTGCATCACTTCCCGGTGTAAAAGGCAGGGGAACTCCGGGGATACCATTCCTGACCCAGATGTCCAGATGATTCAGTGATGAATTTTTAACATCAACTATCACCTGATCCGGGCCGGGATCTGGCGTTGCTGTTTCTTCCCATATCAGGACATCCGGTCCTCCATGCTTATAAATGCGGACGGATTTCATTTTAAGAACTGCTGATCAAAACTGAATTTTCCGGGACCGGCAAAGAAAAGGGTTAAATAGACTGCAAGATAGACAAATGCCGACTCCAGGTTCTCGCCATTGGAAAGATGATACCCACCGGCAAAAAGCATTGTAAATGTTAATATCATGGCAGAGAACCTAGTTGCAATCCCGATACAGATCAATATGGGTAGTACCCCTTCGTTCAAGGCAGCCAGAAATCCAGAATAAACATGGCAGAAGGAAATAACTGTGATACTCATTGCCCCTTCACCAAGTCAAACTAAAGTTTCTGCACCGGATGTGATTTTATCCAATCCG
>Ga0208411_1000500_pt1 | contig 30581 bp, 23 predicted proteins | sample ETN01SmetaG_4_FD_185793 | JGI IMG/M metagenome (GOLD analysis project Ga0208411, IMG submission 185793) | Marine microbial and viral communities from oxygen minimum zone, Eastern Pacific Ocean - ETNP2014F12-01SV261 (SPAdes) (version 2) | ecosystem: Environmental > Aquatic > Marine > Oceanic ... | reverse complement strand
CCAGACCGATGGTGACGGTTCAGAAGCACACGTCGTCGAGTTGGCTTCCGGTTGGATGGCCGACAACGCCGACAGTGTCGCAGCGTGGATCGCCGAGGCGGCTGGTTGATTCAGCTGAATAGTTGACCCGGTTCCCCGCCCCCTGATTGGGGGTGAAGAACCGGTACTGGTGTGGAGGCCGGGCCCACAGGGCCCGGCCTTCCACCGTGTTCAGGCCTTGGACTATCGGCTGAGACCTATGGAACGATCAAAGTCGGCGTGTTACCTTGGTTTTCTGCAACGGACGTATCAACTGCTAGCGATGATTGGCTGTAGGCGGGTACCACACCACCATGGGGGAACGGATGCCGGGCGAAGAACCGATCATTGCACTTGAGAACGTCTACAAGATCTTCGGCCCGAACCCGCGGGGCCGGGCCTTTGACCTCTGTTCATCTGGAGTCGAAAAGGACGAGGTTCAGCGCCAGACCGGTCACGTGGTCGGCATGCGGGACATCTCGTTCTCGGTCAACAGGGGTGAGATCTTCGTGGTCATGGGCCTGTCCGGTTCCGGTAAGTCCACAGCCATCCGGACTGTAAACAAGCTTCATGAAGCGACTCATGGCCGGGTCATTGTGGAGGGGACCGATGTTCAGCAGCTGAGAGGGTCGGCCCTGCAGGCTTTCCGCCGCGAGAAATTGTCCATGGTGTTTCAGCACTTCGCCCTCTTCCCCCATCGCAACGTGATCGACAATACGGCATACGGTCTGAAGGTTCAGGGCGTTGAGAAGGACGAGCGCCACGAGGCCGCTATTGAGGCGCTGGCCATGGTCGGTCTCGAGGCCTACGCCTTCAACTCCACCAGGGAACTCTCGGGCGGCATGCAACAGCGGGTCGGCCTCGCCAGGGCACTCTGCACCAACCCGGACATTCTTCTCATGGACGAGGCATTCAGCGCCCTAGATCCGCTCATCCGACGCCAGATGCAGGATGAACTGATGGCCATCCAGTCAAAGCTCCACAAGACAATTCTCTTCATCACACATGATCTCAACGAGGCGCTACGGCTCGGCAACCGGGTGTGCATTCTGCGCGACGGAAAGGTCATTCAGATAGGCACACCCGAGGAGATCCTCACCGAGCCAGCCGACGGTTACGTGGCGGAGTTCGTGCAGGATGTTGACCAGGGTCGCGTTATCGACGTTGGAAAGATCATGCACCCGGCCATCCTCCTCGATACGAGCCTGACTCTCGCCGAGTGCCTGGACGCACTGGGAAAGCGTCGGGGTGGATTTGTATGTGACACCGACGGTCGACCAACCGGAATTCTGACGAAGACCGATGCAGCAACGGCCCTTGCCAGCGGCACCACCGAATTGGCTTCGGTTCTCCGGACCGATTTCGACTCAACAACCGCTGCGGCGCGGTTCAACGACAATTACGCTGCGGCTGGGCGGGGTATCCCAATCGCGGTGGTGGATGATGCGGGATGTCTCGTGGGTGAGCTCGAGCCACAGGAGATCATGGAGGAGATGGGCCGCGTCGAGCAATTGGTAGACGGCTTCGAGAGGGAGATGTTCCTGTGAGCTTCACCAACTGGATCTTCGCTGCCGAGACCGGCGATTGGACTGGCCGCAAGGAGGCCGTTGGTCTGGCCGAGACCGATGTCCTTGATCAGTTCCAACTGCCTGTCGGTTACTGGTTTGACCAGATGGTCGACTGGCTTGACCTCAATGCCCAGTGGTTTCTCGACGGTATCAAGTGGCCTTTCGACTTTCTGCTTGACAACATTGTCAACGACTTCCTGCTGGTCATTCCCTGGTATCTGGTGATCATCTTCACGGTTGTTCTGGGTTCCCTGGTTCGCACACCCAAGGTCGGCCTCATGTCGGGAGCAGGTCTGGTCATGTGTGGTCTTCTCGGCTCCATGTACTGGCTGGAGACCATGCGCACCATTGGCATGGTGCTCGTAGCCGTTGGGCTCTGTGCTCTCATCGGGATACCACTGGGGGTCATCTGCGCCCGAGTGGATTCGGCATGGAATGTGATCAGACCGATTCTGGACGCCATGCAGACGGTGCACACCTTCGTCTACATGGTTCCGTTTGTGTTCTTCTTCAGCATCGGCGTTGTCCCGGCCACCATGGTGACCATGATCTATGCACTTCCGCCCCTGGTACGAATGGTGAATCTGGGAATCAGACATGTTCCCGAGGATGTGGTGGAGGCCAGCAGGGCCTACGGTGCGACCGAACTTCGCGTCTTGACTGATGTTCAACTTCCGCTGGCCAAGCCGTCGATCATGGCCGGACTCAACCAGACCCTCATGTTGGCGATCGCCATGGTTGGCATCGCTGCAATCATGGGAGCGTCGGGGCTTGGTCTTCTGGTGTTCCGGGCTGTTCAGAACCTCGACGTGGGACTTGGAATCTCCTCTGGTCTCGCCCTGTGGACTGTTGCCGTTGTGCTTGATCGTCTTTCTCAGCCTGAGGAGGACGGCGCCAATCTCCTGACGCGGGTCAGGGAGGCCATGAGCCAACGCCGTGATCCAGAGGCACTTCTCCGCAAGATCGAGGCAGCCGAGACCGAGGATCAAAAGGCCAGTAAGGCCGTTCATGTTGAGCATGAGGTCGTGTCGTCAGGGCGGGAACGCCTCGGTATGGCCATCGTAGGTTTGGGGGGCGTGGTTGCCGTCGTGTCCACCCTGATGACCTGGGGCAGCGATGCCGGCCTGCTCTCAAGCCACTCGCGGGCTGTTGATATCGATCTGGCTGGCCAGTCGTTCAACGGCTATCAGGCTTCTGGAGGCAGTTGGGCGGGCATTGTCGTGTTGTCCATGGGCTTCTTCGCGATCATGGCAGCAGGGTCATGCCTGTTCTGGACTGGCGGGATCGGGCGCCTTCGTGGGCTTGGCGGTCTGGCAGCAGCTGCCGTAGGAGCCTTCGCCACCATGATCGTATTCCCGATCCTTGCTCAGTTCGATGGCTTCGTAACACTTGCCAACCTGGCGGGAGCCGAGGCGCAGTCCGTTTGGGCAGTGGCAATAGAGTCGATCGCCATTCCAGCCGCCCTGACCCTGGTTCTTGGGCTGGCAAGGACGTCGGTACCGGTCCACTGGCGTACTGCCGGCGTCTGGGCCTTCACGGCCAGTGTCCTTGGCTACTGGTTTGAGACACCTGTCGGGTTGGCGGCCGAGATCGTAGCGGTAGTCGTAGCGGTAATCGCCGCCGGTGCAATCGTCGCTCTTGACCGTTCCAACCTGCTTGATGCCACCAGGAACACCTGGAATGACCTGGGCGCCGGCCTGGCGATAGCGCTGGTTGGCCTGGTCGTGTCACCGTTCACAAGCCTGTTGGATGTCAGAGGCGTGGTCGCGCTGGCTGTCGCAGCGGTCGTCTACATACTCCTGGATCAGCGGTTTGACCAGAAGATTTCCCTGACAACCGGGGTTCTGGCCGGGGCCCTCATGCGGTGGCTGATCCTGGGGAGTATTGGCGGCGGCGACTCCGCCGTCTTCTTGGACACGCAGATTCTTACAGCGCTTGTTGTTGGCGTAGTCGTGACCGCTTCGATCCGGTCCGGCTCGCGCTGGTTCGCTGCCGATGCCATGGTGATCGCCTCGGCCTGCATGCTGGTCGCATCAATTACCTATTTGGTGGTTTCACCCCATCTGGCGGTTGAGGTCTACAACCGCGGCTCCGGTGTGCTGGTGGCCATATTGGCCAGTGCCGTCATGCTTGTTGGCTCCCTGCTGGCCCTCCAGACAGCCCCCTACTCAGCGTTCCGCCCCCTTGATCGGATCGTGGGATGGGGCCGCATGGCCACTGGGATACTTGTCGTTGTTCTGGTAGTCGTCGGCGGCTATTCAGGCTGGACATTTGACGAGCGCGGTGGAACAGAACTCCCACCCGAGCTTCTGGAGCAGATGGAGATCCTCCGTGCCGAAGCCGAGGTGAACCCTGCGCTGGCGGCCACCAACACCAGCAAGCTCACCTCAATCCGGAACAAGTTCCGCAAGTCAGCCAAGGTGACGACAGATGGCTTCAGCGAGGAGGGTGGCGGCCTGTCCAAACTGGCCATCGTGGTTTCGGTCATCGGTGCTGCCCTTACGGTGCCGGCGTCCGGCCTGTTGGGTCTGGATGAGCAGCGTCGATGGAGGTGGAGCGCTGCCGTGGCCGGAGCAGGCGGTGGTCTGGCGCTAATCGGCATCATCTGGATTGCAAGCCTTGCCAGGGTCTCCGATTTGAACGTGGTCACCGGTGCCGGGGCCTTCTTGACGATGTTCGCCGGGGCCATCCTTATGGTGACCTCAAAGAAGATTCTTATCGAGTTTCGCCGGAATATGACCTACGACGATGTAGAGGCCGTAACAGTCTGACATTGTGCCTCGTGGCGACACTTCGGCCGCCTGCGGGTCGCTGCTCAAGTTGGGGCTAGGGTCCCGCCATGATCGACGGTACCGACGATCTCAAGGTCGACAGGGACGGGGCCGTGGTAACGGTGACCATCAACCGGCCAGAGGTCATGAACGCCATGACCTCGCAGATGTTCGTGGACTTTGGCCACATCTGTCGGTCGGTGAGCGAGGACGACGCCATCCGGGTGCTTGTGATAACTGGTGCCGGTGGGAACTTCTGTTCCGGTGCAGACGTATCAGGACAGGTCGATCGGACCTCCGGCGAGACGCCCGCCGTTCCCCTGCGGAACATGCGCCACGTCAAGGAGGCGGCAATGGCTCTGCACGATGTGCAGCACCCGGTCGTGGCCAAGGTGCGCGGCGTTGCAGCCGGTGCTGGCCTCAACGTCGCCCTCGGCTGTGATCTTGTCTACGCCGCAGATACTGCAAGGTTCTCGGAGATCTTCGCCCGGAGGGGGCTGTCACTGGACTTCGGGGGCTCGTGGCTGTTGCCACGGTGGGTCGGCCTGCACCGTGCCAAGGAACTTGCCCTGCTGGCCGAGGTCATCGATGCCACTGAAGCTGACCGGATCGGCCTGGTCAACCGTGTGCTTCCAGAAGGGGAACTGGACGCACATGTGGATGACGTCGTGTCACGAATCGCATCAGGCCCGCCTCTGGCGCTCTCGATGAGCAAGGCACTGCTGAATAGTGGCGCCGCGTCATCGATGGGGCAGGCGTTGGAGGCCGAGGGCCTCGCTCAGAGCGTCAACTTCGCAACCAGCGACATCCGCGAGGCCGGCCTGGCCTGGATCGAAAAGCGCGAAGCTGACTTCAAGGGCCACTGACCCGCGAGCGCTGCCCGGCAACGTCCGAAAACGTGAGCGAAACGGGTGAGGTCGGAGAGGGCTAGAGGCCCTGAGAAGGAAAGCCAGGACCCTCATGGTCCCCGCCTGACATATCGGCGTTCAGCCGCGCCGCCTTCATGAGGCCCTCCACGACTGATCCCAGCTCACCGGGCTCGTCGGGCTGTTCGGCTGTCGGTCCCAGGTGCCAGCCCTCGGCGATACCGAGGTGCTTGCCGCGGATGTCGAACACCCGGCCGGTGACGTTTTGAGCTTCCGTGCTGCAAAGCCAGGTAGCGATCAGGGCGATCCACCGGGGAGACATTGCCTCCTTGGCCGAGTCGGAGATGTTCTCAGATCCGCCCATGAGGGATTCGGTGAGCCTTGAGAGGGCGGTGGGTGCCAAGCAGTTGACGGTGACGCCGTAGCGCACCAGTTCCTGGGCTGCGATCACCGAGAAGGAGGCGATGCCGGCCTTCGCTGCTCCGTAGTTGGTCTGGCCCACGTTGCCGTAGATGCCCGACGGGGAAGTCGTGTTGATGATGCGGCCGAACGGTTCACCACCCCCCTTGACATGGTTGCGCCAGTAGGTGGCAGCGTGGTGGGAGGGGGCGAACGTGCCCTTCAGGTGAACGGCGATCACCGAGTCCCAGTCGTCCTCGGACATGGAGAACACCATCCGGTCCCGCAGGATGCCGGCGTTGTTGATGACTATGTCGAGGCGACCCCAGGTGTCGATGGCCTGTTGCACCATGTCGCCGGCAGCGGCGAAGTCGGCCACGTTGCAGCCGTTTACGACGGCCTCGCCACCCATTGCCTCGATGTCGTTCACGACCTCCTGGGCCGGGGTCAGGTCTTCACCACCGCCGGCCTCGTCGCCTCCGAGGTCGTTGACGACGACCTTGGCACCCTGCTCAGCGAGCATCAGGGCGTGCTCCCTCCCTATGCCACGGCCTGCACCGGTGACGATGGCGACGCGGCCTTCACACATCTTGCTCATTGGGTTCTCCAGCATGGTTGAACGGACCGCATGAGGGTACCGGCAGGCATGTGGGGAACCAGAGTCGGCCGGGTCAGAGAATGTGGAACGAGTCCAGGTCCAGCGACCAGGGAGACAGGTTCTCGGGCCCGTTCTCGGTTACAAGCACCTGGTTCTCCAACTTGATTCCCTGTCCGCCGGCATAGGGCCCTACGTAGGACTCGACGGTCAGGACCATGCCGGCCTCAAGCACGCCGTCGTAGCCGCCAGCCTCCCAGTCCTCGGGGAACTTGATGTCAGGCCATTCGTCGCACTGGCCGACCCCGTGGTACAGACAGGAGTAGTGCCTGTACTCGTCGACAGGTGGCATCCAGGCCCCGTGTACCAGTTCATGGAAGGTGCGACCAGGTGTGAGGAGGTCGGTGTTGCGGGTGATCTGTTCGACGGCCAGTTCATGAACGTGTCGTTGTTGCGCGGTGGGGTCCGCATCACCACAGATCCAGGTACGCGATATGTCGGTCATCATCCCGTAGGCGCCTACCAGATCGGTGTCGAAGGCCACGAAGTCGCCGTTCTCTATCACGCGGCTGCTGCACTCCTGGAACCATGGGTTGGTTCGTGGCCCCGACACGAGCAGGCGGCACTCCATCCACTCGCCGCCCCGAGCCAGCATCTCCGCCCAGAGCACGGCCCAGAGTGCCTGTTCCGTCATGCCTGGTTCCATGGCCTCGAACATCCTCAGGCACGAGATCCGGGTGGCCTCCACCGAACAGCGCATGGCGGCGATTTCATCGGGGCCCTTGATGGCCCGTGCCCGCTCCATCACTGCCATTCCGTCGGTGAGCACCAGGCCCTCGGTGACCAGGGCCGAGTAGCCGGCTGGTGGGATCACGTCGACCGCCAGCCGGTTGTTGCCGCCACCGTGGGTGCGGACCAGGTTGGCGATCTCGGCTGCGAACCTCGCAGCGCGCTCGTCCACCCGGGTACCGGCCGGAAAGTAGGTGAAGGTGGTTGTCGGACGAACCTCATCGATCAACGGGTTGTGGGCTGACAGGAACTCGCATGCCTGGTAGTCGAACAGGATCAGCGGGCCATTCGTGGCAACGAGTGCCCAGCGGGCATGGTTGTGGGTGAACCACATCTGCATGTTCGGCGAGTTGGTGGCATACATCTGGTTAAGCGGGTCAAACAGGAGCACGCCGGCCACGTCCTCGACCGCCAGCCTCTCCTGGATACGAGCAAGGCGGTAGCGTTGCATCGCGTCCAGGTCCGGGAGTTCTAGTCCGACAGCAGCCCACTCGGAGACGGCCGGCTCGCCCGGCCCCATGACGTTGCGGTTGCCGATCGTAGCTGCACGCTGAACCAGGGGATCGTTGAGGTCCTCTGGCTTCGTTCCGGGTGCACCCATGGTGGTCTTCCTTTCCTCAGGAGCGCATCCGGGTTCCGGCCGGGTCAAACAGCGGTTCGCTCTGGCGGGTTGCCGTCATTCGGGTCCCGACAAGTTCGATCTCAAAGCCGGTGTCGGTGTCGGCGAGGTGGGCAGGTACGTAGCCGAGGGCGCAGGAGGCTCGCGACCAGTGTGCATAGCCACCGGAGGTGACCCAGCCAACGACCTCGCCGTCGTGCCAGATGGGTTCATTGCCGATCACGTCGGCGTCATCCACGTCGACTGTGAACGCGGTGAGCAGGCGGTCCGGACCGGCCCTGTGTGAGGAGGCGGCGGCTTCCCGACCTATGAAGTCGCCCTTGTCGAGCTTCACGAACCTGTCCATGCGGGCTTCCCAGGGTGTGTAGATGGGTCGGTACTCGGTGGCCCAGCCACCGAAGTTCTTGTCGAAGCGCATGCTGTTGAGTGCGTTCAGGCCGAACAGGCGGAGGTCGTGTTCAGCGCCTGCTTCCATGAGCATGTCGAACAACCCGGCCTGCAGTGATGCCGGTACCCAGATCTCGTAGCCCAGGTCGGCGGTGAAGGTGATGCGGCCGACGAGTGCCTGGATCATTCCGAGCGACATCGGACGGATGTCGAGGAACCTGAACGCATCGCCGGACACGTCCTGTTCGGCGACTGCTGCCAGAAGGTCGCGTGAGGCGGGCCCTGCAATGGAGAGGCCCGTCAGTTCGTGGCCCAGCGACCTGTAGATGGCACCGTCGCCGAAGTCGTCCAGGTTCTCCCTGAACCAACGCTCGTGGTATCCGTCGGCAATCCCCGAACCCAGTACCAGGAACCGCTCGTCGTCCCCGAGGGTGGTGGGAAGTGCTGCAACGGTAAAGTCGCCGATGAGCATTCCCTGGTGGTTCAACATCGGGGTCAGCGCCATGCGGCCCTCGGCGGGGATGCGGTTGGCCATCATCCGGTCCAGGAAGGCCCGTGCATCGGGGCCGGTGAACTCGTGCTTGGCGAAGCCGGTAGTCTCGATCATGCCGACGCCCTCGCGTACGGCCCTTACCTCGTCGGCGACCACGTCAAAGGCGTTGGAGCGTCGGAAGGTGACGTCCTCGACCGGTTCCTCTCCGGGCCTCTGGAACCACATGGCCGTTTCCAGGCCGTAGTAGGCGCCCCACACGGCGTTGGCGTCGGTGAGGCGACCGTGGATGGGGGAGGTGAACAGCGGGCGACCGGCGGGTAGTTCCTCGTTGGGGAAGGAGATGCGGAAGCGACGGCTGTAGTTCTCCTGAACCTTGGCACGCGTGTAGGCGGGTGTGGTCCAGTCGCCGTAGCGGGCCACGTCCATTCCCCAGACGTCGAAGCCCGGGTCGCCGGTTGTCATCCAGTTGGCCATCGCCAGGCCAACACCGCCGCCCTGGCTGAGCCCGGCCATGACGCCACAGGCCACCCAGTGGCCGCGCTGGCCACGTATCGGCCCTATCAGCGGGTTTCCGTCGGAGGCGAAAGTGAACGGCCCGTTGATGACCTGCTTGATTCCGACCTCGTTGAAGATGGGGAAGTGGGCGAAGCCCACCTCTAGTGAGGGTGCGATCCGGTCAAGGTCGGGCGAGAGCAGTTGGGAGCCAAAGTCCCACGGGGTCTCCCTGGTCTGCCACGGCACACCTGCCTGTTCGTAGGTGCCCAGCAGGAGGCCGCCACCCTCGGCCCTGATGTAGATCTCGCCACCGAAGTCGACGGCGCCCCGGCCGTGCCCGTCGGTCGCATCAAGCCACGGCCTCAACTCGGGGATCTCCTCGGTCAGCAGGTACTGGTGTTCCATTGCCAGAATCGGTAGTTCGATTCCGCACATGCGTCCGACCTCGCGGGCCCAGAGGCCTCCGCAGTTCACGATGTGTTCAGTGTTGATTGTTCCTTGCTCGGTGACGACCTCCCAGGTGCCATCGGCCCGCTGGACGATGTTCTCGGCCCATGTGTTGCGGTAGACCTCGGCACCGGCCATGCGCGCACACGTCGCATATGCATGTGTCACTCCCGACGGGTCCACATGGCCGCCCACAGGGTCGAACATCGCTCCCACGAAGTGCTGTTCCTCCATGAATGGCACGTGTTCCTTGGCCTCGGCCACCGAGACCAACTCGGTGTCCATCCCCAGGTAGCGGCTGCGGGCGTGGACCATCTTGAGCCAGTCCATGCGCTCCTCGGTCTCGGCCAGCATCAACTCACCGGTCAGGTGGATTCCGCATGGTTGCCCTGAGGCCTCCTCGAGGTCCTTGTAGAGCTGGATCGTGTAGCGCTGTAGGGCCGCCACGTTGGGGTCGCCGTTGATTGTGTGCATGCCGCCGGCCGCATGCCAGGTCGACCCGGCGGTCAGTTCCTTGCGTTCCACGAGCACAACGTCGGTCCAGCCGGCCTTGGTCAGGTGGTAGAGCACGCTGCACCCGACGACCCCGCCACCGATTACCACCACCTGCGCCTGCTGCTTCATCTATCGGGCTCCTTGTGGATTCGTGTTGCTCAGTAGTCGGTCTCTATGCCGCCGTCGGCTATCCGCTGGGCGACAAACTCGTCGAGTTCAGCACGAACGGAGGCGTCCATGGGCGGCTCCTCGTGGGCGTCGAGGAGCTCCCGGGCCAGTATCTCTGCCCGCTGGTGGGCCTCGATGCGGCCGCTCTCTTCCCAGCTCTCGAAGTTGCGCCAGTCCGAGACCATCGGAGCGAAGTGCTCGGTTGTGTAGCGCTCCCGGGTGTGAGAGGTGCCAAAGAAGTGTCCGGCCGGCCCAACCTCGGCGATCGCCTCGACAGCCAGCGAGGCGTCGTCAACGGTGATTGGCTTCAGCATGGTCGCCACCATGTTGAGGTTGTCGGCGTCGATGACCATCTTCTCGTAGGAGGTGAGCAGGCCGCCCTCCAGCCAGCCGGCCCCGTGGAGGAGCAGGTTGACGCCGCCCATGACCGCACCCCACAGGGAGAACACGCTCTCGTAGGCCGCCTGGGCGTCGACGCTGTTCGAGGCGTTCACGTTCGATGACCGGTAGGGCAGCCCGTAGCGTCGGGCCAGCTGACCACCGATAAGGCATGCCTGCCAGTACTCGGGGGTACCGAATGCCGGGGCACCTGAGCGCATGTCTACGTTGGAGGTGAAGCCTCCGTAGATCACCGGGGTCCCCGGCCTGACGACCTGCGTGTAGGCGATGCCGGCGAGGGCCTCGGCGTTCTGGAGCACCAGTGCACCGGCAACGGTTATCGGCGCCATTGCACCGGCCAGGGTGAACGGTGTTATCACGATCACCTGGTTCCTGGCCGACATCTCCTGGATGCCGTGGAGCATGACCGTGTCGTAGCGCAGCGGTGTGCTGGCGTTGATCACCGAGATGATCGATGCCTGCTCGTCGATGGTGGCCTCGTCGATTCCCCGTGCGATGCGGGTCATCTCAATGGCATCGAGGTTTCGCTGCCTGCTGAGGCTGTAGACAAACGGTGGTTTGTCGGAGAGCGTCAACATGTCGTGTGTGGCGTGCAGGTGGCGCACCGAGGGGTGCAGGTCCATCGGTTCCACTGGGTAGCCGGCCGAGGTGTGGATGATGTTGAGTACCTGCCCCAGTTTGATCAGGTTGCGGTAGTCATCGCGGTTCCCGTCGCGCCGGTCGCGGCCTAGACCGGTCACGAACGGTGGGCTGGCCACAGAAGTGTTGGTGATGAAGTTCCCGCCCATGGTCAGGTTCCGCTCGGGGCGCAGCCCGTGGAGCGTGAACTCTGCTGGAGCTGTGTCGATCAGGCTGAGGATCAGGTCGGGATCGAAGCGGACCCTGTCCCCGTCAACCTCGGCACCTGTTTCGGAGAGCTGGTGTCTGGCTGTCTCGTCAAGGAAGTCGATGCCGGTCTCGGACAGAACCCGCAGGGACGCCTGGTGGATAGACTCCAACTCGTCGTCGGAAACGGCCCTTATCGGGTCGAGCCGCATCCTCGGCTGTTCGAATGGTGGCTGGTCGGCGGCCACGTTTCGGGTTCGGGGCCGGTTGCTCAGGCGGCCCCTTTGCTCGCTCATGAGGGTAGGTCCTCTGAGGTCGACTGAGGGTCAAGGGCCGGGGTCAGGTGCAGCTCGTCACCCTCGTAGGGGTGGGCCCGGGCGACGTCCTCGTTCAGCACCACGCCCAGCCCGGGGTCGCCGGACGGGATGACCATTCCGTCCTCCCACCTGATCGGCGTCTCCAGCAGGTCGGCGTGGAAGCCACCCCAGTCGTCGATTGACTCCAGGATCAGGAAATTGGGTGAACAGGCTGCCAGTGCGATGTTCGCTGCCGCTACGACGGGTCCGCAGTAGCAGTGGGGAGCGAGCAGGGCCTGGTGCACCTCGGCCATCGAGGCGATCTTCTTGCCCTGGAGGATGCCGCCGCTCCTACCCAGGTTGGGTTGGAGGATCGATGCCGCCCCGGCCCGGAGGACGGCTGCGAACTCGCCTGCGGTCGTGAGCCGTTCACCAGTGGCGACGGGGATCGTGGTTCCGGATGCCACCCTCGCCATGCCGTCGACGTCATCGGGTGGGACGGGTTCCTCGAACCAGAGCGGGTCATAGGCCTCGAGACGCCGGGCCATGCGCAGCGCACCTGACGGGGTGAACTGTCCGTGGGTGCCGAACAGCAGGTCGGCCCTGTCCCCGACGGCATCCCTGATGGCCGCCGTGTAGCGCTCTGACAGGTTGAGGCGCTCGAGGGAGGGCTGGCGGCCGTCGAACACCGTGTAGGGCCCCGCCGGATCGAACTTCACGGCTGTGAAGCCCCGCTCCACTTCTCGAACAGCCTGCTCTGCCGCCAGTACGGGATCGGTGTAGACGTTGGGCCCGTCCCTGGGTGCGTAGGCATCGGCATCCTGCGGGTACAGGTAGGTGTAGGAGCGGAGGCCCTCGTGAACCCGCCCACCCAGGAGGTCATAGACCGGCCGACTGGTCTCCTTGCCGATGATGTCCCAACAGGCCATCTCGAGAGCGCTGATCACCCCGCACAACGTCGGATCAGGTCGTAGCGAGTAGCCGCTTCCGATCGCCCGACGCCAGAAGGACTCCACGTTGAACGGGGTCTCACCCACCAGGTGACGCTGGGCGACGTCCTCGATCATCTCAGCGACGATGTGGGGAGCGACCGTAGCCACGTACGCCTCGCCGACACCCTTGACGCCACCGTCGGTGGTGAGCGTCACAAAGATGAAGTAACGGCCACCATGATGTGGCGGTGGGTTGCCGACAACGAAGGTCTCCACGTCGACGACCTTCATCCGGTGGCCTCCTCCAAGCGGTCGGTGTGGTCAAAGACGACGACCGTTCGGATTACCTCGCCGCTACGCGCTTCGGCGAATGCTGTGTCGATGTCGTTGAGGGGGTGTGTCGAGGTGACCATGTTGTCCAGGTCCAGGCGGCCGGCCAGGTACTGGTCGACCAGGCGGGGGACGTCCTCAGCCAGGCGGGCGGTGCCCATCTTGGAACCTAGGATCTTCTGGTTTGAAATGGCCAGAACACCCGGGTCAATGTTGACGGTCACCCCCTCGGCTGGAATCCCCACGAGCACCAGGGACCCCATCCGGTCGAGCAGGCTGGCTGCACCGGTGAAGGCCCCCGGTGCTGCTGTTGTCACGAACACGTGGTCTGCCAGGCGACCACCGGTCGCCTCGACCAGAAGGTCGGCGATCCCGTCAGGCCCCGTGGCTTGCGTGGCACCGAACCTCAGGGCCGCCTCCTGCTTGGCCACCAGGGGGTCGACGGCGATGATCGGATCGGCACCGGCGAGCCGGGACCCCTGAACAACGCTCAGGCCAACTCCTCCGCATCCGATGACGACGACAGCGTCCTCACTACCGACCTGGGCCGTGTTCGTGACAGCCCCGACCCCTGTGAGGACCCCACAACCCAGGAGGGCTGCCACCTCGGCTGGGACACTGTGTTCGAACGTCACCACCTGGGAACGGTGGACGACCACCTGGTCGGCAAATGCTGCAGTGCCCAGGCCGTGGGTAACCGGTTCACCGTTGAGGTCCGACAGCGGACTCCGATGTCGGAGGGCAAGGTCGCCGGTGCAGGCGACATCGTGGCCGCGTCGGCATGCCCGGCAGTCGCCGCATGCACGGATCAGCGAGACGACAACCCGGTCACCGACAGCGACGTTGTCGACGCTCTCGCCAAGTTCCACGACGCGGCCGGTTGCCTCGTGGCCAAGAACCACGGGAAAGTCGATCGACCAACCACCGTCAAGGAACATGAGGTCCGAGTGGCATACGGCGCAGGCGTCGATGGCGACACGCACCTCGTCGGTACCGGGTGCAGCCAGGAGGAGTTCCTCGATTGACGTGGCCATGCCGATGCCACGACTCACTGCTGCACGAACCGTTACGCCACCGTTCCCTGACATGGCGCGCACGCTAGTCAACGGTGGGTCATCCGGATGGCGGTAACGGGCTCAGCCAAGCGCGATCTCGGCTACCTGACGAAGGTCGTCGGGGCTGCGGGTGGAGACGTTGAGCATCGTGACAGGGCTGTCCTCCCACGCCTGCATGCGGTCACGGATCCGCTCAGATGGCCCGACAAGGCTGATTTCGTCGGCGAACTCGGTGGGAACCGCCGCGACAGCCTCCTCACGCTTCCCCGCCAGGAACAGGTCCTGGATGCGGAGGGCCTCCTCTTCGAAGCCCATTCTTGCCATCAGCCGTGTGTGGTAGTTCTGGCCCTTGGCTCCCATGCCGCCTATGTACAAAGCGATGTTGGTCTTCACCGGGATGAGCCCTGCCTCGACGTCATCGGTCACCTGGAGAACTACGTAGACAGCGATCTCAAAACCCTCGGGACGACCGGCGATGTCGTCGGCGTATACCTCGGGCCGGTACGGCGAGTAGTAGAGCGGCAGCCAGCCATCGGCGATTTCGCAGGTCTGGGTCACGTTCTTCGGACCCTCTGCACCTATGAAGATCGGGATGTCAGAGCGCAGCGGATGCGTCATCACCTTCAGTGGCTTGCCCAGGCCCTGGGAACCCTCACCCGAGAAGGGGTGCTGGTAGAACTCTCCGTCATAGGAGAGGTAACCCTCGCGGGCGAACACCGACCGGAGTACCTCGACGTACTCCCGGGTACGGGCCAGGGGCCGCCTGGATGGTTGTCCGTACCAGCCCTCCACGACCTGTGGTCCCGAAACACCCAATCCCAGGATCAGCCTTCCGTTGGAGAGGTGGTCGAGCGTGACGGCGTGCATGGCCGTGGCGGTGGGTGTACGTGCAGCCAACTGGACGATGCCGGTTCCGAGCCTTATCCGCTCGGTGTGGGCGGCCAGGTAGACGAGTGGCGAGAAGGCATCCGAGCCCCACGACTCGGCACTCCACACAGTGTTGAAGCCGAGCCGCTCCGCTTCCTGGGTCAGCGAAACCAGGTCAGATGGTGGTCTCGCACCCCAGTAACCCCAGACAAGACCGAGCTGCATGCCCGGATTCTGGTGCACGCCGCGTTCCGGATCCAACCCGGCCCTGTACCGTTCGCCACGGTGGGGCATTACCGAGGAGAACAGCAGTGGGCAAGCGACCGATCATTGAGCCGTTCCGGGTTCACACTGTCCAGGCAATCTCGATGCCCTCTAGGGAAGTGCGCGAGGAGGCGCTCAGGCGCACCGAGTACAACCTGTTCGGTCTGAGGGCCGACGAGGTCACCATTGACCTGCTGACCGACTCGGGTACCGGCGCCATGTCCACGATGCAGTGGGCCGGGATGATGCTCGGCGACGAGTCCTACGCAGGAAGCAGTTCCTTCTTCCGCTTCGAGGAGGTGGTGCGCGACCTCACCGGGTTCAACGAGGTGATACCGACCCACCAGGGCCGGGCCGCTGAGAAGATCCTCTTCACCACGCTCGTTGAGGACGGCCAGGTCGTTGTCAACAACAACCACTTCGACACAACCAGGGCCAACGTGGAGTACAGGGGAGCCGAAGCCAGGGACCTGGTTGCCGCTGAGGGGAGCGATCCGGCTCTTGTGGCGCCGTTCAAGGGGAACATGGACATCGATGCACTCCGCTCGTCGCTGGAGGCCGACGGTGACCGGATTCCGCTGGTGATGGTGACGGTCACCAACAACGCCGGAGGGGGCCAGCCGGTCTCAATGGCGAACCTGAGGGCCGTGCGCGCGGTCTGTGATGAGTACGGAGTTCCCCTGTTCCTTGATGCCTGTCGCTTCGCTGAGAACGCCTGGTTCATCAAGGTTCGTGAGGACGGTTACGCCGACAGGACGCCGAAGGAGATAGCACAGGAGATGTTCTCCCTGGCCGACGGCTGCACCATGTCGGCCAAGAAGGATGGCTTGGCCAACATCGGGGGATTCCTGGCCCTCAACGATGAGCAGGTGGCGTCGGGGTGTCGCAACCTGTTGATCCTCACTGAGGGCTTCCCCACCTACGGGGGCCTTGCCGGTTACGACCTTGAGGCCATCGCACAGGGCCTCGTCGAGGTGCTCGACGAGGACTACCTGCGGTACCGCACCAGGTCGGTGGAGTACCTCGCAGAGAAGGTGGCTGCCGGCGGCGTTCCGATCGTGCAGCCACCCGGTGGCCACGCAGTATTCGTTGACGCGCGCGCTCTGCTGCCGCACGTCCCGCCACACGAGTATCCGGCTCATTCGTTGGCTGTCGAGTTCTACCGTGAGGGCGGGGTCCGTGGAGTCGAGCTGGGGTCGCTGGCGTTCGGTGTTCCACAGGAAGGTGGCACCGAGGTAGCGGCGACCATGGAACTGGTGCGCCTGGCCATTCCGCGGCGGATGTACACCCAGAGTCACATCGACTACGTGGCCGAGGTGGTGCTCGACGTGGCGGCTAGGGCAGGATCGATCGGTGGGTACCGCATCGTCGAGCAGGCGCCCTGGTTGAGGCACTTCACGGCAAGGCTGGAACCGGTGGCAGCAGGTCCAGGTGGGTGACACCTTCCCTAGGCAGTCGGCGCGCACGCGTCGGTTCACCTGCGGGCAGCCGCGCAGTGTCTCGGTCTCCGAGGACGGCAACCGCGTTCTGTTCCTCCGCTCGGGTGGTGGCGATGACCCCGTCAACTGCCTCTGGTCGTTGGATCCGGCCACCGGTGGCGACCGCCTGGTCGCCGACCCGGCGGTCTTCCTGTCAGAGGAGCAGGGTGTTGTCCCATCTGCTGAGCGGGAGCGTAGGGAGCGGGTACGTGAGACCGGATCGGGGATCGTCGCCTATGACGCACTTCCCGATCTTTCCCGCGCCTGTTTTGCCCTGGATGGCCGGGTATTCCTCGTCGACCTGGCCGGAGACGGCCGCGTGGTGGAGATGTCGTCCTCGGGTGACGCCGTCGACCCCCGGATCTCACCTGACGGCATGTCGGTGGCCTATGTCTCAGGTCGGGGAGTCCGGACAACGGGACCCGCCGGGGACCACCACCTAATCGGGGGGGCAACCGACACGGTCTCGTGGGGTTCAGCCGAGTTCGTTGCCGCCGAGGAGATGGGCCGCACCCGGGGTCACTGGTGGTCGCCCGATGGTGAACAGGTCCTGGTGGCACGCGTCGACGTCGGCGGGGTCGGGGAGTGGTGGATCTCGTCGCCGGTGGAGCCCTGCTCGACGCCACGGCCCGTCCGCTATCCCGCAGCCGGGACCGCGAACGCCGAGGTGGGCCTGGCCCTGGTCGCTCTGGACGGGAGCACCACCGGTGTCGACTGGGGCGGCGGCTCCGACGGCGAGTTCGAGTATTTGGCAGGTGTTCGCTGGGCTGCCGGCGAACCCCTGATCCTCACAGTGCAGACCCGTGACCAGCGGACGTTGGCTGTCCTGACCGTCTCCCCTGATCTCGGTGACGTGACGGAGCACTACCGGATCACCGATGACCACTGGGTCGAGTTGGTTCCCGGGGCTCCCCGGTGGTGGGAGGGCTCTCTCCTGACCGTCGAGGATCGCGGCGAAAGCCGGCGCCTGGTCCTTGCAGGCGAAGCCCTGTCACCCGATGGGCTCCAGGTTCGATCAATTCTAGGTGTTACCACCAGTGGCGTGCTTGTGCAGGCATCGACGGACCCGTTGGACGTCGACGTCGTGAGGGTGGGGCGTGACGGCTCTGTCGAATCGGTGTCTGCAGGTGGCGGAGTGCGTTCAGCTGTTCCAGGAGGTGGGTTGGTTGCCGTGTCGCGATCGGACCTGGATGGGACGTCGCTGGAGGTCTCGGGTCACCTTGTGGCCTCGCTGGCCGAGGAGCCACTCGTCGCACCGACCCCCGACTTCCACGTGGTCGGCGAGCGCGACATCAGGTCGGCGGTGCTCTTCCCGGCTGGCCACGACGGTTCGCCCCTACCGGTACTCCTCGATCCCTACGGTGGGCCACACGCCCAACGGGTGCAGCGGACCCGTGCCCAGTTCCTGACCTCGCAGTGGTTCGCAGACAGGGGCTTCGCCGTCGTGGTGGCTGATGGACGGGGAACGCCGGGGCGCGGCCCGGTGTGGGAGCGGGCCGTGGCCGGTGACCTTGCAGGGCCGGTGCTCGACGATCAGGTGGATGCCCTGGAGGCCATCGCAGCCGACGATGACCGTCTCGACCTGTCCAGGGTTGCGATCAGGGGGTGGTCGTTCGGCGGCTACCTGGCCGCACTAGCCGTGCTCAGGCGTCCCGATGTGTTCCATGCCGCGGTGGCTGGAGCACCCGTCACGGACTGGCGCCTCTACGACACGCACTACACCGAGCGCTACCTGGGTAATCCTGAGGCCAATCCCGAGGTCTACAAGCGGGCCGACCTGTGTGCGGAGTCGGCGTCACTGACGGGGCCCCTGTTGCTCATCCACGGCCTCGCCGACGACAACGTGGTCGCTGCCCACACGCTTGTCCTGTCCCGTTCCCTGCTGGAGGCCGGAAGGCCACACAGCGTGCTGCCTCTCTCGGGGGTGACCCACATGACGCCCCAGGAGGAGGTGGCCGAGAACCTCCTGCTCGTCCAGCTGGCCTTCCTGAAGAACGCGCTGGGGCTCTAGCTGGTTCTTCACAGGGCCTGTTCCACGACCGTGGCCCGTCGCCGGGCACCCGGACGCTCGCAACATGCTCGCTTACCGGCTGCCCGACACCGGCCCACTTTAATCACCAGTACACATTTCCAGCCAGACGACAATGGGTAACCTGAACACCTGGGAAAGAGGAGCCTCTCTCTGAGGGCCAAGAGCGCGCAGACGGTATTCGGTTCTCGAACCCCCGGCGATGGCCTCTAAGGGTGCAGTCGAGGAGGGGAAGACAAGCAACTACACGGCCGTCCAACCCCCGTCGACCAGGAGTATGTGGCCGGTCATGTAGGAGCTTGCGTCGGAGGCCAGCAGCAGCAGCGCACCGTCCAACTCGTGGGCCATGCCGCCCCGGCCCACCGGGGTTCCGGACTCCACATACGCGATGCCCGAGTCATCGTGGAACATGGTGTCGCTGGTCATCTCTGTCTCGAACCATGCCGGTGCCAGGGCGTTGACCCTAATGTCCTTTCGTGCCCACTGGACAGCCAACTCGCGGGTGAGGTTGTGGAGGCCTCCCTTGGCGGCTGCATATCCGGGCAGGCGCAACCGACCACCGGATCCCTCACCCAGTGCCGATCCCAGGTTCACGACCACCCCGGGGTGGTCGTTGGCTATCCACCAGCGTGCAGCCCGACGGGCCAGTTCATAGGGGGCGACCAGGTCCACCTCTAGTTCGTGGCGAAAGCCGTCGATGTCGTCATCGACTGCGGGAAGCACGCGTGAGATGCCGGCGTTGTTGACAAGCACGTCAAGTTGGCCGTAGTTGTCGATTGTCATGTCGATGAGGTGTTGGGGCCCATCGGGGCCGGCCACGTCGACTGTCACGACGAGCGCATCCGGAAGGTCGGCTGCGAGGGCCTCTAGGCGGTCGGCCCGACGTGCAGCCAGGACGACCTTTGCACCGACTCCGGCCAGAACCCTTGCGAAGCGTTCTCCCAGGCCTGAGCTGGCACCGGTGACGATTACGACCCTGTCGTCGAGTCGGAATCGTCCGAGGGCGGTGTCTGGAGTGGGGTCGTTTGCCATGAACCCTGAGACTACGCCGGATGAACGGTTATCTCAGTGGCCTTGACAGCAGCCCACACCCTGGCACCGGGAACCAGGCCCAGCACCTCGACGGCTGCGGGGGTCACCTCGGCCACGATTGGGAGGGGGCCGTCGAGCACGACGCGTACCCGGTCGAAGGCAGGCTGGAGCTCGGCGACTGTCGCCTCCCAGACGTTTCGGGGGCTGCCGCCGGGGGCGGTGCGGTGGAGGGCGACGGCCACGGGTGGCACGACCAGGTGGACCGGCCCGCTGGCCGGCTCACCGAGAACCACGACGACACCGTCTTCTGTCGTGGCCGTGCTTGCTGTGGCCCTGGCGGCGATCGTGTTCAATCCTGCAAGGGAGGCTGCATAGCGGGTGAGTGGCCTGGTACGCACTTCAGATGGGTTGCCCGACTGGGTTATCCGGCCGTTCTCAAGAATGATGATCCGGTCGGCGGTGGTTGCGGCTTCCACCGGGTCATGGGTTACCAGGAGGGTGGCCCGGTCGCCCCGGTCCTCCAGGAGGCTGTCGATCAGGTGCCTCGAGTCGATGTCGAGGGCGGCTGATGGCTCGTCGAGCAGCAGAACCTCCGGTTCGGTGGCAACAGCCCGCGCCAGGGCCACCCGCTGGGCCTGGCCTCCAGAGCACGAGCTTGGCCTTCGGTCGGCCAGTTCGGTGATGTCCAGCACCTCGAGTAGTTGGTCAACACGCTCCGGCCTGGCCCGGGGGCTGAAGCCCACATTCTGTTTCACGGTGAGGTGTGGGAACAGCAGTCGGTCCTGGGGCACCCAGCCGATGGGTCGCTTGTGGGGTTCCGCGAACACACCTGCGTCAGGTACGTCTGCAGCATGGTCGGACAGGTCAAGGTGTCCTCTGGTCAGCGGTAACAGGCCCGTAAGTATGCGTAGCAGGCTGGTCTTGCCTGCACCGTTGGGGCCGAGCAGGGCGACCGTCTCACCGGGTTCGACGCTCAGGTCCACCTCGAGTTCCAGATGGCCTGCCTGTGCCGTGCCAGCCAGGTGGATGGCGCTCACTGGTCTGGCCTCCGACCGGGAAGCCACCGGTCACGCATCGGGATGAGTACCGCCAGCGACACGATCAGCATTACGAGGCTGAGGGCCAGGGCCTCTTCGGTGTCTGACTCAAGGGCCAGGAAGGTGGCGAGGGGGAGTGTCTGGGTGCGTCCCGGCAGGTTGCCGGCGAAGGTGATGGTGGCACCGAACTCTCCGAGTGCCCGGGCCCAGGCCAGGGCCACTCCGGCTCCCATGGCTGGAAGGAGTCGCGGAAGCGTGATCCGGCGCAGGACCCTCATGGGCTCGGCTCCCAGGGTGCCGGCCATCTGTTCCAACTCGTCTGAGCCCGACTCGAGGGCCCCCTCGACGGCGATCACGTAGAACGGCAGCGCCACGAACACGGCTGCCACGACTGCTCCGAGGGTCGTGAACGGAAGGGTCAGGCCGAACCACCGGTCCAGCCACTGGCCGATCAGGCCTCGTCTACCCAGGGCGAACAGCAGGGCTGTTCCGCCCACGACCGGTGGGAGGACCATTGGCAGGAGTACCAGTGCCCTGACGATGCGACGGCCCGGCAGGTCGACCCGGGCCATGGTCCAGGCCAGCGGTGTTCCGATTACGACGACAACCAGTGCGGCGATGACGCTCACCAGGAGCGAGAGCAGCAGGGGTTGGATGACGCTTTCGCGGCTGAGCAGTTCGTCCAGCGATGACCACGGCGTGCGTTGGAGCAGTCCGACCACCGGGAGTGAGATGAAGATGACAGCGACCGATGCAGCGGCCAGGATCGGGCGTGGGGCGCGCATCAGTCGGGTTCTCCGGTGGCGAAGCCGTGTCTGACGAGGATCTCCTGGGCAGTATGAGAGGCTAGGAACGCCAGGAACGGCAACGCCCAGTAGGTCCTGGCGCCCGCTGTGTAGGTCACGCAGGGGCAGGCTTCCGGTTGGGGCCAGGCGGGTTGGGCACCCGGTTCTGAAGCCACATCGGTGGCGTAGACGATTCCAACGTCGGCTTCACCCAGGGAGAGCCTGGAGAGCACGGCCCGGACGCTTATCTCATGTGAGTCAGCGTCGATCGTCGTGTTCATCTCTGAGGTGGCGACGCCACAGGGAACGGTCTCAGCGCAGACGACCACCCGCAGGTCGCTCCGGGCCAGGTCGGCGAGGCTGGAAACCCCGGCCGGATTGCCCGTAGGCACGGCCACAACGAGCCGGTTGGCGGCGAATCTGACTGGTCGCTCCCTTGTTGACACTTGCTCGAGCAGTCGGGCATCGGCCGTGAGGAATGCGTCTGCCGGAGCGCCGTCGCGGAGTTGGGCAGCCAGGTGGTTCGAGCCACCGAACACTGTTGTGATGGTGGTTCCGGTCTGGTTCTCGTACTCCGCTGCCAGGTCGGGGAGCACGTCGGTTAGCGACGAGGCGGCGAAGACCGTGAGGTCGTCGATGTCGGATCCGCTGCAGGCGACCGTCGAGGCAAGGAGGGCAGCCACCAGGAGGCCCCTCACCGGGGACGTTCCACGACCACGTTGGTGGCTTTTACGACGGCGACGGCCAGCACGCCGGGTTCAAGGCCGAGGTCGTCGACGGCCTCGGCCGAGATGAGCGACACGACGCGGTGTGGACCAGCCTGGATCTCGACCTGTGCCATGACACTGTCCCTGAGGACCCTTGTGACAAGGCCGGTGAACCGGTTTCGTGCGGAGACGGCCCTTCCGTCGTTGTCGGGTTCGTCGGCCAGCTCCTGTGCCAGGCGGGCCAGGTCGGGGCCATCCACCAGGCGGTGGCCGCCATCGGTCCGGGTTGCGGTCAGGCGCCCGGCGTCAACCCAGCGCCTGATGGTGTCGGGGCTCACACCCAGCAGATGCGCTGCTTCTCCCATCTTGAACGTGTGCATACCAGATAATTTATCTGAATACCTTGTATTTTGTCCAACCGTTTCTACTTCTCGCTGGGTACCGGTCTGCGGTTAGGGTTCGGTCATGAGCCACCCTGTCAACACCGAAGAACTCACCGAGCGACTCGCCGAGTACGGCAGCGCAGCCTTCGTGGTCACCGTGGCCGGTGGTGGTGCACCCAAGGTCGTCCATGTACCCGTCGTCTGGGACGGTGAGGTGATCCGCTGCACACCGGGCGGAGGAACCCTGGCCAACCTGGCCACATCTGCTCCCGTCACCCTGGTGTTCCCTCCTCCTGGGCCGGGTTCTTTCAGCATGCTCCTTGACGGTGACGGCCTCGCCGACGGCGAGGTGGCGGTGATTACCCTCACCGGCGCCGTGCTGCACCGCCCCGCCCCCGAGCAACCGGGCGACGAGATCAGCTGCTGACAGGTGCCCGCCAGTGGTTAGGCCTCATGCTCGATGGCACCGCCGACCACGGTCGCCAGGACGTCGATGTCCCTGATGGCGTCCGGCTCCACCTCGAAAGGGTCCTCTCCCAGTACCACAAGGTCAGCCAACTTGCCGACCTCGAGTGTGCCCTTGTCGTGTTCCTCCATGTTCAGGTAGGCGGCTGAGCTGGTGTAGCCCGCCACGGCTGCTTCAACGCCGGCGCGCTGCTCCGGGCCCAGCACCTCGCCGTCGCGTGTCACGCGGTTGACGGCCGTCCAGATCGTGAACAGCGGATCTACCGGTGTGACCGGGGCGTCGCAGTGCAGTGCATGGGGTATGCCGTGTTCAGCGAAGCTGGCCAATGGGTCTATGCGCTCGGCCCGCTCTTGTCCCAGGAAGCGGTCGCGGTGGCGATCGCCCCAGTACCAGACATGGTTGGCGAAGACCGATGCCAGTACACCCAGCCTGGCCATGCGCTCAAGTTGGTCCTCTCGGGCCATCTGTACGTGTTCCAGGCGGTGGCGGTGGTCTGGTCTGGGCGTGTCGTCAAGTGCCGCCTCGATGGCGTCAAGGGCGTTGTCGATCGCCTGGTCACCGTTGGTGTGGATGGCGACCTGCCATCCCTTCCTGTTGGCGTCCGTGACGAGGTCTATCAACTCGGAGGCGGAGATGACCTCGGTCCCCATGACGTCGGGACGGTCGTAGTACCCCTTGCAGAGACAGGCCGTGTACCCCTGGATGGATCCGTCGCTGATGAACTTCATCGCCCCCAGGGAGAGCCGGTCGCCGCCGAGGCCGGTACGGAACGGGATGTGGTCGGCTGTACTCCACATCGGGAACAGGCGTGCCCTGATGCGGAGGTCTCCCGACTCGACCGCCTGCTGGTACGCGCTGTACATGGTGGGGTACATGACTGCAGCGTCCGTCGTGCTGGTGACGCCACGCTCCAGGCATCGGTCTGAGATGGTCCTCGCCCCGGCAATCAACTCGTCAACGGTGGCCGGCGGGGTCGAGGACGCCACGATGAAGTTGGCCGTCTCGTGCATCTCGCCGGTGAGGTGACCCTCCGCATCGCGGATGAATGCCCCACCGGGCGGATCCTCGACAGAGTCGTCCACCCCGGCCCTGGCCAGCATCGCCGAGTTGGCGTACGAGAGGTGTCCAGAGATGTGTCGTATCAGTACAGGGTGGCTCGTGGTTGCCTCGTCCAGGTCGTGGAGGGTCAGGTGGCGGTTGTCGTCGATCAGGCTGTCGTCAAAGCCCCATGCCTGGATCACCTCGCCGGGCGGTGTCGTCACAGCCCATGCCTGCAGGGTGGCGACAACCTCGGCGACCGACCGGCACGGCGGCGTGCCGATCTGGGGGGCCGTCATTTGCACTCCGGCAAGGAGAGGGTGCATGTGGGTCTCGATGAAGCCGGGCAGCACGGTCGCCCCACCCAGGTCGACGGTCTCTGTGGCCGATCCGGAGTGGGCCTCGACATCGTGCCGGTCACCGACGGCCAGGATGCGACCCTGCCAGGACGCGAGCGCCTCAGCGGTCGGGTTCGCCGGGTCAAGGGTTTTGAAACCGGCGTTTACGAAGACGCGGTCGGCAATGGTCATGGTTCGTTTCCTGTTCTTTACGAGCGCCTTGCGCTCTGCATCTTCTCCAGGTAGTCGGCCTGAGCGGCGCGTGCCTCTGGATCGCGCAACGCAACACCGAGGCCGTCACCGTCGGACCACGCCCTGCCTGTTCCCACCATCTGGCTGGTTACGGCATTTACGTGGGCCTTGGTGGCCAGGACCGCGAGGCGTGGCCGTGAGGCAACCTCCTCAGCCAGGTCCTCGACCGCGGAATCCAGGTTAGCTATAGGAACCACCCGGTTCACGAAGCCCGCCGCCTTTGCTTCGGCAGCGTCGAACGGCCGGCAGGTCATCACGAGTTCCTTCGTGAGGGCCGGACCGATCTCACGGACCAGACGGGGAATGCCTCCCCACGCCAGTGGGATGCCAAGGTCCACCTCGGGGATGAAGAAGTTGACGTCGTCGGCGGCAACGCGAAGGTCACATGCGGCTGCCAGCACCAGGCCACCACCCACCACGTGGCCATGGAGCCTGGCGATGAGTACCGGAGCCATGCGTTCAAGGGCATCGGCCATGAGACGACCCGTGTCGGCTGGTATTCGTCCACCTGCCGGAGATTGTGGCATGTCGGCCCTGAACTCGTTCACGTTGAAGCCGGCGCAGAAGGCACGTCCTGCACCCTCCACCACGACCACGCGCAGGTCCGGTTGGTGGTCGAACCAGTCGGCTGCGGCGATGATCTCGGCCATCACCTCGTTGGTGAGGGAGTTGAGGCTGTCGGCACGGTTCAGGGTGAGCGTGGCTCGCCTGCTGTCACAGGTGATCAGGAGATGTTCGAATGTGGGAGCGTCCATTGGTGCAGTCTGTCAGCGAGCCACTGGTCCCGGGCTATTCGGGCGCTGCCTCCAACTCAACCTGGGCTGACAGGGAATCGCCTTCACACAGGTCGATGTGTTTGGCACGTGCGGCCGCGGCCACGTCCGGGAGAGCCCTGCGGAGCAGGTCGAGCCTGTCGGCTGTGTCAGTGATTGTGGCGGCTACAACCGGGGTGACGAGGGATCGCTTTGCGTTGGTCTTGTGTCTGCGAAGTTCTGCGAGGGCGGCGGCCGCCACCTCGCCTACTGCCGGATTACCGTTGCCCGCGGCGGCACGGATCTCATCGGCATCGGGCCATGCCTGTCGGTGTATGGAGCCTTCCTGCCACCAGAACCAGACCTCTTCGGTCACGAAGGGCAGGATCGGTGCGAACAGTCGAAGCACCGTGGAGAGGGCCATCCGCAGAGAGTTCTGGGCAGACGCCGCACCGGCCTCATCACCCTCGTAGGCACGGCTCTTGACCAACTCCACGTAGTCGTCGGTGAAGGACCAGAAGAAGGTCTCGGTGCGCTCAAGGGACCGGGCGTAGTCGAAGCCCTCGAAGGCAGTGGTTGCCTCGTTGACCAGGTTGGCAAGGCTGGCAAGCATCGCCTGGTCGAGTGGGTTGGTTACCGCTGAGGCGTCGATGCTGCCGGCCTGGTCTGAATCGGAACCGAAGCCCAGCACGAACCGACTGGCGTTGAGGATCTTTATTGCCAGACGCCGCCCGATCTTCATCTTCCCGTCATCGAAGGCGGTGTCGGTACCGGGGCGACCACTGGCTGCCCAGTAGCGCACCGCGTCGGAGCCGTACTGCTCGAGCAGGCCCATAGGTGTCACCACGTTGCCCTTGGACTTGGACATCTTCTTGCGGTCCGGGTCGAGCACCCAGCCGCTCAGGGCGCAGTGGCGCCACGGGGCCGCATCCTCCTCGAGGTGGGACCGAACGGCGGTCGAGAACAGCCAGGTCCTGATGATGTCATGGGCCTGGGGTCGCATGTCCATCGGGTAGGTGCGTGAGAAGAGGTCGTCGTCGCCGTCCCAGCCGCAGGCGATCTGGGGAGAGAGCGACGAGGTGGCCCAGGTGTCCATGACGTCGGGGTCGCCCATGAAGCCGTTGGGTTGACCTCGCTGGTCCTCGGTGTAGCCAGGGGCGGTGTCGCTGGACGGGTCGATGGGGAGGTCGGCCGGATCGGGGGTGATCGGCTCGTCGTAGACTGGTTCGCCAGTCCCGTCGAGTGCGTACCAAAGCGGTAGCGGCACCCCGAAGAAGCGCTGCCTGCTGATGAGCCAGTCGCCGTTGAGGCCTTCGATCCAGTTGGTGTAGCGGGCCTGCATGTACGGCGGGTGCCAGGCCATCTCGTCGCCGCGGGCGATAAGCGCACCCTGCAGGTCGGGGTTGCGGCCGCCGTTGGTGATGTACCACTGGCGGCTGGTCACGATCTCGAGCGGCTTGTCTCCCTTTTCGAAGAACTTGACCGGGTGGGTGATCGGTTCAGGGTCACCGACGACCTCGCCGGTCTCGTTCAAGATGGCGACCATCTCCTCCTGGGCCGAGAAGACAGTCTTGCCTGCCAGGCGTTCGTATGCGGCCAGGCCCGCCTCGGTTTCGACAAAGGCCGGAGCCTCACGCGCGAAGCGCCCTGACCTGTCGATGACCGCTCTCACCGGCAGGTCCAGCTCACGCCACCAGGTCACGTCAGTGGTGTCACCGAACGTGCAGATCATGGCGATGCCGGTTCCCTTTTCGGGATCGGCCAGTTCGTGGGCGAGTACCGGTACCTCTACGCCGAACACAGGTGTTGTCACACAATGGCCGAACATCGGCCTGTAGCGCTCGTCGTCGGGGTGGGCGACAAGGGCCACACAGGACACGAGCAGTTCAGGACGTGTAGTGGCGATCTGCACGTCTGAGCCGTCGGCGGCGTGGAAGATCAGCTTGTGGTAGGCGCCGGGCCGGTCGCGGTCCTCAAGTTCGGCCTGGGCGACGGCCGTACGGAAGGTGACATCCCAGAGCGATGGCGCCTCCATCTGGTAGGCCTCGCCGCGGGCCAGATTCCCGAGGAAGGCCCGCTGTGCCAGGCGCTGGCTGCGCTCGTCGATCGTGGCATATGTCTGGGACCAGTCCACCGAGAGGCCCAGGTGGCGCCAGAGGGCCTCGAAGGCCTTTTCGTCCTCGGCTGTGAGGCGGTGGCAGAGGTCCACGAAGTTGCGGCGGCTGATATTGATCTCGCGGCGTTTCTTGATCGCCTGTGGATCGCCGGCATCTGCTGGTGCCTCAAAGGTCGGGTCATGGGGGAGCGACGGGTCGCAGCGGACCCCGTAGTAGTTCTGGACCCGACGCTCGGTCGGGAGGCCGTTGTCGTCCCAGCCCATCGGGTAGAAGACCTCACTGCCCCGCATACGCTGGTAGCGGGCGACCGTGTCGGTGTGCGTGTAGGAGAACACGTGGCCCACGTGGAGGGAACCGCTGACCGTGGGTGGCGGCGTGTCTATGGAAAAGACCTCGTCGCGGGTCTTTGTCCGGTCAAACCGGTAGGTGCCGTGTTCCTCCCAGGCAGCGTCCCAGCGCCCCTCCAGACCCTCGAGGGTGGGCTTGTCGGGGATGGTTGTCTTTCCGGCGGCTTGGTCACTCATGGCGGTCCGAGGCTAGCGGTGTACCCCGGTGCTCCTGCAGACCGCATGTAGCACCCACCGGTGGTTGGGCGGTTGGCCGGTAGCCTGCGCCGCCGTGGGAACACACCCCGACCGTCGACGGCGGCGGCCGCCGGGATTCTGGGTCGTCTGGACCACGGTCGCCATGGACCTGGTCGGCTTCGGCATCATCATCCCGATCCTTCCGCTCTACGCCGAGGACTTCGGGGCCACGCCGGCTGTGGCCACCGCCGTCGTCGCCGCGTTTTCCGCTGCCCAGATGCTGGCCGCCCCACTGTGGGGTCGTCTCTCCGATCGAATCGGACGCAAGCCGGTGCTCATCGCCTCCCTCATCGGATCGGCGGCAGGCAGCCTTGTGACCGGCCTGGCTGGAGCGCTGTGGGTCCTGTTCCTGGGTAGGGCACTGGATGGGGCATCGGGCTCGTCGTACGCGGTCGGTCAGGCCGCCGTGGTCGATCTGGCCGAACCGGCCGACCGTCCGCGTCTGCTCGGGCTGCTGGCGGCTGCCTTCGGGCTGGGGTTCGTCGCAGGGCCCCTCATCGGTTCGGTGGCCGCCCTGGGAAGCAGGGAGTTGCCGTTCTATGTGGCTGCGGGACTTGCTGGCGTCAATGCGCTGGTAGCACTTGTCCGCCTGCCATCCGGGCAGCGGGTGGCCGAACCCTCTGACCGTCGCCACTCGGGTCCGCTGGCCTCCCTAGGCAGTGCCGGTCTCGCAATGAGGCGCCTGGCACTCCTGGCATTCATCGGGATGGCGGGTTTCGCCGGGTTCGAGTCGACGTTCGCCATGTTGATCGACCGCCGCTTCCCGCAGTTGGACGACCCGTCCATCTACGGCCTGTTCGCCTCGGTCGGCCTCGTGATGGTGTTCGTACATACGAGGATCGTTGGTCCTGCCACCGATCGCCTGGGCACCCGGGGTGCACTGCGGGCGTCGCTCTTCTTCGTCGCCGTCGGGATGTTCGTTCTGGCACTTGGTGGAGCCTGGGTCGGCCTGGCCGTCGCCCTGTTGTGGCTTGTCCTGGGTCAGGGGCTGTTCGGTCCAACGCTCTCGGCAGCCACGGTCGAAACCGTCGGGGCAGATGCCAGGGGAGCCGCCCTGGGAGTCCAGCAGAGTGCCGGAGCTATGGGTCGGATCATCGGACCCCTCGTGGCAGGGGTCCTGTTCGGCCGGGTGGCGACGGGGGCCCCCTACCTGGTCGGTGCCCTCCTGGCCGCATCGGCCATCTTGTTGGTGGAACGGGGTGCCGGTGAGGAAGCACCGGTTACCGGTCGGTAGCATCAAAATACAGACAATCTCCTACCTGCGAGGATTCTGGAATGGCCGGCTTCTCCCTTGAACTGAACGACGACCAGGTTCAACTGCGTGACTGGGTGCATGAGTTCGCCGTTGACGTGATCCGTCCGGCCGCCGAGGAGTGGGACCGCCGCGAGGAGGTCCCATGGCCGATAATCCAGGAGGCAGCCGGGATCGGCCTCTACGGCTGGGAGTTCCTAGCCGACGGCATGTACAACGATGACACCGGCCTGAACTTGATTGTGGCCATCGAGGAGCTCTTCTGGGGTGATGCCGGATTAGGCATGGCCATTATGGGTTCGGGTCTGGCCGCCGCCGGAATCGCCGCCGCCGGAACCCAGGAGCAGGTCATGGAGTGGGTACCGCAGTGCTACGGCAGCGCTGACGACGTCAAGCTGGGTGCGTTTGCCGCTTCGGAGCCGGACGCCGGGTCGGACGTGTCTGCCATACGTACCCGGGCCGTGTACGACGAGGCCAGCGACGAATGGGTGCTCAACGGGGTCAAGACTTGGATCACCAACGGTGGAATCGCTGATGTACACGTGGTGATAGCGGTGGTCGATCCGGAACTGAAGAGCCGTGGCCACGCATCCTTCGTCGTGCCTCCCGGCACACGGGGGCTTTCCCAGGGTCAGAAGTTCTCCAAGCACGGCATCAGGGCCAGCCACACAGCCGAGGTCGTCCTCGACGATGTGAGGGTGCCCGGAAGCTGCCTCCTGGGCGGCAAGGAGAAGTTAGATGGCCGTCTGGCCCGGGTCAGGGAGGGAAAGCCCGGTAACTCACAGGCTGCCATGCAGACCTTCGAGTCCACGAGGCCGTCTGTCGGCGCCCAGGCTGTCGGCGTGGCACGGGCGGCATTCGAGTACTCGCGTGACTACGCCAAGGAGCGGGTGCAGTTCGGTCGGCCCATCATTCAGAATCAGGCCATTGCATTCATGCTGGCCGACATGGCAACCGAGATCGACGCGGCACGCCTGCTCGTCTGGCGGGCCGCCTGGCTGGGTCGCCAGGGCGGCTTTGTCGAGGCCGAGGGATCCAAGGCCAAGTTGAAGGCAGGCCAGGTTGCGGTCTGGACAACCGAGCGGGCAATGCAGATACTGGGTGGTGCGGGTTATGTGACCGACCACCCCGTCGAGCGCTGGCACCGGGATTCCAAGATCTACGACATCTTCGAGGGCACCGAGCAGATCCAACAACTGGTGATAGCCCGTGCCCTCTCAGGCATGCGCATCGAGTAGTTGGGCCTGTCGCGG
>Ga0208411_1000499_pt1 | contig 30587 bp, 25 predicted proteins | sample ETN01SmetaG_4_FD_185793 | JGI IMG/M metagenome (GOLD analysis project Ga0208411, IMG submission 185793) | Marine microbial and viral communities from oxygen minimum zone, Eastern Pacific Ocean - ETNP2014F12-01SV261 (SPAdes) (version 2) | ecosystem: Environmental > Aquatic > Marine > Oceanic ... | reverse complement strand
TTTTTTAATCTCTTTTATTAATTTTTCTGAAGATATATCTGGGAAATTAATCAATGCTAAATCTAATTCAAAAGCTGCACAAAGATTTGAAGCTTTGAAGACTGCTTTGAAATGTGGGTGGTTCCAATTGCCTCCGTATGTATTATAGAGGCCTAAAGTGTGTTTTCCTTCTTTTGAAACGTCTTCTAGGTGGGTTGCTGGCTTAGGTTGCTTTGGGGCTGGAATACTCAATCTATCAATTGCAATATTTAATTTCTTTTCCAATTTTATTTTATGTTCAGATGAAGGGATAGTTTGTAGTATCTTTTCTGCTTTAGAAACATAATCTTGTAAATCAGAGTGCCAGTTATTACGGTCTGAATGTGCTATAATTGCTATTAAGATTGGTAATGATTTTTCAGGATTTATATTTGATATCTTTAATTCAATTAAATTAAGGTCTGAAGAAGTAGAACTTATTCTAACCAAATATCTTAACATTTCTTCAGATAAAGTCGAAACTAATGCTAATTCCAGAGGTGTAGGATTTATTACTGTCTTTACTTTATGTAATTGTAAATGTAAATAACCTAGTAATTTAATTCTAAGATCGCCCTCTAATTTGGATAATATGTGAATTAAAGGATTTATGTCTGTAGTAATAATCCAAGCTCTAATTACTGCTTTGGAAGAATCAAACTCATAACCAGCTAGCTTAACTGTCTTTTCTAATATTGAATCTAATTGTTCAATTGGGAAATTTTTTACATTCTTAATTAAGAAATTATTAATGTCTTTTTTATTTTCGGTATTTATTATTTCAAAGATTTTTTTATATTGTATATTTTTTAATTCGCTGTCTTCTAATTTTTTTAATCTTTTGGAAATTTCAGTCAAAAGTTCAATTCTACGCCAACTTTGATCTACTCTATTTGCATTTACAAAAGCCTTAGCAAAAACCTTCTTTGATTTAGAAGATTTTATAGAAAGTGAAGTCGCAATGTAAGTTAAACCTAGTGAAATGTAATACGGGTCGCTTAAACGTTCAACTTCTGTCAATAAAGTTTCAGGTGGATGTCCACCTTTGATATCACGTAAAATTTTTCTTGCTATTGATGGGTTATGATTTTTACCTGCCATCTATAGTAAATTTAAAAGCTGAGATTAAAAAGATATTGTAAAGTAATAATTTATAAAAAAACCGTAATTATTTTTCTTAGGCACTATATTGTTGCCATTAAATACCCATTTAAGCACTAGGCAATTATATTTAGGCCCTATTAGATAAAAAATGTCTCCGAAACATCAGTTTGTATCGACGCTAAAACTCAATATTCCTGTTGAAAAATTATTCAGTTGGCACGAGAATCCAGGTGCCTTTGAACGGCTTACGCCGTGCTTTGATCCTGTAACAGTAAAGAGTAGAAGAGGAACCATTGATGGAGGCTCTGTTGATATTGCTATGAAGGCTGGCCCTATTTCTCTTACTTGGGTTGCTCAGCACCATAGTTACAAACAAAATATTCAATTTTTAGAGGACCAAACAAGAGGTCCTTTTATCGGGCCTTTACCTTTTTGGAACGGAACTTGGCACCATGAACATCTTTTTGAAAAAGTTGACGATGAGAATTCAATCTTAACTGATAAAATAAATTATGATTTTCCTATGGATCCTTTTGGTTCATTATTTGGTGGTTGGTATACCAAAAAGAAATTAGAACAAATGTTTGCTTATAGAAGAAATATTACTGAAAATGATTTGTATGCTCAATCAAAATACACTGGAAAATCATTAGATATTGCTGTTACTGGAGCGTCTGGATTAATTGGATCATCATTAGTACCTTATCTGACAACTGCCGGTCACAAAGTAGAAGCTATTGTGAGAGGGAGACCAAAGAAAGGGCAATTATGTTGGGATTTGAAAAACAGAACTATTAGTGATTTGAGTGGGAAAGATGCAGTAATTCATTTGGCTGCTGAAACTATTAACAAGCCAATCGGTGGGATAATACCTATTCCTTGGTCTGCATGGAAAAGAAAAGAAATAATGGATAGTAGAGTGAATGGTACTCGCCTTTTAGCAGAACATCTTGCTTCATTGAATAATCCGCCAAAAGTTCTAGTTTGCGCTTCAGCTATAGGCTATTACGGCGATAATGGCGATAAAATAATGAATGAAAATGATCAGAATGGAGATGATTATTTTTCACAAGTTGTTAAGGAATGGGAAGCTGCGGCACAGCCTGCAATAGACGCAGGGATTAGAGTTGTTTTTCTAAGATTAGCTCCAGTAATGAGTCCTCTTGGAGGTGCATTACAAGTACTCTCATTACCTGCTAAATTAGGATCAAGCCCTCCGGTAGGGGGCGGTAAGCAATGGTGGTCATGGGTAGGTATTGACGATGCAGTAGGTAGCATCTATCACTCGATTATAACTGAAAATCTTACTGGGCCTGTAAATGTTGCATCTCCTAATTGTGTTCAACAAGGGGAATGGGCATCTACATTAGCAAAAGTAATATGGGGTTCTTTTGGAAAACTAACAACATTAATTCCTGTTCCTAGATTTATCTTGAGAGGCATACTTGGAGAATTTGGCGATGTGCTCGCTCTTTCAAGTATTAGAGTTAATTCATCGAAATTAATTGATTCGGGATATAAATTTAGATTTGATGATTTAGAAGAAACCTTCCGCCATGTTTTAGGGATGAGAAAAGCTGAGGAGCTACAATGAAAGATATTGTAATAATTGGTGCAGGATATGGTGGTTTAACTGCCGCTGCACTTTTGGCAAAAGAAGGTCATAAAGTAACAGTTATAGAAAAAAATGAACAGCCTGGTGGTAAAGCTAGTTTATTAGTAAAAGATGGATTTCAGTTCGATATGGGGCCCTCATGGTATATGTGGCCTCAAGTTTTTGAACGTTTTTTTGATGAATTTGGTGAAGATGCATCTGAACTTCTTGAATTAAAACAATTAGATCCTTCGTATCGCGTTTTCTTTGATGATGGAGATGTTATTGATATCTCAAGCAATATTGAAAAAAATTATGATACTTTTGATAAATTGGAAGTTAATGGTGCTGAAAAACTTAAAAGATATTTAGAGACTTGTAAAAAACAATATGATATTTCTATGAAACGCTTGGTGTATAGAACCTATAATTCAATTTTTAGTATTTTTACTCCAAGTATGATAATAGATGGTTTAAGATTAAAGCCATTTACTAATTATCATAAAAGAGTTAAAACCTATTTTAAGAATCCTAAAGCTCAAAAATTACTAGAATGGGTTACTGTTTTTCTAGGTGGAGACCCAAGAAATGTTCCTGGCATGTATTGCATGATGTCATACTTAGACCATCATCATGGAATTTATTATCCAAAAGGTGGAATGAATGGGCTAGCAAATGAAATATACAATATAGGAAAAAAACATGGTGTTGAATTTAAGTTTAATGAAGCTGTGACAAAAATTAACGTGAAAGAAAAACTAGCGACAAAAATAATTACAACAAATCGTGAATATGATGCGGATTTAGTGATAAATAATGCTGACTATCATCATGGCGAAACACAATTGCTAGAAGAAAAGTACCAGACCTATAAATCAAATTACTGGAAAAAGAAGACTATGGCAGTATCAATGCATTTGGCCTATATTGGAGTTAAACGCAAAATTAATAGTTTAACTCACCACAATTACTTCTTCAATGATAATTGGAATGACCATTTTGATCAAGTCTTTAAGACGCCAAAATGGCCTGATAATCCAAATTTTTATGTTTGCTGTCCCTCAAGAATTGATAAAGATGTTGCCCCGAAAAACATGGAAAATCTGTTCTTTTTAGTCCCAGTTGCACCTGATTTAGATGATTCGGATAGTGTTCGTGAAGCTTATTTCGATAAAGTTTTAGACAAATTTGAAAATGAAACAGGTGAAAAAATAAAAGATGATATAATCGTGAAGTCACTATTTACTCACCGTGATTTTAAAAATAGATATAATGCCTATAAAGGAACGGGATTAGGAATGGCTCATACTTTGTGGCAAACTGCTGTTTTTAGGCCAAAACATAAAAGTTCTAAGGTTAAAAATTTATATTATACAGGACAGTACAACCATCCCGGGGTTGGAGTACCGACCACTGTTATTTCTTCTCAAGTTTTAGTTAATGAATTGAAAAAAAAGGGGGTTTTATCATAGCATACATACGAACAAAAAAAATCAAAGGGAAAAAATATGCATATTTAGTAGAAAGTAAATGGGACAGTAAAAAGAAAACATCAAAACAAAAAGTCTTAGAATACTTAGGAGCCATAGAAAATCTAACTATAGATAGTGTTCCTAATAATTATCATACTGATTCCATACGTAAATTCTTTGTAAAAAATCAAACTAAATTAAATAAAGATGCCGTAGAGAAACAAAAAAACTTAGAAGAAATTCTAACGAAATGCTTACTAACTGGAGATGAAGAAATGGCTACCCAAAAAAGTGATGAACTTATTGAACTTATAGGATTGCAACGATTCTATGTCGAAACTATTACGAGCGTAATGGCTGAAACTGGAAGAAAATGGTATGATGGTGAGATAAGCATAGCTGAAGAGCATCGGATTACTAATATTATGAGAAAAATTGTTGAGATTAAAAACCATAATATTAATCTAAAAGGTTTGGTTGAAGGTATGGCTATAATTTGTAATCCCGAAGGTGATGATCATAATATGTCCAATTTAGTTCTTGAAGGTTTATTAAAAATAAGAAAATACAAGGTTGAAAATATAGGTGGAAATTGGTATATGGGTAAAGAAACTAAAGCCTCGAATACTTCGATTATTAATTTTACTATTGAATCAAGGCCCGACATTGTATTTATTTCAGTAACTATTGCAAGGTACTTGTCTAATGCTAAATTAATTGCAAAAGAACTATCCAAAGCTTTACCAAATACAAAAATATTTCTGGGCGGCTTAGGAACACAAGGAGTCATCAAAGACGAATTGCAGGAAGGAATCTATCTTGCTGATAAAGACACACTGAATACTCTCAATAAGCTCTAGGAATTATTAGGCACTAGTGGCTTTCTTTTATATACTAAGTTATGCACTATTAGCTCATAAAAAGGCTATTGATGTATTCACAAGCGAAACCTATCGACGAGAAACTGCTCACTAACCCAGAATCAATCTTCCAGCGAGGAAGCACTACCTATTACCATAGCACAAAACTTTTCCCTTCTAAAATAAGAAAAGATGTAACTACGCTTTATTGCTTTGTAAGAGTCGTAGATGACTTTGTTGATGCCGTACCTCAAGATCTAGAAAGTTTTACAAATTTTAAGAATGATTATTATCTTGCCCTTTCTGGAAAAAATGTAAATAACTCTATAATTAACAATTACATTGAACTTTCTTATAGAAAAAACTTTGAACCTGAATGGACAGAAGCATTCCTAAAGTCTATGGAAATGGATACTACCAAGTCAAAATATGAGAATATTGATGAACTTAATGAATATCTGTATGGTTCTTCAGAAGTTATCGGCCTCATGATGAATAAGGTAATGGATATTGATGAAAGAGCCCATCATTCAGCCAAATATCTTGGAAAAGCAATGCAATTCATAAATTTCATACGAGATATTGATGAAGACTTAGATTTAAATCGAACATACTTCCCAAAAGATACTTTACTAGAATTTGGATTAGAGGGGTTGACTAGAGGTGAAGCCCGAAGGAAACCTAAACAATTCAGAGCATTTGTTCGTTCACAAATAAAAATTTATTTTGATTGGCAAAAAAAGGCTGAAACTGGATTTATTTATCTTCCAAAAAGAATGAGAGTTGCCGTGAAAACAGCTTCAGATATGTATATGTGGACTGCCACAAAAATTTACAAAAATCCATTTTTAGTGTATGATATGCAAATTAAACCAACTTGGAATAAAGTGCTTCTAGCTGGAATGAAAAATTATTTCTCTATATATTTCTCTTTTTATAATAAAAATATTTCAATTCAAGAGCCTTCCGTAAACTATAAAATCAAAGAGCGCAATCAAACATTATGATTAATGTCACTGAAATGGCTGCTGAAAAAATTAACAAGGCTCTCACCGACCAAGAAATGGTTGGAAAATCACTGAGGCTTGGTGTTTTCCCAGGCGGATGCGGTGGAGGCTACCAGTATGCTTTGGGTTTTGATGATCAAAATGATAATGATACTACCTTTGAAGCAAATGGTCTGAAATTATTAGTAAATAATGATGATGTAGAAAAGATTAAAGGAACTGAAATAGATTATATTGTTACTGAAATGGGTGAAGGTTTTAGAGTAAATAACCCCAATCCTGCACCTGAGGGGCAAAAAGGTCAGTGTAGTTGCGGCTCAGATGACAGTTGTTGTTAAGAACAAATATCAAAGGTATTTTAATATATATAACTTAGATTCTTAAAATGATGAAAGATGTAAGCATTACCTCTCAAATTTTTTCTCTATTTATTGTAGCAACCATGCTGGGGAGTGCTTTATTTCTTCATCTTCAACAAAATGAAGAATTGTATGATGGCAGTAGAGTTCCTGTATGGGCCCGTAGTGGACTTCCTTATGACACTTCACAAGCCTACAGTTTTGTTTTGCAGCAAGGCGAATATGAAATACTAGAAACTGATAATGAATTTAATTCTGAACACGTTTATGTTGAATATGATTTGCCTATAGGAGAAGGAGGAGCGGCTGTAACGTGCACTATTGGAATGGACTGCCCTCAAATTAGTTTGGCATTTTGGAGACCAAAAGTTCCTGCTGGAGTGAAAGTTCCAGTAATTGCTGAATTTGGACCTTATTTTGGTGAAACTTCTGCTCAAACACCTGATGTTTCACAACCTGGAAGTTGGTTAGGGGCTGGTATTATCTATAACATATTACCTCATGGATTTGCTTTTGCTCAAGTTTCAGTTACTGGAACTGGCATGTCTAATCATTGTATGGATTTGATGGGATTTGCTGAACAAGAGGGAATTAATGCAGCAGTTGAGTGGCTAGCAACGCAAGATTGGTCAAATGGTAATGTTGGAATGATTGGTAAATCATACGACGGGTCTACTCCTTGGCAAGCTGCGATGTACGGGAATGAATATCTCAAAACAATTGTTCCGATTTCTGGATTAATTGGCGTTCGAGAACTTATGTGGAAAAACGGTTCTTCAGAGGCTAGGGCTCCTTTCATGCACAATGTTGTTTATGGGTCATATGGTTTTGAATCAGATAAAGAAGATGGGAATTTACAAAACGCCTGTGAAGATTATCTTCTAGGTCCAATACATGCAACTAACGGGTATGTTTTTGCGGGTAACGAATTTGTTGAAAGTTATTGGGAAGAAAGGTATTTTCTTGATAGAGTTTTAGAGAATTATAGAGGATCTGTTTATATTGTACAGGGGTTTCATGATTGGAATGTTGACCCTCACATGGCAGTTCCTACAATCAATAAACTTTTAGATAATGGAATTGAAGCTAAAGTCTTAATGGGACAATGGGATCATGACTATCCAGATAGACCCGATTACCAGAAAGATCGTTCGGATCCTGGGAGAGGATCTGAAGCATATCCCCAAATGGTTAGATTTGATTGGATGCAAGATCTTCTTGAATGGTTTACTTACTATCTACAAGAAACAGGACCTAAACCAAGTCTTTACCTTGAAATACAAAATAATCGTGGTGAATGGAGAATAGAAGATAGATATCCAGCATCTGATTCAAATACTATTGAGATGGTTTTGGGAAGTGAAAATCTTATACATGAAGAAAGCACTGGCACAACAATTGTGCCTCTTATTGAAGATTATATAGTTTTTAAAACTCCTATGTTAAATCAGACTCTTCGATTTGGAGGATTGCCTCAACTACATGTTGATGTTACTCTTACAGGAACTGGAGGTTCATTGTATGCCCTTATGGAAGATTGTGACGCAAATGATGATTGTATTCATATTGGGCATGCGACAATGGATCTAAGATATCATTCTGGTGGAACTGAATATAACGTTCTCATTCCTGGAGAGACGGTTAATGCTAAAATGGAGTTTTTTGCAATGGATGTGCTCATCCCTGAAGGGCACTATATCCGTTTGTCACTAAGTGATATTGGTGAAGACTATTTGCCTCCAAGCAATACAGCTCCCGTAGAAATTGGGATAAATGAAAATAGTGTACTCAGACTTCATGAAATAAATTTTGATGACAAACTAGTGTTTGAGCCGCCTGCATGTACATTTACAGCTTGCTTAGAAGAATAGATATCTCTTAAAAGTGAGGCTTATAGGTAAATGTGGAACGATTAAAATCAATAGCAATTGCTTTTTTGTTTTTAGTGCCAGCTATAGCTGGTTGTCTGGGAAATGATGAACCTGATTCACTCACTACAAGTGATGTCATAATTTCTCCTGAAATAATGGTTGCTGGAGAATTTCAGCCTCTTGTTATAACTGCCAAAAAAGACATGTCTGTTTTTATTCCTAATTTAGTTATTGATCCACTTTCGAATTATGTTCAAAATGGTACTGTCCTAGATATGAAAGCAGGTGAGACTGAGCAATTAATTTCAATGGCACCTCCTAGAATTGACTCTGCGTTTGTCTTCTTAGCAGATTATGGAACTCAGATTTGGCCCATTAGAAACTCAAATGAGAGTTGGGAAGATTGGGTTAATCGAAATGGAATTATAGAATCCGGATTAGCAGTTGAAAGAATTATGGCTTCGGAAGGAACTACTTTAGATTCCTTAAATTTGACAAAGAACGAGAGTGGGGATGTAATTCCTGTAAAAATTGATGTGAAAAGGCAAATTTCAGCTGCATATTCTATTGATGAAGGTGGTTTATTTTCAACCGGTTTTGTAGATGGACGTACAGTATACAATAATATTTACAGAATTACAGATGATACTCCTGATTTGTTAGACCTTGCTGATGGAGCTGTTGGTTATCTTGATAGATGGGCTGGACAAGGCAATCCAGCATACGAAGATGCGGCCCAATTTCTTATCGCTGAAATGAATGCTTATGGGCTTAGGGTAGAAACACAAAGATTCGATATAACTGATGTTCTTGGAAATCAAAATCCAGAAGCATACAATGTTTGTGGGTTTAGAGATGGGACTTTGTATCCGGATGAATGGTTAGTATTTGGTGCTCATTTTGATATCGCGCCACCTGCAAATGCTGTAATGGTAGATCCGCATATTTCGGGTCAAAGGACCTATGGAACTCGGTATGGCGCATATGATAATACTGCTGGAACATCGATGGTTTTAGCCACTGCTGAAGCCATGGCTGATATGCCTTATGACACGCGAAGAACCATGGTCTTCTGTTTGTGGTCAGGTGAAGAAGGTGGAAAACGCGGTAGTGATTACTGGACTGATACTTTAGAAGATGAGCACCCTGGAGTTACTGTTACTAATTATATCAATCTAGATATGGCTGGAGTTAATTGGCCAGGTGGTGGTGGAGCCCCCTGTGGAGATGAACATGGTGGAAGTGGAGGGTGTGATCCTGATCCTCAACCTGATGAGGATGGATATCCTAAAGATAGTGAAGTTTGGCCTATGAGAATTTATATTGGTCCTTCTTTAAATTATAATAAAATTGATCAACCGGATATGGTCTATCTCAGTCAATGGATTGGGGCTGATGCGATGAATGTTTCAATCCAGCAAGATATCTTAGTGGGATCTGATAATAATAGCGACAGTACATGGAAATATGATGTATGGATGGAACAAAATAGACCTGAAATAATAATCTATGAGGACACTACTGCAAGAAGTGATCACGCCTCATTTCAAGATAATTTAGGAACTATTACTCTTGGATATGGAGGTCTTGTTGATGGTTACTGGTGCTACCATCAGACTTGTGATACTTTAGAAGAGATGGAAGACTGGATGGAAACTGAAGGTAAAGATTATGGAAATAATGCAACTGGACAAAATAATCTAGTTAATTCTTTAGATTTAATTACTTGGTGGGCAACATACAGTTTCTTCCACATGGATGAAAGGCCTATTTTGAATGCTTATCTAGATTAGAAAAAAGAGGTGTAGTCTTCTAATCTCTTTTTTTGAATATTTGGAACTGTAACATTTTCAGAAGGGAAACCTGTTACTAAAATCAAAAACGTCCTTTCGTTTTCGCCCCTTCCTAAAATTTCTCGTAAAAAATTCATAGGACTTGGAGTGTGAGTCAAAGTTGCTAATCCTGCGTTGTGAAGTGCTGTAATCAAAATACCAGTAGCAATACCTACTGATTCTGGAACATAATAATTCTTAATCTTATTTCCTTTCTCATCTAATCCATAAGCTTCAGAAAATATTACAATCAAATAAGGGGCAAACTCAAGAAATGGTTTATTTTCGTCTGTACCAAGTGGCTCTAAGGCCTCTAACCACTCCTCTGGTGCCCTTCCACTATAGAATTTCTTTTCTTCTTTTTCGGCAGCCTCTCGTATTTTCTTTTTAGTTTTAGAATCGCTTACTACTGAAAAATGCCATGGTTGGCGATTAGCTCCACTTGGTGCTGTTCCTGCAGCTCTCAAACAATTCTCTACTATCTCTTTAGGAATTGGCTTACTAGAAAACTCACGGATAGTTCGTCGTCTTTGGATATCTGTAAAAAACTCTTTCGAACGTTTCTGCATTTCCTCTATAGGATAGGATTTGTAACTTGAATAAGGAATAAAATCTCTTTTGTCCACACTTGGAAAGTACTTTTTTAGATAAAAGACTTTGTATTGGCATTGCAATGAGGTATTGTGAGTGAAACGATTGAATGGACCGATTTTACCAAAGTTGACATTCGCATTGGGAAAATTTGTGATGTTAAAGATTTCCCTGAAGCAAGAAAACCTGCATATATTTTAACTATTGATTTTGGAAAATTGGGCGAGGAGAAAACTTCAGCTCAAGTTACAAATTATACTAAAGAAGAATTATTAGATAGAGAAATAGTAGCAGTGGTTAACTTCCCAGCTAAGCAAATCGGCCCAATTATGTCTGAAGTATTGGTCTTAGGCGGTGTTGAAAAAGATGGGACCGTTCGCCTTTTGAAACCAGACCCTAGTTGTGAACTAGGAAGTCGTGTAGGATGAACCCGTATCTTGCCTTAACCAGGCCTGGAAATGCCATTCTAACTGCTATAGCTGTAGTGGCAGGTACATTCATTGCTGCAGGGCCTGATATTATCGAATTTCAAGCTGAAATTATGATTTGCTGTATATCTGCAATGATGTTAGTAGGTGGAGGGAATGCGCTTAACGATTATAATGATAGGGAATCAGATAAGCTTAACCATCCTAAAAGACCTATTCCTTCAGGTCAAATTAAGGCTGAAAATGCATTAAATTATGCGCAGGCATTGTTAGCGTTTGGTCTTTTAATTTTATTTTTAACTCTTGAAAATAAGATGCCTTTTGTAATTGGCTTAATTGGAGTTATAACACTTATAGCTTATGAAAATGGTTTGAAAGCTGCAGGGATAACAGGAAATATTTCTGTTGGTTTGATGTCAGGGGCTGTTTTTCTATATGCTGGTATGGCAGTAAATGATCCAGGACCCACCCTATGGATGTTTGGATTAGCAGTACTCGCCACAATATCTAGAGAAATTATTAAAGATATTCAAGATTTAGAAGGAGACCAAGATAGAAAAACACTTCCGACTAGAATCGGAGTATCTAATGCATTGAATTTAGCAGTTTGTATTCTATTAGTAGCTATTTCTTTGAGTTATACTGCTATCAACTCTTTTGAGAACTTAGCACGTACAGCTTACATTGGAGGAATTACCTTAGCAAATGGAATGATGCTTCTTGGAATCTATAACTCTAAATTAGAAGATTATTTTTCAGGGCAGAAAAATATCAAACAAGGAATGGGAGTTGCTATGCTCGCTTTCATTTTAGCCGCAGGATTGGCCTAATTTTTTTAATCAAATATATTAATATATGTGCATATATACATATAATTTATGAATAGTAAAGTTTTCAAAGCATTGGGAAACGAAACTAGACTGAAAATTATTCAAACATTGATGATTAAAGAACATAATGTAACTGACTTGACACAAATCTCAAGAAAAGATCAGACAACTGTTTCAAGACATCTTTCAACCTTAACAAATAGTAAAATAATAAAGCATAAACGTATTGGAAGAAATATTTTTTATAGCATAATTGACGTCAAAATGGAAGAGTGGTTAAAGTCGACGATAGGTATTAAAAAGAAAACTGCAACGGAATCAGTTCTTCGAGACAAAATTAAAAAATTTTTAAGAAAACAAAAAGAAGATACATATGACTAAAGAAATAGAAGAACAAAACGAAGAAAAATTATTTAGATTAAAGCTATTAAGTAAGAGATTAGATGAAATTATTACAATACCTGGAACTAAATATAAAATTGGAAGCGATCCAATTATTGGCTTCATACCTGTTGTTGGAGATTTAATTGGAAGTGTGCTTTCGGCTTATATTGTATATTCTGGATCTAAAATGGGATTGTCATCTAATGTAGTTGCTAAAATGGGACTAAATGTTCTACTAGATTTTGCAATAGGCTCAATTCCTATTATTGGAGATCTTTTCGATATAGGATGGAAAGCAAATAAAAAAAACATAGAACTTATTGAAATTAATATAAACAAATCCAATGATTATCTATTTACAAATAATTTGATAACAGCTACGCTAATAATCGTAATTCTAGCTATATTCCTAACTATTATTAGGTATTTTACCTAGAATTTGAGAGCGTAGCAACTATCGAATGAACAAAAATTAATTTGTTACTTTAATTATGCTTTGCCGAGAATTCGATACATTCCGGTGCCACAGGTTCCACAGGTTCCCTTCATGGCTTTACGACCGTTTTTCATTTCAACTTCGTTACCGTTTTCTATCTCTCGCTTGGCTTTACACTTTACGCAGTATCCTTCCATGTTATACTAAGCACAGAATAGTCGATATAAAGTAAACGGCAGGATTATTTTAGTGGGCGTGACCAATTAAAGTTGTCAAAAATACTAAAATCATACCTAATAAAACAAACCAAACAGGAGGGTCGTTATCGTGATTATGGCTATGAACTTCAGGAAGAATATCTACTGTTGCAACATAAATAAAAGTACCTGCTGAAAATAACAAGGCTAGACCTATAGTATCGTCGGAAGCAAACGATGTATCCTTAAGTGCAAAGAAAGTCAAAATAGCAAATATAGGGGAAGATAAAGCAAACATTATCAGATACAATTTTGATTTTGATTCTTCTAATTTGATATGCTTTAAGAATGAAGATAGGCCAAAAGCTGCGGGACCTTTGTGGAGCATTATTGCTAAAAACACAATTACTCCAGTTTCTGTACTGCTAGATACTGAAGCGCCAACGGCAAGCCCGTCCGCAGCCGCATGAGCTATCAACCCAATTGTTGCTGAAAGGCCTAAGAGATCCCTATCTTCATCGTGATGGACTGCATGTGGCAAACCAAAAGTCTCTAACAAAAGCATTAATACAAAACCAAATAAAATTGCTAAGCCTAGTGTTGAAGGTTCAATATGACTCTCTTCATCATGAGAATGTACTGTAGCTGAGATTAATTCCTCAATTTCTTCTAAGCCTACCGTAGCATTAATTTCACCTTCTTCTACTTCTTCTATAACATGAAGTACTGATTCAGAAAGTGAATCTTCGGTGGATTCTTCATCGTGTGAATCTTCATGTCCATGTTCATCATGACCTCCAACTAATGCTTCGATTTCTTCTATAGCTTGATCTGCAGTGATGTCTTCGTGATCAACTTCGAGCATTACCAGGGCGATTGATCCTGCAATTTTACTATCGTCATCTTCATGGCCTTCAAATAGTTCTAAAGCCTCAGGTATCACAACAAGAAAAGCTGACCCAATCAAAACTCCAGCTCCTATCGCCGTGAATTGTTTAAGATTTTTAGATGATAATTCAAGAGTTAGTGGAATATAACCAAAAGCAGCTACTGATATGAACATAAGGGTTGCAAAAACAAATATTAATGTTTGAGAATCCATCTAACAGCACCCTAATTCACAACTGCAGTCAATATCGTCTCCGTGTTTATGATTATGTTCACATTCAGGATATAAAGCGTCAATCGCTCCTTGATCTAAAGACCATCTTAACAAATCTGAAATCAATTGAGAGCGATTTATTCCTTCAATTGAAGTTTTCCAGCCATCTAATTGCTGTACTAATGAAGCTGGCAAATCTGCAGAAACTTTTGTTAAAGCATATCTTGAACGTCTTGTCATATTTCATTAAAATAGAAGATAATATAAAAAGATTACGATTGTAATACGATTCTATTATATGATAGTTATTATTAATCTTTAGAAAAAATCATATTATCATTCTTGAAAGATTTAAATTCAAGAGCATTTCCGCTAGGATCTAAGAAAAACATTGTTGCTTGTTCTCCTGGTTCTCCTTTGAAACGTATATGAGGTTCAATAATAAAATGTATTTCTAATTCTCTCAAATGTGCAGCCAATAAAACCCAATCCTTCATTTCTAATATAACTCCAAAATGGCTAGATGGGACTTCATCGCCATCGACTTTATTAGTCTGGATAGGGGCCATTTCATCTACTAAATGAGCTACAACTTGATGACCATACATATCAAAATCAATCCATTTGTCTGAACTTCGGCCTTCTTTGCACTCCAATGTATTAATGTAAAAATCACGAGTTTTTTCTAAACTATCAACCGGAAATGCTAAATGAAATGGGCGCATGTTACTGACTAATCTATCTCTTTTTACGTATTGTCTTAAGTAGAACATGTAATTAATAATCTATGGATGAACTTGCTTGGGCTGCTGTTTTGACTGTTTATGGCACCTTTGTGGTCTTTGGAACTAAATGGATTTACGAAGTTATGATGGTACGCAATATGGAAGAAAATGTTGCCATCTACTACAACAGGAAAATTTTGCACATGTTTTGCGGCGGATTAATTGGAATGATGGCGCCTTTTGTTTTTGAAAAACCCATATATGCATTATATATCGGAATTATTTTCAGCATAATTACATACGTTCCATATTATACTGGCCACTTACTTTATTGGGTACAAACTAATGACAATAAAAATGATGTTAATTTCTGTTTAATGGCAGGAATCTCCGTTTATTTACTTTGGGAATTACTTGGAGATCCTTACTTAGCAATCATTCCTCTCCTTTTCATGGCTTTTGGTGATGGAGTCACAGGAATTGTGAGGAATATGAAATTTGGATATAGAACTAAAAATCCAATTGGAAATGTTTTCATGGCAATTGTTTGCATCCCAATGGGATATTATCTAGGCGGATTATCAGACCCTGCCTTACCACTTTGGGGAATTATAGCTGCGATTGTAGCTACAATCGTAGAAAGATACGAATATGGCCCTATTGATGATAATGTGTTAATTACTGTGAGTGCCACCATTGTTCTTTTCATTGGGAATGAAATTGGCCCTTTAACCGGGTAATTTATGCGGCTTAGATAAATTTGATTCCATCAATTTTAATTCATCTATTCCGCTTATCAAAACCTTAGTATCTGGAATTAATTCATCATCGGGTATTTTACCTTCATAATCAATCATTGAAAGGATATATTTCATACAATTTATTCTTGCTTTTTTCTTATTATCTGAACGAACAACGGTCCAAGGAGATAAGGTTGTATTTGTTTCTAATAGCATTTGAAATTTACGCATAGTATATTCTCCCCACAATTCTTGAGCTTGCATATCTACTGGAGATAATTTGTATTGTTTTAGAGGGTCTTTCGATCTTTTCTCAAAACGTTTTAATTGCATTTTCTTAGAAACTGAGAAATATAATTTAATCAAAATAATGCCTTCTTTTACTAAAATCCTCTCAAAAACAGGCGCATATTTCAAGAATCGTTTGTGTTGTTCATCTGTACAGAAATCCATAACTGGTTCAACCATTGCTCTATTGTACCAACTTCTATCAAAAAGAACCATTTCTCCAGCTGAAGGAAGATGATCAGTATATCTTTGAAAATACCATTGAGTTCTTTCTGTATCGCTTGGTTTTTCTAAAGCCACGACCCGTGCACCTCTAGGATTTAAATGTTCACGAATCCTTTTGATTGTTCCTCCCTTTCCTGCAGCATCTCGGCCCTCGAATAGCATAACTATTCTTTGACCTGTTTTTTTTACGTGATTTTGTAATTTAAGAAGTTCAATCTGTAGCTTTAATTTCTCTTCTTCATAAGCTATTGTAGACTTAGGAATCCAAATTTGTATCTTTTTGTCAGAACCCTTAGCATCCTTGTTTTTCAAGGCTTCGCCTTCTGATAACTTAACTTTGTTGGGTTCTATCATGGAACTTTGCAAAGCCACGGCCAAATATAAGATTTATTATCTTACATATTTTTTGAAAATTGACTCATAAAATCCCAGGCTATCTGAGCTGTATCTACTGTTCCTTGAGTTCCTGGCTCAGAAGATACAGGATCATTTTTTGAATATACATTATGTGTTCCGGCATGAATCGTCACGAGAGCTACTTCTGCATCATTTTTGCAATCTGTAAAGCCTTGAATATTATAATACAATGATTGTTCATTCCTATCTGGAAGCGTGCCTGAGCATTCATTCATCTCTTTCCAGGCATAAAGGTTCTGAATTGCTCCTGTATTCCAAAATACTTGTTGAAAGAAAAATGAAGTTGCGGCTACATGTGAGTAAATTGCCACTGGGTCAAAAAATCCATGTATCTCCATTACTGGTATGGGAGAATAACTTGAAGTTTTATCTCCGATAAAATACATAGACATACAGGCAACAGCTGCAAATATATCTGAAGCTTCATTTGCAAGGACTTGAGACATGGCGCAGCCATTGGACCAGCCTGTAAGGTAAACTCTATTCGAATCAATAGGGAAAATATCTAGCTGATAAGTAACTAAAGAAAGAATAAAACCAATATCATCTATTCCTTCTTCTTTTGCAGGGTCGCAACAAGCTCCAAAATTCCAAGAATTGCCATATCCTTGTGGATAAATTATAATTGCATTATTTTCTTTAGCAATTCGATCCATATCTGTCATTTCGTATTGATTTTCTGCATTTCGTTGTAATCCATGTATATCAAGAATTAAAGGAATTGATTGATTTGCATCTATCTCATTAGGAACATAAAGTTTCCAACATCTTTCCATACCTCCATGTTCAAAGCACTCTTCCTTCATTCCTCTAAAGAAAGTATCATTGTCTTCAACTGGAGAGTCTTCTGGATCTTCTTCGACTGTATTATTATTATTTTCTTGAGTTTGGTCTTGTTCTTTTTGTACATTTTCAGAATCATCAGATTCAGAATTGTTATCAGCTAAACATCCAGAAACTAGGAGCATTGCGATTACAATAATAGCTCCTATTTTCATATTAAATTTCTAATTCTGGCGAGTATTCGCCGTAACAGGCTTTGGAATTCATTTCTGCCCTATGATAAAAAACAGCATATGTTGTTTTTAAATTTGAATTATTTCCACTCCAAGCACTTAATGCTGATTGCTGAAGAGCACGCCCGTATGAAAAACTCAATTTCCAAGGATAATCTCCCATTGCATTCATGGCGTTCAAATGTTCTGTAGCTTCGGTCTCAGATTGACCGCCTGATAGAAAAACTATACCTGGTACTTCTTCGGGAACTGAAGCCATTAAGCATTTTACTGTCATTTGGGCAACTGCATTCATATCTGCTTGAACTGAACATTCTTTACCTGAAATAACCATATTCGGTTTTAACAAAATTCCTGGTAAATACACACCTTCTTTTTCTAATTCATTAAATGTTGTTCTAAGTGTTTTTTCTGAAACTTCATAGCAAGTTTCGATTGTATGATTTCCATCCATCAATACTTCTGGTTCAACTATAGGAACTAAATTGGCATCTTGACATATTTTAGCATACTTCGCAAGGACTGAAGCATTAGCTTGTATGCATTCATCTGTAGGTATTCCTTCACCGATAGTGATAACTGCTCGCCATTTTGCAAAACGGGCACCTAATTTATAGAAATCCACACATCTCTCGTATAAACCATCTAAACCTTTCGTTATTTTTTCAGAAGGGGAATTATCCATAGGATGAGCACCCTTATCAACCTTAATTCCAGGATATACTCCCTTGGATTCTAGTATTTTAGATAATCTAATTCCCTCTTCTGATTTTTGTTCTAAAGTTTCTTCAAATAATATAACTCCTGAAATAAAATGCTCCATACTTTCCGTATCGAATAAAGCTTGACGGAAATCTCTACGATTTACTTCTGTATTTTCTTGATCGATTAGAGCCAGTCTCTTTCCCATTGTTGGCGTGCTTTCATCTGCTGCTAAAATTCCTTTTCCAGATGCAACAATTGCACTAGCTACAGTAGCTAAATTTTCTTTGTCCATATTCCTGACAAAACGGCCTGAATAAAATGATTAGGGGGTCTCTTGACCAATGGTTAATAACATCTTTTTGTACCATTCTAAAGAAACATCAAACTCTTTACCGCCCTTGATTAATTGAAAATTAATTAACCCTAATTTACCGTTTTTATTCTCATCTAAACCAACTAAGCCACTTTTGCCACGTAAAGCAAATTCTACAGCTGCAAATGCAGATTTCTTGATCAAATCTAAATCTCGAGTTCCTGGCTTGGCTGAACGTGAAAAATATCCGCTCTTTTGAATTAAGGTTTTATCAGCTGCTAATGCTTCAGCAAACTGATCTGCGAACCACTGTCCTGGATTTATATCATCTAAACGAACGTGCCCAAATGCATCTCGTGGAATTTCTTTGCCTTGTGATTCTAATTCACGAATTATAGTCTCCATTCCAGCACCTTCGCTCAAAAATATATTTACGCAGTCATTTTGATCCATGCATTTCAGTAATCGCTTTGTTTCTTTCTGAAAATCTATCTCTTTTTCCGGAATATAAACTGCGTGAACATCCCACCTATTTTTAGATATAAATAAATCTGAAAGCCCATTCATATTATCTAATAATTTACGATATTCATATGCGGTTGCAGCCGTAAGCCATCCACAGTGGCGGCCCATTATTTCATGAATTATCAATTGGCGACTACTAGTTGTATTTTCATTTACTATATTTTGGAAAAAAATAGCTCCTTGTTCGGCTGCCGTCCAAGCCCCTAGTGTCTGTTTAACAGGAATAACATCGTTATCTATGGTCTTTGGCAATCCAACTACCGTTAGTTTAGTTCCTGATTTTTCTAAGTGCCTAGCTAAAGCTGCCGCCATTGTGTTTGTATCATCTCCCCCTATCGTATGCAAAATATCGATTTTGTCTGCTAATAATTGTTTTGCAGCAACTTCCAACGGATTTTGTCCTTGTTCAATATATCCTTTCTTAACACAATCTTCAATGTTTGTTAATTTTACTCGACTATTGCCAATGGGGCTTCCTCCAAAATTATACAATAATTTATAATTTTGTTTGACCTTTTCAGAAAAAATAATTGAATTTCCTTGTAATAATCCTCTATAACCGTGCATATAGCCTATTATTTCTGAATCTGGACTTACTTCATTGTATTTCTCAATTAACCCTCCAATTGCAGATGAAAGGCACGGAGCTATTCCGCCGCTAGTCAAGATAGCTATCTTTGGCATAAGTCCCGAAAGAACAGGCAAGTTAAAAATTGTTGCTCTTTTTTTGATAGATGTCTTTTATATACTAATCCCTATAAACTGTAGGCATAACGGTCAGCATCATCTAAATTTTAACAAATATATGATAAAAGTACCGTCAATAAACTATGATTTTAGTCAATCGAAGGGTAGAATTTATATAAACCACTTGACTGGCCACAAGCTCCAGTAGTCATCTGTTTCACGGTTAGAGGACACAAGGGCCTGTAGCTCAGCTAGGTAGAGCGTCCGGCTTTTAACCGGACGGCCAAGGGTTCGAATCCCTTCAGGCCCGCCAGATGTTCATTGGAAAGGAAGCAACATGAAAATAGGGAAAAGAGGATTAATTGCCAAACTTGCTCAACCTAGAAGGAGAATCTAAATGAACGACAATGTATTGTGGTTAAACAAGCTCGTACCAAAGCACGTCTTACTTGATGATGCTGAAATTGAAACAAAATTGGGACCATTGAATGTGATTCCAGAACAACTACCAAAAATCCTCTTGAAAGATCCAGCTCTCAAGGCTTTGGATCAAGAAGCAAAGCCAGGAGATGTTATTGAAATTCATAGAGTTAGTGAAAGTGCAGGTGCAAATTTAGCATACAGGATTGTGGTGGAAGAATGATTAAGGGTGAACAGATGAATCGAGGAGAACAAATGAATAATAATCGTCAATTAATCAAAGCTTTTTTCAAAAGTAGAAGTATCTCTGGGCCTAGTGCCGCATTAGTTAATCATCAATTAGGTTCGTTTAACGATTTTCTACCTCACGAAAAAAATGCAGCTCCTTGGATGCAAAGAGTTGTAGACAATATCTCAGTAGGAGCTGATGAATCTCTCAGGGGAGCAATCAGACTAGAATTGGGGGATTTAGATGTTGTTATAAATCTTGGTAAAATCCGAATCGGAAGGCCTATGGTTTACGAAGCCAACGGTTCAACTACAGAATCTATTCCAATGATGGCTAGATTACGTAACATGACCTATGCTGCACCAATTTATCTTAATTTTACAATAGTTGAAGAAGGAATTGAAATAGAAGAGGTTGAAGAAGAAGTTGGAAATATGCCAGTTATGGTAAAATCCATACTGTGTAATCTGCACCGAAATTACTTAACTGGAGAAAATTCAAGTGATGAAGAATATAAAACCGGATTAAAATCTAAAAATGAAGATCCTGAAGATCCAGGCGGATATTTTATTGTAAATGGAACAGAAAGAGTATTAGTTTGTTTAGAAGATTTAGCTCCAAACCGTGTAATGGTTGAAAGTGAGCAAAGATATGCAAGACAAACCGAATTGGCTAAAGTTTTCTCTCAGCGAGAAGGTTTCCGTGCACTAACAGTTGTAGAAAAGAAGAAAGATGGAATTCTTTCAGTATCTATTCCGGTTGCATCTGGACAAGTTCCACTAGCTATTTTGATGATGGCTTTGGGCATGGAATCTGCAGACGATATAATGCTTCAGATAAATCCTGAAAATAAGAGCGAAATGCAAAATTTAATTTTAGCTAATATCGAAGAAGTGCATAATACTGAAGGGATTTATACTACTCAAGAAGCTCTTGAATATCTTGAAAGAAGATTTGCAGCAGGTCAATCTAAAGAATACAGAAGAAAGAGAATCGATTACATTTTAGACAATACCCTTCTTCCTCATCTAAGCACTAATTTTGAAGCCAGAACTAAGAAAGCCGTTTTCCTTGGACGTATGGCTAGAGAAGTTTTAGAATTACACAGGGGAGAAAGAAAGCCTGATGACAAAGATCATTATGCAAATAAAAGATTAAAACTTGCTGGAAACTTGATGGAGGAGTTATTCCGTTCAGGACTTCAAGCATTGTTGAATGATATGAAGTACCAAATGGAACGTTCATATTCCAAAAGAAAAGAAAATCGCATACACCACGCAGTACGTCGTGATGTATTAACAAATAAAATAATGCACGCAATGGCAACTGGTAACTGGACTGGTGGAAGGGCTGGTGTTTCGCAATTGTTAGATCGAACCTGTAACATGGCTACTCTTTCACATTTAAGAAGAGTTATTTCGCCACTTACTCGATCTCAGCCGCATTTCGAAGCTCGTGATTTGCATCCAACCCAATTTGGAAGATTATGTCCTAACGAAACGCCTGAAGGACAAAATTGTGGTTTAGTTAAAAATTTAGCTCTTATGGTTGATGTTTCCGAAAATGTTCCTAATGATATAATTCTTGAATCATTTGAAGAATTGGAAATTACTTCTATTGATAAAGGTGAAGCTGGAGGAGGAAAAGTTTACTTTAATGGTGATTTAATCGGCACTCATAAAGCTCCTGAAGATTTGGTAGCTGAAATTAGAGCACGTAGAAAAAAGAACTTGATTAGTGATGTTGTTAATGTTAGATATGATGAATCTCTGAATGATGTGATTATCAATAGTGATCCTGGAAGAATTAGAAGGCCGTTGATAGTTATTAATAGAAATAATAAAATGGCATTAAAGCAGCGAGATATTGACAACCTAGTTCAAGGAAAATACGAATGGGGACATTTAATTGAAGCTGGAGTCATTGAATATATTGACGCTGAAGAAGAAGAAAATTGTTTAATTGCTTTAAACGAAGCTGCTTTGAAAAGTAACAAGAAAACTCATCAATATAGTCACATGGAAGTTGACCCTATGGTTATACTTGGTGTAGCTACTTCAAACGTACCTTTCCCTGAACATAATTCAGCTCCAAGATGTACGATGGGGGCTGGTATGTCAAAACAATCTCTAGGAATGGGGCAAGCAAATTATCGTATCAGGCCAGACACTCGAGGACATTTACTTCACTATGCTCAAAGACCTATGCTTCAAACTGAAGCAATGAAATATAATACCTTGAGAAAACGACCTGCTGGCCAAAATATGGTTGTTGCAGTCATGTCATACCATGGGTACAATATGGAGGATGCTCTTATCTTTAACAAAGGGTCCATTGATCGAGGTATTGGTAGATCTACTTTTGTCAGGACATACATGTCAGAAGAACGAAGGTATCCTGGCGGCCAAGAAGATCGTTTTGTTATCCCTGGACCTGAAGTTCGAGGCGCTCGTTCTGAAGAAGCTTATTTCTATCTAGAAGAAGACGGTTTGATTTATCCTGAAATTGATTTACACGGTAAAGAAGTACTTATCGGAAAAACCAGCCCACCTAGATTCTTAGCTGAGCCTACTGATTTCTTAAGTCCACAAAAAGTTAGAGAATCTTCGCTAACTGTAAGGCATGGTGAGAAAGGTGTTGTTGATTCTGTTATGTTATCTGAAACTGAAAATGGTTCTAGAATTGCTAGAATTAGAGTACGTGATCAGAGAGTTCCCGAAATGGGTGATAAATTTGCAAGTAGGCACGGACAGAAAGGAGTTATTGGACACATGGTTCCTCCTGAAGGAATGCCATTTACTGAACAAGGAATTACACCTGATTTAATCATTAATCCTCATGCTATTCCATCTCGTATGACTGTTGCGCATGTTTTAGAAATGATTGGTGGTAAAGTTGGAAGTATGGATGGACGTCCTGTTGACGGAAGTGCTTTCTCTGGTGAAAAAGAAGTTGATTTGAGAACTAGCTTAGCAGAATATGGTTTAAGACACAGTGGAAGAGAAGTGTTGTATGATGGACAAACGGGCCGTCGAATAGATGCTGAGATTTTCATCGGTGTTATCTATTATCAAAAATTACACCACATGGTTTCCGGAAAACTGCATGCTCGATCTCGTGGTCCTGTACAATTATTGACCAGACAGCCTACAGAAGGTAGAGCTCGTATGGGAGGTCTAAGATTCGGAGAGATGGAACGTGATTGTTTAATCGCTCATGGAGCTGCAATGGTTATCAAAGATCGGCTTTTAGATGAAAGTGATAAGACTGTTCAATATGTTGATAGTAAATCGGGACATATTGGTTACTTAGATCGTAGAGGTGTTCTTACATCTCCAATGGGAGATAATACTTCAATTTATCCTGTTTCTATGTCTTATGCATTCAAGTTATTATTAGAGGAATTGAAATCGCTTGGAATTGCTGCAAGACTCAGATTGGAGGATTTATCATGAGGGAAATGATACCAAAGAGAATTGGCAAGATTGACTTTGCGCTTATGGGGCCAAAGGAAGTTCGAAAATTATCAGCTACGAAAGTTATCACTGCTGATACCTACGATGACGATGGATTCCCAATCCCTATGGGATTAATGGACTTACATATGGGTGTTATTGAACCTGGATTGAGATGTAAAACCAGTGGGCGTAAAATGGATGAAGATCCTGGGCACTTTGGTCACATTGATTTGGCAATGCCTGTTATTCATGCAGGATATTCAAAAACTGTAAAAGATCTTTTGAATGCGACGCATCCAAGTTCTGGTCGAATTATGTTGACTCAGGACAGAATTGATCATTATAATAAACAAATTCAAGCATTGATAGATTCTGATGCTGGGACAACTGTAACTATTGGGGGAATAACAAGAAGAGCTATTCGCGAAGCTGCAAAAGCAAAAACTTGTCCTCACTGTAATGAACCAAAAATTAAAGTTATGTTGGATAAACCTACGACTTTCCGTGAAGAAGGGCGTAAATTAACACCTAAGGAAGTTCGTTCCCGTCTTGAAAAAATACCTGATTCAGACTTGTTGTGTCTTGGATTTAATCCTAAAATAACAAGACCGGAATATATGGTTCTAACTGTACTTTCTGTCCCTCCAGTCCCAATGAGGCCATCGATTACTCTAGAGTCAGGTGAACGATCTGAGGATGATCTTACACACAAACTTGTAGATGTTTTGAGAATTAATCAGCGTTTAAGAGAAAATAGAGATGCTGGTGCACCTCAATTAATTGTTGAGGATCTTTGGGAACTATTACAATATCATATTACTACATATTTTGATAATCAGACTGCAGGAATACCTACAGCAAGACATCGATCTGGAAGGCCATTGAAAACAATCGTACAGAGGTTGAAAGGTAAAGAAGGGCGTTTCCGATCTAACTTATCTGGAAAACGTGTTAACTTTTCAGCACGTACTGTAATTACTCCGGATCCTTATTTGAGTATTAATCAGGTCGGAGTACCTGAATTAGCTGCTCGAGAATTGACAGTCCCTGTTAGAATTAATATTCATAATTTAGCATTCATGAGAAATATAATTAAGGAAAATTTTATGCCAAGTGATCCTGATAAATATATTCCTGGAATAAATTATATGATACGCCCAGATGGTCGAAGAGTTAAATTAACTGACGATAACTGGGAATTCAATCATGACCGTCTTGAACCTGGTTTTATTGTTGAAAGACATTTGATGGATGGAGATGTTGTATTGTTCAACCGTCAGCCAAGTCTACACCGTATGTCTATGATGGCTCACGAAGTTCGTATAATGAAGGGTAAAACATTTAGAATAAATTTATGTGTTTGTCCGCCATATAATGCCGATTTCGATGGAGATGAAATGAATCTTCATGTAGTTCAATCTGAAGAAGCTCGAGCCGAAGCAAGAATTTTAATGAGAGTTCAGGAACACATTCGTTCACCTCGGTTTGGAGGCGTAGTTATTGGAGCTATTCATGACCATATCACAGGTATGTTCTTGTTAACCTATGGAGGTGCAAGTTATGATGTTGATCAAACTGTTCGAATTCTATCTCGTGTTGATTTCAAAGGAGATTTGCCAAAACCAGAATATCCTAAGGCCAAAGGCGGTCCACGATGGTCTGGTAGACAAATATTCTCAGTTCTTCTCCCTGATGACATGAATTTGAAGTACAATTCATCTGTATATTTTGCAGATAGAAGTGTAAAAGAAAATACTGATTTGGGAATGATTGTAGAAATTAAAAATGGGAACATGCTTAGTGGTCCTGTAGATGGTAATTCTATTTCTGCTTTCAAAGGCAAAATTTTAGAAGAAATATCTAGATTAAAAGGAGCTAATGCTGCTAAGGATTTCATTGATAAAGTTACGAGATTAGCTGTTGGTGCGCTTATGGAAACAGGATGTACTACTGGTATCGATGACGCTGATGTGCCAGAGGATGCTTTATCTCAAATTTTCGCAGCTCAAAAGAAGACGGTTAGAAATGTCGATAAATTAGTAAAAACCTATAATGAAGGGAAATTACAACCAAGACCTGGTCGAAGTGCTGAAGAAACTTTAGAAGTGGAAATCATGTCTTTACTTGGTCAAGTACGTGATACTTCTGGAGAAATTGCAGGATGGCATCTAGGTATGGATAATTTCGCAGTTATTATGGCTCGTTCAGGGGCTCGTGGTAGTATGTTGAACTTGTCGCAGATGGCTGGATCTATTGGTCAACAAGCTGTTCGTGGTGAACGTATTTCGCGTGGTTACGAACAAAGAACTTTATCTCACTTTAACAAAGGAGATCTTGGTGCAGATGCGAAAGGTTTTGTCCGTTCTTCATACAAGAGAGGATTGAACCCAACCGAATATTTCTTCCACTCTATGGGGGGTCGTGAAGGGTTGGTTGATACTGCTGTCAGAACATCTCGTTCCGGATATATGCAACGACGTTTGGTTAATGCTTTAGAAGATCTTAGAGTCAAATACGATGGTACTGTACGTAACACTGCAAACACTGTTGTCCAATTTAAATATGGTGAGGATTCAATAGACCCTACCCGAAGTAAATTTGGAAGTGCTATTGATATTGATGGACTTATTAGTAAATTAAAGAGAGGAGAGAAATAATGGCAAGATTAGATACAATTAGAGCTCTTGAAAGACGTGGATTATCACCAAATTTGGCAGAAAAAGTTGTTGATTTAGGTTACCTCTTGGGCACTTTAAAGAAAAGTGATTTGAAAACATTAAGAAAAGATTTCCATTATAAGGAAATTTTACAACTAATTGATGTTTCTAAGAATAATTTAATCGATAGAGAAGATATTGTTCTTAAAGCAATAGAAGAAGGTGATGTTAGTGATGGGCCTATTACTGCTGATCAAGCTCTTAGAAGAGTTGAAAAGAAATTAGGTGTTATATGGTCTTTGCCGGAAGGATATACTATTGATGGTGTTGCCTCTCATATCTCTAAAAAAGGTCAGGTCCTATTAGGTGTTGCTTTCCCTATCAATTCTAAACAATTCCGATATCCATTCAATGGTTATGTCTACTTGAAAACAAGAGGAATTTGTTATCAATCTGTTGTTAGTGAAGTTGTATCTTTTGACAGACCTAATGTTCCTGAAGAAGAAAAATTATTGTTGCCTGCTCATACTGAAGAACCTTATGTAACATTCTTAAGAATCGAACAATTGATAGAATTACCTAGAACTATTAGGCTTGAAGAATTCCGTAAGATGGATGGAACGCAAGTAAAATCTGCAAGAAATTATACTCAAGTTGAAGATGCTTTAGATTTAGATCGTGAACGTTTAAGATTTGAAGAAGAAAGACTAGTTGCAGTCAAAATGTATAAAGAAATGGGATTGAGTCAAAAAGTCTCACGAAGTTTGTACAAATATGGTATTTTCAAAGCTTCCCAAGTGGTGATTGCTACTGATAATGAATTAAGAAATGCTGGAGTTCCTGTTTCAAAGATTGCTAAATTCAGAGATGCTGCTGCTGAAGCTGCTGCTGCTGAATTGCAAGTTCCAGTTCCTCAAAAAGCTAAATCCAAAGACGATTCTAAGACTAAAGACGATGGAACTATTGTCAAAACAGTAAATAAATATCGTAAATCGGCTTTGAAACTTGGCAGTAAACTTCCTGATGTTTATCTAGAAGAACTTGCTCGGGAAGCGGAAACAAATAAATTAACTAGAAAAGGCATACAAGAAATTGCTGATAACTATGCTAACCTTGATGATATGGAAAATAAGGTAAGAGAATTAGTTTCAAAGAAAAACAAAGAGTTGCCTCAGTCAATTACTAGGTTAATTGCTGAAAAAAGTATTGAACATGGATTAAAAACTAAAGATATGGAAACCATTATTGATGGAGCTATTGTACAATATTACCAAAATGAAGTTGATGCTACTGAAGCGGTTGGAGTTATAGCTGCACAATCTATTGGAGAACCTGGAACTCAGATGACTATGCGTACTTTCCACTACGCTGGTGTTGCTGAAATGAATGTTACGCTGGGTTTACCTCGTTTGATTGAGATTGTAGATGCAAGAAGAATTCCAAAAACACCAATTATGGAAGTTTATTTGGAACCTGATGTTTCTAAAAATGAAAAGACTGCATTGGAAATTGCAAGTCAAATTGAAGCAAAATCAGTTAGTCAATTAGCCAAAATAAACACAGATATTACTAATCTAAGAGTATTGGTAGAACCTGATAAGAAAATATTGAAAGAACGAGGGCTTCCAATAGAAGAACTTGCCGCCAGAATAAAGAAAAGGGGGCGACTAAAATCCAAATTTACCATTGAAAGTGGCGTTATTATATTGGAAGAAGAAGAAGTTTCTTTTAAGAAATTATATCTAATTGAAGATAAAGTTAGCCATTTGATGGTTGATGGCATTGGAGATATTCAAAGAGCGATTGTAAGAAAAGAAGGCAATGAATATGTGATTTTTACCGAAGGATCTGATTTGAAAGCTATTTTAGAAGTTCCGGGTGTTGATCCTGTAAGAACTAATACTAATTCGTTACATGAAGTTGCTGAAGTTCTTGGAATTGAAGCCGCTAGGATTTCAATTGTTGATGAACTTCATAAAACATTGTCAGAACAAGGTCTTTTGGTGGATCACAGACACAACTTGTTAGTTGCTGATGTTATGACTAATACTGGAGCAATACAAGCTATTGGTAGACATGGTATTTCAGGAGCAAAGGTTTCTGTTTTGGCTAGGGCAGCTTTCGAAATTACCTCTACTCATTTACTACAAGCTGGTTTAACTGGTGAATCTGATGTTTTGACTGGTGTTGCTGAAAATATTATTGTTGGCCAACCCGTTCACTTAGGTACTGGTGCTGTCAGTGCAATTTACAAGCCTAAGAAAAAAGGTAAAGGAGGAAAATAGATGGATCTTAACAAATCTCTAAGATTAGCTATTGAAACCGGAAAAGTTTGCATGGGATCAAGTGAAGCTCAAAAAGCTATCAGTGCTGGTTCTGCAAAACTTGTTATTTTATCTTCAAATTGTCCGGAAGATTCTGCTAAAATGGCAAGAGAAAGTGATGCTCCGGTACATAGTTTCAAAGGAAATAATGCAGTTCTAGGGGCTGCTTGCGGTAGACCTTTTCCAGTATCTACAGTTACCATTATTGATGGTGGTAATTCTGATGTACTTACATTAAAAACCGATTAATCAACCCGAACGTTTAAGGCCTCTTTCCAAATAAGGCCGTATGGATTTTCCAATTGATTTTAGTCAGTACGTAGATTTGAAGCTGTCGTTAGATAACAAATTAACTAGTGATGAGCTTAAAATTCTCAATAACAATATTGAAATTACACGAAATGCCGTAATTGCGACTACTGCTTTTGCAAGAGCAAAAGGACTTGGTGGACACACTGGAGGCCCTTACGATATTGTGCCTGAAGCATTGATTGTTGATTTTTTGCGTAATGGTGGAGCTCAAATACATGATGAATTTTTTGATGAAGCAGGACATCGATCTGCACTACAATATGTTAGAGGAGTTTTAAGAGGAAAATTAGATTCTGAAAAATTATTACATTATCGTGAATATGGGTCCGGTTTAGCAGGGCATCCTGAGCCTGAATTATTGGACTGTATTGATTTCTCTACGGGAAGGTTAGGGCATGCTGCAGGACACGTTAACGGCGTTGCAATGGCATATCCTAGTCAAGCAGTTGTCATGTTTGGTTCCGATGGCGCTCAAATGGAAGGAAACAATGCTGAAGCTGCAAGATTGGCTGTTGCAAATAATTTGAATGTTAAATGGATTATAGATGATAATAATGTTACAATTGCAGGAAATCCGAATAGCTATATGGCTGGATTTGATGTTGCTAAAACTCTCGAAGGGCAGGGTTTCAATGTGTTCACTTGTGACGGGGAGAATTATGAAGAACTTTGCAAAACAATAGTAAAGTCCTTGAAAATTACAGGACCTGTTGCAATTGTTTGTAAGAGAGTTATGGGGCCTGGAATTCCTGATTTAGAAGGTGAATGCCAGCTTCATGATGTTATTCCTTTTGATGTAGGAATTAAATATCTTAAAGAACGAAATGAAACAAAGGCTGTCGAATTATTAGAAGAAGTTGCAGCCAGCCAAGAAAATGCTTCTGTTATGGAGTTTAAAGGAAGTGGAGAGAAGGATGCTTGTCGAAAACAATTTGGAACTTCAATAACAAGTATTTTGAAAGATATGTCTGAAGAAGAACGTAAGGGCGTTCATGCTTTTGATTCTGATCTAGAAGGTTCAGTTGGACTTACAGCTGTACGAAAAGAGTTCCCTGAATGTTTTACAAGTGCTGGAATTCATGAAAGAGGAAACTATCTTGCAGCTGCAGGTTTCGGTTCTAAAGAAGGTAATTTAGGAATATTTGCAACTTTCTCAGCATTTATGGAAATGGTAATTTCTGAAATCACTATGTCTAGATTAAATGAATCAAATGTACTTGCTCATTTTTCGCACGCCGGTGTTGATCATATGTCAGATAACACTTGTCATTTCGGATTGAATAACTTCTTTGCTGATAACTATGTTGAAGAAGGAAGTGCAACTGGACTTTATTTTCCTGCAGATGTAAACCAGATGGATTCTGTTGTAAAGAGGGTTTTTCACGACCATGGACTTCGATTTATATTTTCAAACCGGTCTAAAACACCACTAATTTTAGATCAAAATGGAGATTCGTTTTA
>Ga0208411_1000498_pt1 | contig 30596 bp, 29 predicted proteins | sample ETN01SmetaG_4_FD_185793 | JGI IMG/M metagenome (GOLD analysis project Ga0208411, IMG submission 185793) | Marine microbial and viral communities from oxygen minimum zone, Eastern Pacific Ocean - ETNP2014F12-01SV261 (SPAdes) (version 2) | ecosystem: Environmental > Aquatic > Marine > Oceanic ... | reverse complement strand
AACAAGAATTTGATCTTTACCATTTAACAAAACAGTGAAAATATTTTTCTGTTTAATTACTACATCTTCTTGATCTTCTTCAATAGGTGGAAGTTTTCTGCTAATACCTGAATCTGTTTCAATAGTAGTTGTAACTAAGAAAAAAATTAAAAGCAGGAAAGCTATATCAGCCATTGATCCTGCATTTACTTCTGGGGATGATCTTCTTGCCATAAGTTATTTTCTGTTTTTTACACTAAACCATAACATTGAGCCGCTTGCCATTAGTATAAGAGAATAAAACATAAATAATGCTGCACTTATTAACTTAGATCCTGCAGCTGATAACATTTTACCATCTCTAAGAGGAGTTTCTTCTCCTCTTGCTAAAACAAAATAGCATATAAGAAATAATATAAGAAAAGCCCCTAAGGTCTTTAATGTAGACCTTAATGAATCTTTGTCAGAAATTACCTTTTTAAATGAATAAAATGCAACGGATGATATAATTAATCCCATAATTAAATAGGCAACCATTAATATATAATCAATGCCTTGAAGCATATCCATCATTTGAATCATCAATACAAAGGCAACCCCTAAAAATGATAGACCGTATGCTATATACTTTATAATTTTGTATGAATTCATAATTGCTATTTCTTATTATTAACTAATATATCCATAAGTGATATAGATGCATTTTCCATGTCATTTACTATACTGTCAATTTTTGCAATAATATAATTATAAAAAATCTGAAGTATAATTGCAACAATCAATCCAAATACCGTAGTTAAAAGAGCTACTTTAATACCTCCCGCAACTAACGATGGTTGCATATCCCCTGCTGCTTCAATTTTATCAAAAGCTTGAATCATACCAATAACTGTCCCCATAAACCCTAACATAGGAGCAAGAGCTATAAATAGTGAAATCCATGAAACATTTTTCTCAAGCTGTCCCATTTGAACTCCTCCATATGCTATTACAGCTTTCTCTGCAGATTCAACACTCTCGTTTGCTCTGTCTAGTCCTTGATAAAAAATAGACGCTACTGGACCTGGTGTATTCCTACAAACCTCTTTAGCTGCTTTAATCCCTCCAGATTTCATGGCTGCTTCTACCTCATTTGTTAATTTATCTGAATCTGATTCAGATAAATTAAGATAAATAATTCTCTCTATAGCAATAGCTAACCCTAAAATAAGACATAAAAGAACAATCCCCATAAATCCAGGACCTCCTTCGATAAATCTCTTTTTTAATTCTTGATGAAAATTTAGCTGTTCTGGCTCATCCACAACCTCTTCAACCGCCATTGAAGTATCCTCAAAAGCTTCTTGAACCTCAGTTTCTTCCATTTCATCTTGCAAAATATTTACATTTGAACTTAAATTTTGGATAAATACAACTGAAATAATTGCAATAATACTTAGTAATCTTTTCATTTTTTTTCGTTTAATTAATTTAATAGAGCGTTAAAGATATAAAAAAATATAATTAACACGATAATTTCGTGCAGAGAGGAAGGGATTCGAACCCTCGATACACTTTTGGTGTATACACGCTTTCCAAGCGTGCGCCTTCGACCGCTCGGCCACCTCTCTATATAATCATGATTATTATATCAAAACAAATAAAAAGAAAAAAAATTAATTATAAAACTTTATATAATGCTTTTTTGAGGATATTTTTATAATAAAAAAGTGATTGTTTTATGTCGTAAAAACTTCAGCAGAATTATTTGTGGTAATCTTTATAATTTCATCAATATTAACGTGATAAATTTCTGCTAATTTTTTGACAACATGAATGATATATTTGCTTTCATTTCTCTTCCCTCTATTTGGCGTAGGGGCCAAATATGGTGAGTCTGTTTCTAAAACTATATTCCTTAAATTTATTTTATTTAGAAATTTATCTATCATTCCATTTTTAAATGTAACCACTCCTCCTATTCCCAATTTCATGCCCATAGAAATAACTTTATTAGCTTGTTCTAAAGTGCCAGTAAAACAATGAAAAATGCCCGAGAGGTCATCAGTTTCTTCAGATTCTAAAACTTCAAATATTTCATCATATGAATTTCTAGAATGAATAACTATTGGGAGATTATATTTCTTTGCTAATCTAATTTGCTTAATAAACACTTCTTTTTGAATAGATAGATTGTCTGTCTTCCAATGTAGATCAATGCCTATTTCTCCAACTGCTACACATTGGTGTTCTAATATGTTTTTTTCTACATGCTTTAGCTCTTCAGAATAATTATCTTCAATATAACATGGATGAAGCCCTGCCATTAAAAAAATATTTTTAGGAAATTTTTTTTTAAGAGCTAACATAGATTCTGTATGAGAAGAATCTATGGCAGGCAGAAAAAGTCTGGTAACATTAGCCCTAATAGCATTAGTTATTACCTTATCTCTATCTAAATCAAATTCCTTTAGATATAAATGTGTATGCGTATCTGAAATTATCATTAAACTACTTTAATTCTAGTGACTTCAGGATTTTGTTTTCCATCAAAATTTCAGCAGGATTTTCTAAAGCTTCTTTAATTGTAACTAAGAACCCTACACTCTCTCTGCCATCAATAATTCGATGGTCATATGAAAGGGCTAAGTACATTATAGGTCTAATCACAACCTTTCCATCAACAGCAGTGGGCCGTTCAACAATATTATGCATTCCTAAAATTGCGCTTTGAGGAGGGTTAATAATTGGAGTAGACAACATACTTCCAAAAACTCCACCATTTGAAATAGTAAATGTGCCTCCTGTCATTTCATCAACTGTTATTTTTGAATCTCTAGCACGCTCTGCAAGAGTTTTTACTTGTATTTCAATTTCTTTAAATGATAGCTTTTCTGCATGACGAATAACAGGCACCATAAGTCCCTTTGGACCTGATACTGCTATACTAATATCGCAATAATTATACGTTATCATTTCATCACCATCAATCATTGAATTTACAGCTGGAAATTCTTTAAGTGCTCTAACGCATGCAAGAGTAAAAAAAGACATAAATCCTAAATTTACACCATGCCTTGCCTTGAATTTTTCTTTATATTTTTTTCTTAATTCAAATATAGCAGACATATCTACTTCATTAAAAGTAGTTAACATTGCCGTATCATTTTTTACACTAACCAGCCTCTCAGCAACTTTTCTTCTTAAAAGAGATAATTTTGTTCTTTCTTCGTCTCTTTTTTCTTTGCCTGCAGATCCCATTGAAGGTTTTGCTATTACTACATCTTGTTTGGTTATTCTTCCGTCCTTTCCAGTTCCTTTAACATCTCCAATATTCAAGTTTTTTTCAGACATGATCTTTTTAGCTGCAGGACTTAAGATTTTTGATTTACTAGTGCTAGTGAGGTCCTCAATCTTTGAAGAAAATATTTCTTCTTTAGATTCTGACTTTGAAGCATTATTAGCTTGGCCCTGTTTAGAAGTATCTATTAAACAAACTACTTGACCAACATTTACTGAATCGCCTTCTTGTGCCTTTAATCTAATTACCCCACCTTTCTCTGCTGGTAATTCTAAGGTCGCTTTATCACTATCAAGTTCTGCTATTATTTGATCCTTTTCAACATAATCACCATCTGCCACTAGCCAAGTGGCAATTTCTACTTCAGTTATTGATTCTCCCGGAGATGGGACTTTCATTTCTAGAATCATAGATTATTTTTTTATGATATAAAATTAATAATATTAATCAATTAAACCGTTAAAATCATACATGGAAAAAAACTCCCAAATTATTTCACTTGCAATTATATCCCTATTGCCCCATGCTCCAAACCAATCATGGCCTCCTCCATCTACTCTATAATGCCTTACCATAGTATTATTATCCCCATTTGAATATGTGATTTCTTGAACAGTTGAATTATCAAAAGTGTATATATCGGGAATATCTATTGTTGTTGGGCTTGAATCACATGAATTATGCTCTCTCCAATAATCAATAACATTGTTTATTCCCATTGTCCAACTGGCATTCCCTCCATAAGGGACAACACCATCACTAGTACCATGCATTTGAAGAATAGAAATTGCTCTTTGTGGTTGACAGCCATAAAAAGTCTGAGGAGTCATTGATCCTGTAACTGATGCAATAGCAGCTATTTTTTCACTTAGTTGACATGCAAGTAAAAAACTCATATATCCTCCATTTGACATTCCGGTACTATATATTCTCTCAGAATTGATTAAATAGTTTTCAGAGATCGTATCAATTAAAAAATCAATAAAAGCAACATCATCAACAAAACTACCGCTCGTCCATCCACCAACATTCCAATGAGTTATTCCATTTAATAAAGACCCTTGCGGATATACAACTATAAAATTTTCTTCGGCGGCAATATCATTGAATTCTGTATACTCCATTATTAATTGATTATTGCTCCCATACCCATGCATACAAAAAAGTAGTGGTATAGGGTCAAGAGGATCATAAGAATCTGGCACAAAAATATTAAATGTACGGACTAGGCCTTGAAATTCTATTTCAAATTCCTGTAATCCATATTCTACTGGAATAACTGGATCACTTGAATCTATAATATTTACTGGATCAGGAATTTCAACTATTTCAGGAGAGCAAGAGAAAATTAAAAAAACACCAATTATAAATTTTTTCATTATTGTTTTTTGTTAAATACTAATATCTTATTTTAAAATTTGATTATCCTTTTCAGCATTAAATACATATTCAATCACCTCTTTATGTCTTTTTTGAAATCTAACAGAACTCCCTGCTGCAGTTGATCCGTAATTTCTCCTAGATGCAATTCTAAAATCTCTTACTTCTTTAAGGTTCATTAATAAAAACCCATATGCTCCCATATTTCTAGGCTCTTCTTGTGCCCATACAATATCAGAAGCATTAGAATATTTTTTTATAGTTGACCTGATAACCTCTTTAGGCAATGGGAATAATTGTTCAATTCTAACAATTGCCATATTTTTTCGTCCAAGCCTTTCCTTTTCTTCAAGCAAATCATAATAAAACTTTCCTGTAACAAATACTAAACTTTCAATTATTTTTGGGTCTGCATCATTGTCATCAATAACAACTTGAAATCCTCCTTTGGTTAATTCATCAACACTAGAGAATACCCTCGAATGTCTCAATAAGCTTTTTGGGGTAAAAATTATCAAAGGCTTTCTATAATTGGTTTTCATTTGTCTTCTAAGAAGGTGATAAATATTTGCTGGAGTAGTACAATTAGCTACAAAAACATTGTCCTTTGCGCATAATTGCAAATATCTTTCAACTCTTGCAGAGGAATGTTCAGCCCCTTGCCCTTCATAGCCATGAGGCAATAATAAAACTATTCCATTGGGTGTTTTCCATTTATCCTCGCCTGAAAAAATGTATTGATCTATTATGATTTGTGCTCCATTACTAAAATCCCCAAACTGTGCTTCCCATATAGTTAAAGTATTCGGATTGCTCATTGCATAACCATATTCAAATCCTAACACCCCGTATTCAGATAACAAAGAATTATAAATTGAGAAAGTTCCTTGACTTTCAGATATATTATTATGCAAAATGATCTCCTCTTCACTTTCCTCAACCTTAATAACAGAATGACGATGTGAGAATGTCCCTCTTTCAACGTCCTGGCCTGATATTCTAACATTAAATCCTTCTTCTAATAAGCTCCCATATGCTAAATGTTCAGCCATTGACCAATCTAACTTATCATTATTAAACATATCAAGCCTGGAAGAAACCAGCCTTTTAATTTTATTTATAAACTTTTTCCCTTTTGGTAAAGTTGAAATAGTTTCAACAATTCTTTCTAGCTTAATCTTTGGATATATTGTATTAACTGGGAGCATCATTTCTTTTTGTTTTACTCTAGAGAAATCCTCCCATTCATCTTCCATAAAATCTGTAATCTTAGTTTTCTTTACTTTCTTAGAATCTTTTAACTCATCTTCAAGCCAGTTTTTATAGTTACTCTCTAAATCATTAACATACTTTTCATCAATAACTCCTTCATTAATTAACTTGTCCGCATAAATCTTTTTTGGGTTGGGGTGCTTGGCTATAATCTTATATAGTTTTGGCTGAGTAAATCTTGGCTCATCACCCTCATTATGACCATATTTTCTATATCCAAGTAAATCAATAAACACGTCTTTTTTAAACTCCATCCTAAAATCTAACGCAAACAAAACAGCATGAACAACAGATTCTACATCATCAGCATTAACATGTAATACTGGAGATAATGTTACTTTTCCAACATCCGTACAATATGTGCTTGATCTACCGTCTAGATAATTTGTGGTAAAACCTATTTGATTATTTACAACAATATGTATTGTTCCATTTGTTTGATATCCCTCAAGTCTAGACATTTGAACCAACTCATAAACTAATCCTTGACCAGCAATTGCAGCATCTCCATGCACAATTATTGGAAGTACTTTTTCAAAATTTTCTGGAAAGTGTGAATCTTGTTTTGATCTTACAATTCCATTAACTATTGATCCAACAGCTTCTAAATGAGAAGGATTTGGAGCAATATTTAAATTAATTTTTTTTCCTTTAATAGTTTCCCGGTTGCTGGTCCAGCCTAAATGATATTTCACATCTCCATCAAAGATTTTTTCCTCATAATCTTTACCCTCAAATTCGCTAAAAATATTTTTGGCTGATTTTCCAAAAATATTTACAAGGGTACTTAGTCTTCCTCTATGGGACATCCCCATAACAAATTCCTTAACTCCTTTATCAGCAGCAATTTCAATTAAAATATCTAAAGCAGGAATTAATGATTCCCCTCCCTCAAGCGAAAATCTCTTTTGTCCTACATATTTTGTGTGTAAAAAGTTCTCAAATGAAACTGCTTCTACGAGTTTGCCTAGTAATTGTTTCTTTTGATCAACGGATAATTTTGGGTGATTATTGTTAATGTTTAATTTATTTTGAATCCAATCGATCATTCTTGGATTTCTTATATACATATACTCAACACCAATTGAATCACAATATATTTCTGTAAGATGCTGTATTATAATCTGTAAAGGCTGTGGGCCTAGTCCTAAAATTTCACCTGCATTAAAGATAGTATCTAAATCATCATTAGATAAATCAAAATACTCTATAGCTAAACTAGGGCTGTAGGACCTTCTATCTCTAACTGGATTAGTACTAGTAAATAGATGTCCTCTAGATCGATAAGCATCTATTAAATTTATTACATTAAATTCTTTTTGAACATGATCTGGAATTTGTGAAGTAACTCCTTCAACGATTTCTCCTTGAAAAAGTTTATTACTTCCAAAATCATATCCCTGAAAAAAAGCCCTCCAACTCGGTTCTACTGAGTCAGGATCCTTTAAATATTGGTCATACAAATCAGCAAAGAAAACCGTATGAGCTGCATTTAAGAAAGAAAAATTATCCATTATAAAAATTTCTATTTTTCAGATTACAAAGGTAATTAATATTAATTAAAAAGAATAGTAAAATTATATCTTCCTTTGTGTAAGTGAATTGCCAAAATTATGCAGAAATTCACTTTTTTCTTTTGTTAATTTAAGAGATTTGGAAATTTTAAATGCTTTGCCGGTATATTTTTGAATTTCGACAGCAACTTCATTTTCTATATTACATTTATTATATAGGGCTTTAACCAGAGCTATCTTCTCATCAGGATTATCATGAGTGCTGTTGTATAATGAAATGAAATTAGATTTTTCATTCCTTGGTAGTAATTCAAGAGTCTTTACATATAAGAAGGTTTTCTTTTTCTCAATTATATCTCCTCCTATTTTTTTGCCAAACTCATTCTGATTGCCAAAACAGTCAAGATAATCATCTTGTAATTGAAATGCAATCCCTAAATTTTTTCCAAATTCATAAATTTTTTCTTGCTCCTCTATTGTTGCATCTGCTATAATTGCTCCCATTTTCATTGCTGCACCAATTAATTCCGCAGTTTTGCAGGTAATCATTAATAAATATTCATCTAGTGATATTTCTTGTTTTTTTTCAAAATCTATATCTAACTGCTGGCCCTCACACACTTTTATTGCAGTTTTGCTAAATAATGTTGCCATTGGTACAAAAATATTTGCTTCATAATTTTCAAATATCTGATAGGCTAAAATTAGCATCACATCTCCTGATAAAATTGCGGTACTGCTGTCCCACTTTTGGTGTACTGTAATATTTCCTCTTCTAAGAGCTGCAGAGTCCATAATATCATCATGGACTAAGGAAAAATTATGGAAAATTTCTCCAGCCATTGCAGCGTCTAATGCTTTTTGAGGAGGACCAGAAAAAATATCTGCACTTATCAATGTTAATATAGGTCTAATTCTTTTTCCCTCAAGATTTAAAATATAATTTACAGGATCGTATAAGTTTTTAGGGACTGCGTTGACTGTATATTTTTCTAGATGATCAGCAAACATTTGATGATATTGAGAAAGAGAAAGCATCCTATAATGATATTTGGGTTAAATGTATGATAAAATCCTAATTTAAAAAAGCTTGTTAAAATTATAAAATATGATAGAGTTATAAATAATATCTTATTAAATTTGCAAATGTAAACTATCGTCATGTATAGGACTCATAATTGTGGAGAATTAAGAAAATCTGATGTTGGGAAACAGATTGCCTTGTCAGGATGGGTTCAAAAAATTCGAGATAAGGGGTTTATGATTTGGGTAGACCTACGTGATAGATATGGAATTTCTCAATTAATCTTCGACGAACAAAGAACAGATAAAGATTTATTCATTCAAGCAAAATCCCTTGGCCGTGAATTTGTGATACAAATTCATGGAGAGGTGATTGAAAGAGCTTCAAAAAACGGAAATATTCCAACAGGAGATATTGAAATTTTGGTTAAGAAACTAACAATATTAAATAGCTCAACTACTCCTCCGTTTACAATAGAAGACAATACAGATGGCGGTGAAGAACTTAGAATGAAGTATAGATATTTAGATATCCGAAGAGAACCCATAAAGAAAAACTTAATTCTAAGACATCAAATAACTCAACAAGTAAGAAAATACTTGTCAGAAAGCTCCTTTATAGAGGTAGAAACACCATGTTTAATAAAATCAACTCCTGAAGGAGCTAGGGATTTTATTGTGCCATCAAGGATAAATGAAGGTGAGTTTTATGCTTTACCACAGTCTCCTCAAACATTTAAGCAATTATTAATGGTAGCAGGTCTTGACAAATATTTTCAAATTGTCAAATGCTTTAGGGATGAGGATCTCAGGGCAGATCGTCAGCCAGAATTTACACAGATAGATTGTGAAATGGCATTTGTAGAACAGGATGATATATTAAATACTTTTGAGGGGCTCATCAAAGATATCTTTAAAAAAGTAAAGAATATTGATATAAAAACATTTCCAATAATTACCTATGATCAAGCAATATCAAAATACGGAACAGACAAGCCTGATACTAGATTTGGGATGGAATTTGTAGAATTAAATGATATATGTCAGCATAAAGATTTCAATGTGTTTAATTCTGCTGAATTAGTTGTAGGAATTACCGTTAATGACGGAAATACATTTAGTAGAAAAGAAATTGACAAATATGTAGATTGGATAAAAACTCCCCAGGTTGGAGCTACGGGGATGGTATATGTAAGATGTAATGATGATGGAGTATATAAATCATCTGTAGATAAATTTTATGATCAAACTGATCTTAAAAATATTGCTGAAAAAACTAAGGCAAATAAAGGAGATTTAATTATGATTTTATCTGGAGATAAAAACCAAGTTAGATCACAGCTTAGTGCTCTTCGTCTTGAATTAGCTAAAAATCTAGGACTTAGAAATTCAGATGAATTCTCCCCATTATGGATTGTAGATTTTCCATTATTAAGCTGGGATGATGAGGAAAACAAATTTCATGCAATGCATCATCCATTTACCTCTCCAAAGCCAGATCAAATTGAGCTTTTAAAAACTGCTCCTGGTTTAGTAAAAGCTAATGCATATGATTTAGTAATTAATGGGAATGAAATAGGTGGTGGATCAATAAGAATTCATGATAAAAATATTCAAGAACAAATGTTTAAATGCCTTGGATTTACAAAACAAGAAGCTGAGGAACAGTTTGGCTTTTTAACGAATGCCTTTCAGTATGGAGCACCTCCACATGGAGGTATTGCTTTTGGATTAGACAGGTTAGTAGCTATTCTTGGTGGTAGTGAAACTATTAGAGACTTCATAGCATTTCCAAAGAATAATGCAGGCAGAGATGTTATGATTGATTCCCCATCAAAAATTTCTAAAGAACAATTAAAAGAGCTTAAACTAAAACAGGGTCTATAAAAACATAAATAATGAAAATATTTATTTATGCGCTATTGACTATATCACTAATTCTTATTATCTCTGGATATATAATAGAGGATTTTTTTTCAGAAAAATTTATAGGCGGAGGCACTTTTCTATTATTCTTTATAGTAATACCATTATTTCTTTATTATAGATGGAAAAATAAAAAACTTAAAGATTTTATTTTGGATAATAAAGAGTTAGAAAAAATGAAAAATAAAAATTAATTTAAATTTCTTCTAGAAATAAAAAATTTTTCTAAAAGCTCCTTAGACTCATTTTCTAAAACACCGCTATTAACTTTTGTTTTTGGGTGTAGGGTGCTTCCCATTATTGTAAATCCTCTTTTTAAATCTTTTGCAGCATAAAATAAGTTAGAAATCCTACTCCAATATAATGCTCCGGCACACATTTGACAAGGCTCTAAAGTGACATACATACTACATCCATCTAAAAATTTACCGCCAAGAAAGTTTTCAGCTGCCGTTATTGCTAAAATCTCTGCATGTGCTGTAACATCATTTAATGTTTCTGTTAAATTATGTGCTCTTGCAATAATTTGATTTTCTATAACAACAATGGCGCCTATAGGGACCTCTCCTTTTGACAAAGCTAGCTGCGCTTCCTCAATAGCCTTATTCATAAAATATTTACTGTCGTATTCTAATTTCATTAGATTCTTATTTTAGTATTCATTGGCTGTAATTTTCTTATAGATTAACAACGCCTGACTATCTGAAAAAGATGCAATGTAGTGGCATATTTCTAATATCCTGTAGTATAAATCTGATTTATTTATATCTATAGTATCAGGCAAAAGATTGAGTATTAGTTTATCATAGCTATTAGGATTACCGGCATGAACATTATTAGCTGCAGTAATATAGCTCTCTAATAAAACACTTATAAGATTATATCCGGCAATTTCTTTTTCTATAACTTCTTTAGATTCATATATATTCTCTACACTAATTTTAATTATATCAGAAATTTGTGCTTTGTATTTGCTTCTTTCCAAAAGAGAAGATTGAAAAACTCCTTGAATTATTTTTTCCTCATTGTTCATAAATATTTCAATACATTCATTTATTAAAGTATTTATAGACAATGCTCTTAAGTAGCTTATTCTATCAGTTGTATTATTTAATTGATGATATTTTTCAGTATTAATTGAATCCCTTACCAAATTAATTAAATATTCTAAAGCAAATTCTTCTTCAATTAGACCAAGATTTATGCCGTCTTCAAAATCAATTATTGTATAGCATATATCATCAGCTGCCTCAACCAAATATGCTAATGGGTGCCTAATATAACTTCCTGTATCGTCTTTTTTCAACCCCAGTTCCTTAGCTATATCATTAAAAACATTTAACTCACTTTGGAAGAATCCATATTTTTTGTGAGACACATTGGTAGTTGGCTTAATTGGGAGTGATTCTTTTGGATATTTCACAAATGCCCCCAATGTTGCATAACTTAATCTTAGACCTCCTTCTCTTCCAGTCCGTGATTGTGTTAAAATTTTAAAGCCATTAGCATTCCCTTCAAAATCACACAAGTCCTGATATTGTTTTTCTGTTAAATCCTTTGAAAATTCCTTGCCCTTTCCCGAGATAAAGAACTGTCCAATAGATTTTTCTCCAGAATGACCAAATGGCGGATTACCAATATCGTGAGCTAATGAAGCGGAAGCTACAATTGCTCCAAAGTCATTTGCTTGGTAACCATGAACATCTCTTAACGCTGGATGTTTTTCTAATATTTTCATCCCCACCTTTCTGCCTAAAGATCTTCCTACAACGCTAACTTCTAAACTGTGAGTTAATCTAGTATGTACAAAATCATCACTTGAAAGTGGGACTACCTGTGTTTTATCTTGAAGACTTCTAAATTCTGAGGAAAAAATTATTCGATCATAGTCTACCTCAAATCCAAGTCTAGTTTCATCTTGGTTTTTTCTTTCTCTTTTTTCAGTATCTCCAACCCTTTTTAATGATAATAATTTTTCCCAGTCCATTTTTTTATTTCCTGATAAGCAATATAATAAAAAGGATTAATTCCCTAAGCTAAAACACTAATATTAATATGCTTGAATTATAGCCAAGTAATAACATTCGCTTAACATTAAAGTTACATTATAAAATGATCTTTGTATTAACATTTTAATTCATCATATAATGAAAAGATGTTTTTTATTAGTTTTAATTTTATTTACACTTCATTCCTTTTCTCAAGAGGATGGCAATAAAGCTGAGGCTAAAGGCCAGCCACATTTTAAAGTTTTTTGGAATTATCATTATGATTACGCACAAAGCATTGAACAAGTAAGTGCATTTGAATTAACTAGAGTCTATCTTGGTTATAAATATACATTTGATAATAAATTTTCTGCAAAAATTACCTATGATATAGGCAAAAATGACGCAGGCAGCAAGCATACTGCATTTGTAAAAATTGCACAATTGGATTACATAATAGACCCTAGTATTAAAATTAGTATGGGATTGATTGGTGGGAAACAACATAATGACCAAGAAAAACATTGGGGGTATAGATACATCTATAAAACCCTTCAAGATGAAAATGAATTTGGTACAAGTGCTGATTTAGGGATAAATGCAGAATTTAAAATTAGCGACAAACTCATGGCTAACGTATTCATCGTTAATGGAGAAGGATATAAAAATCTTCAAGATAATGATGGGGATCAAAGATTTGGCATAAATCTTATTTTTAATCCATCAAAAAAAATAACTGCTAAATTTTATTACGATACACATGGATCTGAAAATTCTAAATCATTAAATAATATAGCATTTTTTGGAGGCTATAAATCAGATTCCTGGAGAATAGGTGCAGAATATAACAAAATGCAAAATGGAACAAACTACAAGACAGCCATAGATGATCATAATTTAGACGGTATATCTTTTTATGCTAGTTATCTCTTCAATAATAAACTTGAAATATTTGCTAGATTTGATGAAATATCTTCAAATATTTTAACTGGACAAGGAAATAGCTGGAACTTTAATAACGACGGTGCTCTACTAATATTTGGGGCACAATATATAGCAGCTAAAGGAGTAAGGTTTTCAGTAAACTCAAGAAATTTTAATTACATTAATGATGCAATAGAAGATCCATCATTGATATATTTTAATGCTGAATTTAAATTGTAAAAATGGAGAATATATATTTATTAATGTTAGTCGCTTTAGTATGTTTAGCCATTGTAGATCTTGTGGTAGGTGTTAGTAATGATGCTGTTAATTTTTTAAGTTCTGCTCTTGGTTCTAAAGTTCTTTCATTTAGAACAATTATGATTGTTGCAAGTATAGGAATTGCAGTTGGAGCAGTGTTTTCTAGCGGAATGATGGAGGTAGCAAGAAAGGGAATATTTAATCCAGGAGAATTTATGTTCAGTGAAATCATGATAATTTTTATGGCAGTAATGATTACTGATATTCTGTTGCTTGATTTCTTTAATGCTGTTGGAATGCCAACCTCAACAACAGTTTCTATTGTATTTGAACTATTAGGGGCTTCTGTTGCTATGGCATTAATTAAAATTGGAATAGATAATGGCAGTTTTTCTGATTTATCAATGTATATAAATACTTCAAAAGCAACACAAATAGTAATTGGAATTTTACTCTCGGTGGTAGTTGCTTTTTCGGTTGGAGCATTAGTTCAATGGATTTCTAGAGTCATTCTTTCTTATAATTTTGAGGCAAAAGCAAATTGGATAGGCGCCGTCTTTGGCGGTGTTGCTTTAACTACAATTACTTATTTCATTTTAATGAAAGGAATAAAGGGGACCACATATGCAAAAGAAACCTTTGATATAATTGGGGGCGTTACAATTAAAGATTATTTAGAATCTAATGTTATTTCAATTGTTACTTATAGTTCTATTTTTTGGTCTTTATTGTCATATTTTTTCATAACTGTTATAAAAACAAATATTTATAAGATAATTATTGCTGTTGGTACATTCGCATTAGCTCTAGCATTTGCAGGAAATGATTTGGTTAATTTTATTGGAGTACCAATAGCTGCTTGGCAATCTTATGAAGCTTGGCTAGCTTCTGGAGTTGCTGCAAATGAATTTAGTATGCAAATATTAGCTTCAAAAGTCCCTACGCCAAATTATCTTTTATTTGCAGCAGGCGTAATAATGGTACTAACACTATGGTTCTCTAAAAAAGCTCATCGAGTCGTTAAAACCTCTATAGACTTATCTGATCAAGGAGAAACTAAAGAAAGATTTCGTCCTAATTTTTTATCAAGATTCTTAGTGAGAATAGGAACAAATTCCTCCGATCTAATATCAAAAATTTTACCAGATTCAATAAATAATTTTATTGAAAAACAATTTATACTTCCCGAAGTCTCTTCAAAGAAGATTAGTAAAGATGATAAGCCCGCTTTTGATGTGATTCGTGCTTCCGTTAATCTTATGGTTGCAAGTATTTTAATTTCAATTGCTACCTCATATAAGTTGCCTCTTTCTACAACATATGTAACTTTTATGGTTGCCATGGGTACATCTCTGGCTGATAGAGCCTGGGGAAGTGAGAGTGCTGTATATCGAGTTGCAGGAGTCTTAAATGTAATTGCCGGTTGGTTTGGAACAGCTATTATTGCATTTATTGCTGCTGGAACTATTGCTTATTTAATAAATATTAGTGAGCTAATGATCGCAATACTATTATTCTTTGCATTAATTCTTATGACTAGGCACTACATAAATGGAAAATCTCAAAGTGAAAATGGGATCGATGAGGGACTGGTATTGGCTGAGAGTAGTTCTTTACAGGGTGTTATTCATGAAAGTGCTAAAAATATTGCTAAACTAATCAAGCGCGGGAACAAGGTTTATAGTAATACAATTGAAGGGCTTTCAAGGCAAGATTTAAGCCTATTAGATAAAAATAATAAACAAATTAAAAAATTATCAGAAGAAGTCGATAATTTAAAAAACAAGCTTTTCTTTTTTATCAGAAACCTAGATGAATCTAGTTTGGGGGCTAGCAACTTTTATATTAACCTTTTAGGATACTTGCAAGATATTACTCAATCATTAGAATATATTTCTAAAACAAGTCATAAGCATATTAATAATAATCATAGTAAGCTAAGATTAAGTCAAATAAGAGACTTAATCGAAATTGATAAAGTAGTGGATGACTTATTTGAGGAAACTAAAGTTTCCTTTGAAACACGTTCATTTCACAAAATGGAAGTTATTTTACAAAATAAAAAACACCTATTTAGCTTAGTTGATAAAAAAATTGAAGCTCAAATTTCTAGAACAAGAACAACGGAAGAAAAAAGTCCAAAGAATACTACGCTTTACTTTAGTATTCTTCAAGAAACTAAGGATCTTTTAAAGGCTGTGATGAACTTAATAGAAGAATACCATATTTCTCACGATGCAACTATTGAGCCTGCAAAAAGCAAATAATAATTGCTATAAATATTTAGATAAATTAAAACAAATACGGGGTAAAGAAGAGAGCGCTAAAAGGAAAAATGAATATTTTATTTAATTTATGATCCACACATTAAGCAATCATCTCCTTGTCCATCTTTTGTTTTTGCTATTAATTCTTTAATCTCTTTTTGGCTCATAGGCTCAACATCAATCTCTTTGGTTTTTGCAAATTTCTCTGCAGTTTTTTTTGCTGTTTGTTTCTTGTTTGCAACAACTTCAGCCTTTTCTTCCTTAACAATTGGATCTTTTGAGATAGGCTCTTCTTTAATTTCTTTTGTTAATGTAAACTTAATTGCATCAACTGCACTCTTAGTTCTTAAATAATACATTCCTGTTTTGAGGCCACTTTTCCATGCATAAAAGTGCATGGATGTAAGTTTAGCCATAGTAGCTCCTTCAACAAATAAATTTAATGATTGGGACTGATCTATAAAATAGCCTCTATGCTTTGCCATGTCAATTATATCTTTCATGCTAAGTTCCCAAACTGTTTTATATAGCTCTTTAATATCATCAGGAATAATATCAATATCCTGTATTGATCCATTTGCTCTCATGATCTCTTGTTTTAATTCTTCATTCCATAGCCCCAAAGAAACAAGATCTTCTAATAAGTGTTTATTTACAATAATAAATTCTCCAGAAAGCACTCTTCTTGTATAGATGTTAGAAGTATACGGCTCAAAACATTCATTGTTGCCTAGAATTTGTGAAGTGCTGGCTGTAGGCATTGGGGCGACAAGTAATGAATTTCTTACACCATGTTTTAATACGTTTTTTCTAAGTTTAGGCCAATCCCATAGTCCACTAAGATCTTTTTCTTCTACGTCCCATAAATTGTGCTGGAATTTTCCTTCACTAATTGGTGACCCATCATAAGTCTCATATTTTCCATCCTTCTTTGCCTCCTCCATAGATGCAGTGGCAGCTGCATAATAGATAGTCTCAAAAATGTCTTGATTTAATTTTTTTGCTTGATCACTAGTGAATGGCATTCTTAACTTAATGAAAGTATCTGCTAACCCTTGTACTCCAAGACCTATTGGTCTATGACGAAAATTAGAATTCTGTGCTTCGATAACAGGATAATAATTTCTGTCAATTACTTTGTTTAAATTTTTAGTTACACGCTTAGTTATTCTAAATAATTCTTTGTGGTCAAATGCTCCATCCTTAACAAACATTGGGAGAGCGATAGAAGCTAAATTACAAACTGCAATTTCGTCAGGAGATGTATATTCTAAAATTTCTGTACACAAATTTGAAGACCTAATTGTCCCTATGTTTTTCTGGTTTGATTTTAAATTTGCAGCATCTTTATATAACATATATGGATTGCCTGTTTCAATTTGAGCTTTTAAAATTTCCTCCCATAACTCTCTTGCCTTTATTGATTTTCTGCCTTTCCCTTCCTTTTCATATTTAGCATATAACTTCTCAAACTCTTCGCCATAAACATCACAAAGGCCTGGACATTCATTAGGACACATTAAGGTCCATTCAGTATCAGCTTCAACTCTTTTCATAAATAAGTCCGGCATCCACATTGCATAAAACAAATCTCTTGCTCGCATCTCCTCTTTTCCATGATTTTTCTTTAATTCAAGGAAATCAAAAATGTCAGAATGCCAAGGTTCAATATAGATTGCAAAACTTCCTTTTCTCTTTCCGCCTCCTTGATCCACATATCTAGCAGTATCATTAAAGACTTGTAGCATTGGAACAATACCATTGCTTGTCCCATTAGTCCCCGCAATATAACTTCCTGTTGATCTTATATTATGAATTGACAATCCAATTCCTCCTGCAGACTGTGAAATCTTTGCAGTTTGTTTTAATGTATCATATATTCCTTCAATACTATCATCTTTCATCGTAAGCAAGAAACATGATGACATTTGTGGTTTAGGTGTCCCCGCATTAAATAGTGTTGGTGTTGCATGAGTAAAATATTTTTTGCTCATTAATTCATAAGTCTCTATAGCTGCATCTAAATCATTTAAGTGAATTCCTATTGAAACTCTCATTAACATGTGCTGAGGTCTTTCTGCAATCTTTCCATTTAGTTTTAATAAGTACGATCTTTCTAAAGTTTTAAAGCCAAAATAATCATATCCAAAATCTCTATTATATATTATAGTAGAATCTAGCAGTTCCTTGTTTTCAGAAATTACCTTATAAACATCTTCTGAAAGCAAAGGAGCTTTTTTCCCAGTCCTTGGATTAACATAATTATAGAGATCATCCATAACCTCACTAAATGTTTTTTTTGTATTCTTATGTAAATTAGAAACAGAAATTCTTGCAGCTAATCTTGCATAATCTGGATGTGTAGTAGTTAAGGTAGCAGCTATCTCGGCAGCAAGATTGTCAAGTTCACTAGTAGTAACTCCATCATACAGGCCTTCAACAACACGCATTGCAACTTTGACTGGGTGAACCAATGGGTTTAAGCCATAGCAAAGTTTTCTTACGCGAGCAGTAATTTTGTCAAACATTATTGGCTGCTTCTTACCATCTCTCTTAACTACATACATATAGGGTCAAAAAATTTTATATCTTTTATTAAGATAATTAATAACTTATTAAATTTCTGATTAGTTTAGTTAGTCTAATTAAAAATCAGCATCAAAACTAAATTTATCCTTCTCTTCTTCCTTATTTAGCACTCCAGCTTTTTGATACTCCGAAACTCGTTTTTCAAAAAAGTTAGTTTTCCCCTGCAGTGAAATCATGTCCATAAAATCAAATGGATTAGAAGAATTATATTCCTTTTCACATCCAAGCTCCACAAGGAGCCTGTCTGTAACAAATTCTAGATACTGAGTCATTAGTTTTGAATTCATCCCAATTAGACTAACTGGCAAAGATTCTGTAATAAACAACCTCTCAATGTCAAGAGCATTAACTAAGATTTCTCTAATTCTTTTTGGAGAAACCTTTTTAATTAAGTGATTGTTATGCAGATGTACTGCAAAGTCACAATGCACTCCTTCATCTCTAGAAATTAATTCGTTTGAAAAAGTTAGCCCAGGCATAAGTCCCCTCTTTTTTAACCAAAAAATTGAACAAAATGCTCCAGAAAAAAATATTCCTTCCACAGCTGCAAATGCAATTAATCTCTCCGAAAAACTGGGAGATTCAATCCATTTTAGAGCCCATCTAGCCTTTTCCATTATAGCAGGAAATCTGTCAATAGCATTAAATAATGCGTCCTTTTCTTCTTCATCCTTAACATAAGTATCAATTAACAATGAATAGGTTTCGCTATGAATATTTTCCATCATAATTTGAAAACCATAAAAGAATTTTGCTTCACTATACTGAACTTCATTGACAAAGTTTTCTGCTAAGTTTTCATTTACTATCCCATCACTTGCTGCAAAAAATGCAAGTATATGTTTAATAAAATATCTTTCATCATCATTAAGTTTATTGGCCCAGTCTGACAAATCTTGATGCAAATCTATTTCCTCAGCTGTCCAAAAACTAGCTTCAGATTTCTTATACCATTCCCAGATATCGTGATGTTGAATTGGAAATATTACGAATCGATTTTTATTTTCTTTTAACAGCGGCTCTACAAATGCTGACATAATATACTATTATAAATGAAAAATTTAATTTACTTTGCGAATAACAAATAGACAAAATTGTTGTTGAAAATGAAAGGCATTTTTATTAACATTTTCAATAAGTTTTTAACAACCAGGTTTAAAAAAAATTATGAAAAAAACAACTACAATTATTTCAGTTTTAGCAATTCTAATTATAGTGTTTAATATTACACTCATAGATTTTAATGAGTTTTTTTCAAAAAAAAATACGGTTGTATTAATTACTATAATTGCTGGAGCCTGCTGTTTACTACTTCTACAAATTCTAAGAATTTTAAATAAAATTAAAAACTACAAAAACAAAAATAATTAGTTTTATTAATCGATTTGACAAACCTCAATGCCAGCCTTTTCTAAAAAATCAATACCCGACCTATCCCTGTATTCCTCCTGATAAACAACTCTTTTTATATTAGCTTGATGGATTAATTTACTACACTGCTTACATGGACAAAGAGATATATACAAAGTAGCTCCTTCACATGACTGAGTCGAAGATGCAACCTTAGAAATTGCATTTGCCTCCGCATGCAACACATACCATTTAGTGTATCCATCTTCATCCTCACAGATGTTTTCAAATCCACTAGGAGTGCCATTAAAGCCGTCAGAAATGATCATATTATTTTTAACAATTATAGCTCCAACCTTTCTCCTTTCACAGTAAGAAAGCTTCCCCCATTCATTAGCAATCTTTAAATAAGCAAGGTCGTATTTATGTTGTTTTTCTGGTTTCAATTTTTGAAATAAATAATGTTAAAAATATAAAATTAATTCTTTCTATACATCTCCAATCCACAATTTAAGTAAGCTAAATATTCGTCTTCATTTGGAGTATATCCAACTGGACGATTTAAAATTGTATTAGATTCTGGATCATACAAAACATAGTATGGCTGTGAATTTGTTTTAAAATATTTTGCTTGAAAATATGCCCATTTATGACCATAATTTATCAACTGCCTAACACCTTTCCCGCTATTTCTCTCAACTAAAATTTGTTGATCTTTTGGCAATAATTTTTTGTCATCCACATATAATGAAACTAAAACATAATCTTTTCTAATTACATTGTCTATTGATTTTAAAGGCCAAACATGTTCTTCCATTTTCCTACAATTAACACAAGCATATCCAGTAAAATCTAATAATACTGGCTTGTCAACTTTTTTAGCATACTCAATTCCAGATTTAAAATCCTTAAAACAATTTAAATTGTTTGGACATTCTTTGGGGGAAAAATAACTATATCCCAAAGGAGGTGCTAGACCACTTAGCAAGCTTAGTGCCCTATAGGATTGAGTTTCTTTATTATAAATTAAACCTGATCCTAGATAGATAGCAAAACCTAAAGACAATAGCGCAAATGCTTTTCTGTTAAATGAAATCTTATTAGGTTTAATTTCATTTGGAAATTGGATTTTTCCAAAAAGATATATTGCCAGTAAAAGAAAAATAATAAGCCATAAAATTAAAAATACTTCGATTTTAATTATTCCCCAATGGGCAACTAAATCTGCATTAGACAAGAATTTTAATGCTAAGGCAAGTTCTATAAATCCTAAAGATACCTTTATAGTATTTAACCATCCTCCCGATTTTGGTAATGATTCTATCATATTTGGAAACATAGCAAACAAGGCAAATGGCAAGCCTAAGGCAAGCCCAAATCCCCCCATTCCAGCAGTTAATTCCCATGCGCCTGAATCCCCTGAAATTGAACCAGCAAGCAAAGATCCTAAAATTGGGCCTGTACATGAAAAAGACACTATTGCCAATGTAAGTGCCATAAAAAATATTCCTACTACACCTCCAACAGATTCACTTTTACTGGAGCTATCTACCCAAGATGAAGGAAGCGTTAATTCATAGTACCCAAAGAATGAAAATGCAAATACTAAGAATATGACAAAAAAGGAAATATTTAAATAAATGTTTGTTGAAATATCATTTAAAATATCTGGATTTACAGAATCTAATAAATGGAATGGAATGCTTAAAATTAAATAGACCAGGACAATAAATACTCCATATAATATGGCGCTAGTATAGCTATTTTTTTCTTCATTCTTCTTTGTAAAAAAACTGACTGTTAAAGGGATCATTGGGAACACGCATGGGGTAAGTAATGCGAGTAAGCCGCCTATAAATCCAAGGCCAAAAATACTATAGAGAGTCCTTGTAGGACTTGAGATTGTTGAACTATTGGATCCCGAATCAATACACTTAACTTCTGTTTTATTTATATCACTTGGCAAAAACCCATATAGATTTAAAATGTTTGTTTGAAGGTTTTCTTGATTTATAGAAATCGTTTCTTTAACATCACTTTCTAATACTTTATTTGAAAAATTAAATCTAAAGTCAATTATTTCAGGGGCTAGACATTGCGTATCATCACAAGTCATAAACTCAAAACCACCTGAAACAGGATTTTCATAATTAATTATTTCAACCTTTTGTCTGAAAATTGCTTGGTTATAGAACTTAGACACTACCATGTCGAATACGAGGTCGTTTTGCGTTACCATATTAATAGAATCTTCAACCACTTCACCAATTAGCTTATAGTTTGAAGACTCCGTAAAATAAAATGTTGTTGGGATTGGACCTCCTTCATCTACAGCTTTAGAGTAAATTGCCCAATTTGGATCAATATCTGCAATGAATACTAGCTCATATTGATTTTCTGAAATTTGATTTTTTTCAAAGTTCCACTTTACAGGCTCTAAAATTTGTGAATTTAAAGATGTAAGGCAAAAAGAAAATATTATAAATAAAATTCTATTTAGCTTCATTATTAAGTAATATGTTCTGCAAAGAAATTAAAAAAAATTTATTGATTAATATAATAAATGTTTTTTCTCGTTAGACGCCCAGCCAGCTTGAGATTTATAATCAACAAAATAAATTTTCAAATCAGCTTGAGATTTATAATCAACAAAAAATAATTTGAAATCGGCTTGAGACTTATAATCAACAAAAAACCATAATCCTTCATTGCCTTTTGCTTGAGATTTGTAATCAACTTTATAGACTAAAAGATCTGCTTGGCTTTTATACTCTACAACGAATATATTAACGTCTGATTGAGATTTATAATCTACCGAGAAAAAAGTCTGTGAATTTGCAGAAAAAAAACTAAGCAAAAAAATAGTAAAAATCAATCTCATATCTCAATATAGAAAAAAAATTTTTATGTTTATCTTGCATTATGGAAAGAAAAAACATAATAAAATCTATCAGATTGTTATTATTGTCTGTATGCTGTATTATATTTCTATTCTTTACAGCTACATGGATATATCTATACTCCCCTAATATTTTTAATAAAAAAAATGATACTGAGTCCTACACTATTTATAAGTTAAATTATGATACAGATAAACTTTCACATAATAAAAAAAATGATGAGATTAAATATGGGTTTGAGCTTTTTCAAAATACACCTGAATACATAGGGGCAAATAATAAGCATAATAATACAGTTTATTCAGGAAATAATTTATCCTGTACAAACTGCCATTTAAATGCTGGAACAAAAGCTTACTCTGCCCCTCTAATTGGAGTAAATAATCGATTCCCACAATATAGGGGAAGAGAAAATAAAATGGGGACTTTGGAAGAAAGAATTAATGGGTGCATGGAAAGAAGCATGAACGGCATAGTATTGCCCGTTGATAGCAAAGAGATGAATGCAATGATAAGTTATATGAAATGGATTAGTAGATATGCTCCAGACGATGGTATTGTTAAAGGGTTAGGATTTCTGCCCATCACAATTCCCAATAGATCTGTTAATCTAAACAATGGTGAAAAAATATATGAAATGCATTGTGTGATTTGCCATGAAAAAGATGGTAGTGGACAAAAAATGCCTAACTCTGACAGATATCTTTATCCTCCTCTATGGGGCAATGATGCATATAATCATGGAGCAGGGATGACTAGAGTAATAACAGCGGCCAAATTTATTAAAGCAAACATGCCTCAAGGAATCGAATTTTCTGAACCAACTCTTACAGATGAAGAATGTTACGATGTAGCTGGTTATGTTAATCAACAGCTAAGGCCTTTAAAAGAAAATTCTGAAATAGATTTTCCAGACATAAAGAAAAAACCTGTTTCTACTCCATATCCACCATATGATGATGATTTTTCTATTAGACAACATCAACTAGGGCCGTTTCAACCAATCATGGAATATTACAAAACCAAATACGGAATAGCTAAGACAAAGTAAAAGCTTATTGATGAGCTTCTTTTATATAGCCCCAGCCACTTTGTTGACGTTTAATAATTTGAAGTATTCCGTCAGGGACTGTCTGTATGCCTTTAATTAATTTTGATTTCTTTATTTTATGTCGTTTTAGAGTTCCTTCACATACTACAAAAGACACATTGTTCTTTTGTGCTAGCTGAAATATATCCTCTTTTACTGTTGAGGTTGAATCCAAAGCCATTTCTAAAGAATTACTATACATTACTACTTCAAATTTAGAATCTGGGTATGCATTTGACATTCCTTTCACGTGTCTAATAGTGGCTTTGTGTGTGTCTTTATTGTCAGTTGTTACATCAAAAACAATCTGAACAGGATTTTCTTGAGCAAACAAAGAGAAGAAAACAAAACAAAATAATAATGATAAAATATTTCTATTCATTTATTCAAAATTTAGTCGCCAGCAAATATATATCCCGTTCCATTTTCCTGTGCTCTTCCTAAAGCCCAAACTCCTGAAGGGACTAATTGAATGCCGGGAATTAATCCAGCTATCATTTCTTTATATACTTCATCTGCAGTTAAACCCATTCTAGCCGCTATCATTCCACTAAAAACTTTAGTAGCTAAATTACAAACACAATAAAGTGCTCCTCTTGCTTTCATTGTTTTAATTCCTGGAATATTTGGCAAAGGAAAATCATTTTCTTTTGGTTCATAATATAGATTTCTAACTGATGGTTCCCCTGTATATTTGTCAGTAACACCAAAAACTTCTCCTAATTTAAATTTTTCCCAAACACTGTCTTGAAAAGCGAAGCAAGTAGCTTTATGTCTTATAACACACATTGCTTTAATATCACTATCGTCAACTCCCACTTCATTATTACTGCTATAAAAAGCATACACCCACATAAATGGGAATCCATCGTGAGGAGTAGAGCCATCATAAACAATTCTATGTTTGCCTTTTAAATTTTTCATCCACTTTTCAGCATCATTTAAATCAACTTCAGCATTTAATGGCAAAGCTGCATTTAATCCATTGGACAGCATTGACAATCCGCTGGCAGCAGTTCCTAAGACCAATGCATTTAAAAAGTTTCTTCTTGAATTTAAATCTTGTTTTTTCATGTTATAATTAGAATTTAACTCGTTTAACAATACTTCAATATAAGGTATTAAAAATAAATTCTCATTATTAAATGTTAATTTGTAGCCCCGGCAGGGATCGAACCTGCATCTAAAGTTTAGGAAACTTTTATTCTATCCATTGAACTACGGGGCCTTGAGTAAATACAAATATATATTTACATATTTAATTATTTTTTTAAAAAGTAATTATTATTTTGTAGTTCAAAATCTAAATATAGATGTCTAATAAAGATCACTGGGAAAACATATATTCTACTAAAGAAATTAATGGGGTTAGTTGGTATCAAGAAACCCCTACTACAGCATTGAATATTTTTAATTCATTACAATTAAATTCAGATGCATCCATAATCGATATTGGTGCTGGTAAAAGTTTTCTTGTCGATAACCTACTAGAGCTTGGTTATAACGATATTACAATATTAGATATTTCAGGAAATGCCTTAAATGAAGTTAAAGAAAGAGTAGAGAAAAAAAGTTTTAGTATTAAATGCATTGAGTCAAATGTAACTGATCTATCATTTGAACAAAAATATGATGTTTGGCACGACAGAGCAGTTTTTCATTTTATAACTAATAAGCAAGAAAGAGAAAAATATACAAGCTTATTAAATTCATCTTTAAATAAAGATGGATATTTAATTCTCGGAACATTCTCAGAAGATGGACCCTTAAAATGTAGCGGTCTTGAAGTTCAAAGATATTCAGTTGAAGAATTAAAAAAATTACTAAAAGAAAATTTTCAGCTTATTGATGGCTTTAAAAAAGTTCATGACACTCCATTTAATACTACTCAAAGTTTTACTTTCTGTTTATTTAAAAAAATAAAATAATTTCTATGAAAAAAAAATTCATTAAAATAATTAGACTTGGACTAAGAATTCATTCAATCTTTCATTTCGTAGAATTTATTAGTGCAATTTATGAAGAAGCTTATATAACTGCATCAATAGCATTTATTGCAATGGCAATTGAATTAAGTGCAAGCTTTTTAATTCCTAAGGAACATATACATATAAAGCCTATTATATCAGAAGTGCATGAAGATTGCAAGAAATAATTTTAATTTATTTGAATTGCATCTGGAACATTATCTTTTTCAATAGTAATCCCAGTTAAGTTTGCAATAGTAGGCGCAATTTGATTAACATAATATTCGCCTTTTTCTAATCCTGGCTCTTTTATTTCTGGGCCTAAAATTGCAAGCCATGTGTATTCACAGCCATCCGCTCCACTCCCATGACTAGTCCACATAGAATTAGGGAAATCCCCATCACCTCTTCCGTGATCAGTTGTAATAAACATGTATGTGTTGTCCTTATAAAAAGGCTGGTCCTGTAAATAGGTCCATAGCTCCTCAATCATTTTGTCGGTATTATGTAATGAGACTATATAATCATCATAGTTCCCTGCATGAGAAAAACTATCAGTTTGATCATAAGAAATATAAACTGCCTTTGGGGCTCTATTTCTAATATGCTCCATTGAAAGAATATGAGTAAATAAATCATATCTGACGTTATCTCTAAAGAGAGGTATCATGGTTTGATAATTTTCAATAAAAGATTCCAGTCTCGATAATTTTTCATTTTCTAAATTACTATAGCCTGCACTAACTGGCACTCCACTTCTTTTATCATTTATTATAAAAGGGAAAACATCCCAGCTACAAAAAGCAGCAACTCTTCCTGAATAATTCTCATTCCTATTAAGCAGCTCCAATATTGTTTTGTTTTTATTATAAATTTTATCATTACTAGTTATAGAAGAATCAGCAAATCCAGTTAATATTTCATTATATCCTGGATATGAAAATAATTGATCATTCGTTAACTTTAAGATTGAGCCCTCGTCCCTGTTTCCAATTAGTACCCCTTTATTATTAATGTAATTTCCAATGAAAGGAAGTAATTTTTGCTGACGATTTTTATTGTCATCACTCAAGAACATGTCTTTTAGTAAAGTAGAATTCTTAGTAAATTTTTTATTCTCTATAAGATCCAAATCAACACCACTGAATACTTCCTGCCATCTAACTCCATCAAGAGTAATTAAAATAATGTTTGGGACATCATTGTTGTTTGACTCGCTTGATTCTGCACATGATGAAAGAATAATTAATGATGTCAGTAAAATAATAAAATTTCTCATTTTTAATTTTTTTGTTTAACAATTTAGTTTTGTCGGGATGACAGGATTTGAACCTGCGACCCCACGGCCCCCAGCCGTGTGCGCTAACCGGACTACGCCACATCCCGTATTGTAAATTTAGAAAAGAAGAGAAATAATTAGATCAAAAAACTAAAATTCATTTAATTACTCAAGCATTACTTTTCTAATAACAGGATTAAATGGAGAATTAATTAAATCTCCATTTGAATTTAATAATTCTAATTTAATCGTTACCTCTCCAAGTGATAGCCCTTCTATATAATATGGAGACCATTCATCTATAATAAATTCACTATCATTTATAGTAGCGCGGACCTTATTTCCCTGAGCAGAAATTTCTGTGTTTACTAGATAAAAATCAAGCAATAATTTCTTTGTATCAGCTCCTTTATATACTCCCTTAGGTCTACTATAAAACAAAAATTCAGAGTTTAAATCAAAAGGCTCTGCATCATTAATTTCAGAGGAAACCTGTATTAACGCATAGGCGTTTGGATTCTTTACGGACTCATGAAAAGACCTAGATAAAAAGAATAAAATTAAATTATCTCCTTCATTTAAATCTTTTGAAAAATCAGATTCATAATGAGCAGAGTATGGCCCGTTATTAATGATCATGTGAATATGTTGTCCTTTAGCAGAATTTGCTAATCCATTATCAATTGCTCCATCCGTCTGAATGCCTAATTCATAATTCTCAACATTAAAACTAAAATTATTTTTCTGTATTTGTGAAAGAAATAGTTTTGAATTAGAAAATTCAGGAGACCCTTCAAATTTAGTAATACTAATTATGGATTGGTCTGCACATCCAAGTATCAAAAAAACTGTAAGAATAAATGAAATTTTTTTCATAAAATAATTGTTAGAATTTTAGATGTCTAACGGTGTCTTTATGATTAATAATTTGCTGTAAAGATTCAATACCAACAAGTAAATGCTTTTTATCAAATAATTCAGAATTTTTATCATCCTTTACTTTAGTTTTAACCCCTTCTGGAATCATGGGCTGATCAGTAACTAAAAGTAAAGCTCCAATAGGAATTCTATTATGGAAGCCAACAGTAAATAACGTTGCCGTCTCCATATCAATAGAATATGCCCTAATTTTTTTTAAATAATTTTTGAATTCACTATCAAATTCCCAAACTCTTCTATTTGTAGTAAAAACAGTTCCCGTCCAATAATCTATTTTTTGATATTTTAATGCTGATGAAATCGCTCTTTGTAATGAGAAAGAAGGCATTGCTGGAACTTCAATTGGAAAATAATCATTTGAAGTCCCTTCTCCTCTAATAGCTCCAATTGGTAAAATAAAATCCCCTATTTTAATTCTCTTTTTTAGCCCGCCACATTTGCCTAAAAAAAGAACTGCCTTGGGTTTTATTGCTGACAATAAATCCATTATAGTGGCGGCATTTGGGCTGCCCATTCCAAAATTTATTATTGTAATATCTTCATGTGTTGCCGATGGCATATTCTTCTCAAGACCATCAACATTAACATTATTAATTTTAGCAAATTCATCTACATATTTTTGGAAATTAGTAAGTAATATAAATTTTCCAAATGAACCTATTTGGATTCCAGAATATCTTGTGATCCAGTCTTTTACTATATCTTTTTTAGTTTTCATAGATACAAATTTACTGCATTTTCATTAAATTGAATAATAGATTAGAATATTATATGGATAGAAGGAATGACTTTTTCCCAGAAAAATTATATTCATGCTGGCATCCTGTTGGCTATAGTGATGAAATATCAATGGAAGCCCCTTTTGGTACATTTCTTTTGGATGAAGCAATTGTAATTTGGCGCACATCAGATGGCAAGGTGCATGCTATGAAAGATCTTTGTATTCATAGAGGAACCGCATTATCATTGGGTTGGATAAAAGATGATTGTATTGTTTGTCCCTACCATGCTTGGCAATATGATAGAAATGGAGAATGCATATTAATCCCTCAAGCACCTAATACAAAAATTCCAAGTAAGGCCAAAACACCTAAGTATAATTGTATCGAACAATTTGGAGTTATCTGGGTGGCTATTAATGATCCAGTATATAATCTTCCAAATATTAAAGAGTTCAATGATAAAAAATGGCAATTTATTAATACAGGTCCTTTTGAATGGGATAGTGATAGTTCTAGACAAATAGAAAATTTTACTGATTTTGGTCATTTCCCCTGGGTACATCCAGGCCTGCTTGGCGATCCTAAACGACCAATAGTTCCAGAATGTAAGGTCAAGGTAAAAGGATCCGTCCTTCATTATTCTATTATAAGGCCTGAGGCGGCTAACACAAATGATTTTCCAATTTTTGCAAATGAAGAAGTTGTACAGCCTGAAAGAAGAAGTGTTTATGAATTACACCTCCCGTATACTATTTTACTAAGATTAGGATGGGGTGGTAAAAAAGGCATGGTTTACTTTTTTGCATCTCAGCCCATTTCAAAAAATAAATGTAGAGGGTACTGTATCGTAGGTCGAAACTATAATATTGATGAACCTGAATCTGTTATTCAAGATTTTGAAAAAGTAATTTTTGATCAAGACAAAAGAATTGTAGAGTCTCAAAGGCCACAACAAGTACCATTTGACCTTTCAGAAGAACTACATCTAAAATTTGATTCCGTTGCAATGAATTATAGAAGAGCTATGAAAAAAGAAAAATTATATTATTAGCTTATTTATATTGTCTATTGTTATTTGTAAAACTATTTTATGGACTGAGTCCTTTGGATTTTGTATTTCCAAATTTAGTTTTTCTAATAATTCTGAAATAGTGTTATCTCTTGTCATTTTAATATCTTAAAAGTGAAAAGGCTAGAAATAGAGCCAAACCATAGCAATAAATCTAACCAATTCTTTTTGTGTGGTACGAATGTATGAATAATAAAATAATTAGTCAATAGAAATATCACCCTTTGTTTGCGACCAAGCAATAATTTTTCCATTTTCAACTTGATACCATTCGTTATACGTCCCATCAGACCCATCAAATCCTGCATTAACCCATTCACCTCTATTATTAGAATGATTGGTTCCTTCAGGTTTTGAAGGTTTAATAGAAAAAGCATATCTGAATTTCCATTCTCCCGAATTTCCTTCAGCAAGGCCTTCCTGGTATTGTTTTTCTATAATTGCGACAAATTCATCTCCGTTAGAAGCTTTTTGTCCGTCCTCAAATTGTAGAGCAGCTCCATCTGCAATGAATGATTTTAATGCATCATAATCCCTTGCTGCCCAGGCTTTATCCATAGCAACTACAACATCCACTGATGCTTGACTTCCCATCATAACTGTTTGACCTTCATTAGGAGCAAACCCATTAGTTTTAACCTCACACTGGTGGTCTACCTGACCACATGAAGTGGTTATCAAGATTAAACTAAAAACATATATAAAATTTTTCATAAAAAAATAATTTAAAATTAGCTACCGAATATAGTTAATTAAACAAGTAATATCAAAATTATTGTAAAAGAAGAAGATATGCCTATGGTTTAAGTTTTTCATTTAATAAAAGCCTACATTTGCTATTCAACTTAAAATTTATTTAAATATGAGTAACGGAACA
>Ga0208411_1000493_pt1 | contig 30760 bp, 34 predicted proteins | sample ETN01SmetaG_4_FD_185793 | JGI IMG/M metagenome (GOLD analysis project Ga0208411, IMG submission 185793) | Marine microbial and viral communities from oxygen minimum zone, Eastern Pacific Ocean - ETNP2014F12-01SV261 (SPAdes) (version 2) | ecosystem: Environmental > Aquatic > Marine > Oceanic ... | reverse complement strand
CACATCTTCTTTAATTATTTCTATTTCATCTATAATAACAGTAAATCTATTTTTTAAATTATTTATAAAATTATCAACTAGTATTTCAGGTGCTGATGCTCCAGAAGAAATACCAATTGTATTTGAGTTTTCAATTAAGTCATATGGAATTTCACTTTGAGAATGGATTAGATAAGCACTAGAACATCCTGATTTTTTAGCAACCTCAACAAGCCTCACTGAATTTGATGAATTTCTGCTTCCTATTATAAAGAACATATCACATTTCTTTGCAATTTTTTTAACAGCCATTTGTCTATTGGTTGTTGCATAACAAATATCTTCTTTTAATGGTTCTCGTATATCAGGAAATCTTTGTTTTAAAATTTTGATGATATTTTTTGTATCATCTATAGATAAAGTTGTTTGAGTTACAAAAGCAATTTTTTTCTTTTCTTTTAATTTGTAATTTTTTGCCTCATCTTCATTTTGAATAAGATCTATGGATCCAGCAGGTAATTGACCCATTGTACCTATAACTTCTGGATGATCTTTGTGACCAATTAATATTAAATAGTAACCAGCTTTATAGAGATTCTCTGCCTCTCTGTGAACTTTTGAGACTAATGGGCATGTAGCGTCAACATAAGTCATATTATAATTTTTTGCATCTTGTGGTATTTTTTTGGGGACACCGTGAGCTGAGAAAATTACTGGTCTTGATTTATCTTTTATTTCTTCCAGCTCCTCTACAAATATTGCTCCTTTCTTTATTAGGTCATCAACAACATATTTATTGTGAACTATTTCGTGACGCACATAAACTGGTGAACCATACTTTTCTATAGATTTTTCCACAATTTCAATCGCTCTTTCTACCCCCGCACAAAAACCTCTTGGAGAAGATAATAATATTTTTAATTCTTTATTTTTCATTTTTTTCCAAAAAATATTCCAGCAATATATGTGGAAAGGTTAAAGACGCCAAACCTATAAATATGATTTTTAAAATTGAACTATTCAAATTAAAACTATTATTTAGCAAATATAGACCAATTAAACAAAAAGAAGCAGTTAAAGTTGTTAAAGGGATAGCCTTTTTTAAAAACATTTTGAAACTATTTTTAATATCTATCGGATCTAGTTCGAACATTAATGTAATGCTGTGTCTAATTGAGTGTAAAAAACAAAAATAAATTGTAAATGCTGCTAATGGTGAAAAATAATAATTCAAAATTAAAATTGAAAAATAGTCAAAAAATATAGTAAATTTTTTTAATTCAAATTTTTTAATAAATAAAACAATACTAGATAAGGTGCTTAAAATAATTCCAAGAAGTAAAAGTTTATTCTTTTCAATAAAGCTTAAACTTAAATAAAAACTTTCATTTTCAACAAGTAATAATTTAAATATAGATACTGTTTCATCAAAATGAAAATACATAGGCGCTAAAATCACCAAGGTTCCCTTAAAGAAAAATAATAATTGATTAGAATATGAATTTTCATTTGATAAAAATTGTGTATCCTCTTTACCAAAATGAAATGAAGCCACTAATAAAAAAACTATTAAAGAAATTGAAGGTATAATTATCCATAGAATTATAATTGCTATTGCTATTAAGATATATGCTAAATAAAAAATAAAAATATTATTTATCTCAAGAATTTTAAGAAGTTTTCTCCCTTTTAAGTGATCTAATGAACCATGAGAAACGCCGATACTTAAAATTAAAAATAAACAAACTAATGGCGAAATTGTAAAATTATTTATCTTAAAAATCATTAAAGAAAAAATGTTGCAAAATAAAAAAAAAATAAAAGAATGATTAAAATTTATTTTTTTTATTTGATTACTCATTTTTAATTAATCTAGTAAAATAAAGCTCTAATAAAAGTCCACTTTGGCATTTTGAAAATTATAGTTAAATCTTCAAAAAAATTACTTTTGTTAGATAAAAATTTTATAACAGTCTTTGGAGATGCCTTAAACATTTTAAAGAATATATCAGACATTTTTTCAGGATGTTTATTTAGAACTCGCAAAAATACCTCATCTAAGAATTGATATTTTTTGCTTATCTCATATTTCTTTGTATTATAAATATTTTCAATATTTTCTCTTATATATCTGCTGTGTTCTTGAATGTTCAAAAAGGTATAGCCAGTACTCAATCTTGTCATTCCCCCAGCAGTTCCAATATTTATCTTATTTCCTTCTTTTTCATATAATGGATAGAATAGAGGGATTGTACCTTCTTCTTTGTAAGTAATTTTGTAATTTTTTAAATTTAAATTTTTTTCAATATAATCTTTAATTTGTTTATCGTAATCTTTTTGAGAATTATCATTCATTTTAGATAACCAGGTAGTTTCCACTAAAGCTTTATTTTTTGAGTAAGGAAGTGTGTAAAAGAAATGAACACTTTCTCTTTGTTCACAGTCAAAGTCCATAAGATTAAAAATACCTTCATCAAAGAAATCGCTTTTAGTTTCAATTTCCACTCCACAAAAATGTTGCCAAAGATTAAGATGACTTTTTTTAATTGTCGGAACACTGTTAAAAATAAATGAATTTTTCGAATTAATTTCCTTTAAGTCTTTTAAAAAAGAAATATTTTTATTTTCTTTTAATACATTATTTATTTTTTCATAAAATAAACCACTATCAATACTTTGGTAGGGATAATTGTTACATTTTATATGATTAGTATTCCCTGGAATATTAATTGAAAAGTTTTCCCAATTTTTTTTAACACAATCATCAAAATTGTGGGGTGCCACTTTCCAAAAAGACCAAGTTTTATCTTTTTTATATTCTTGTCTGGGCTCAATAATTGCTAAGGTCTTGTCTTTTAATTTTTCATGAGTTTCTAATTCATAGGCAAGAGACAAACCTGCACAACCACCCCCAATAATTATATAATCAAATTCTTTCATTAAGGTCTATTTCTTGACTTATTATATCATGTTCATTTTTTCTTAAGTGCTTGTTAGATCTAACAAATATAAGAGTTAATAAATCAAAAGAAGCTAAAATTGTTTGAGATATTTTTTCTATATTTGAAACATAAATTTTTCCTGAATCTTTGTAGTTTTTAATATTCTTTTTTTTTAAAATTTTATTACCAATTTCTCGGTATACTCTTCTAGCAACTAATATTGATAGTCTGCAACTTAATGGAATTTCTTTAATAGATTTAAATGAACTATCATAAAATAGATCGGCTATTTTAATTGTATTTTTTATAGTATTGAAATCTGAACCAATGTATTGCCTATTTTTTTTACTATCTTCAACTACATCTCTTGCAATGTTAGTTAGTTGCATAGCAATACCCAAATCTATTGCTCCTTTAAGAGAATTATATGTTTTAACATTTAATATTTTAGCCATCATTAAACCGACGGTTCCCGCTACTCTATATGAATAAACAAGCAACTCTTGAAAAGAATTTATTTTTAATTCATACTTTAAATCAGATTCTATTCCATCAAATAAATCATAAATTATATTTATTGAAATATTTTTTTCTTCAATTAACAAGTAAATATTTCTAATTATTTTATTGTCAAAATTTTTACTTTTAAAATCATCTTTAAATTTTTTAAATTTTTCTTTTTTTATTTCTAAACCGAAGTCTTCGTCGGCAATATTATCTAAAGTTCTACAAAAATCATAAAGTGTTGAACATTTTTCATAAACTTCTTTCGGTAAAAAAAAACCCGCCCAATTAAATGATTTTGCATAAATAGATAAGTAATTTTTTGACATTATAATATTTTATCTAATACTTTAGCTGAAGATAATACGCCAGGAACACCAGCTCCGGGATGGGTACCTGCGCCTACAAAATAAAGATTATCATATATCTCAGATTTGTTATGAAATCTAAAATAAGCAGATTGTGAAAATTTTGGTTGGATTGAAAAGCCAGAACCATATTTAGTATTGAGATCTTTTTCAAAGTAATCTGGCGTTAAATAAAAATCTTCAATGATGTTTTCACGAAGATTTGGCATTAAATCTTTCTCCATTTTATCAATTACCAAATTCTTCATTTTCTCTCCCTCAATAGACCAATCAATTTTTGATTGGTTATTAGGCACTGGTACTAAAACGTAAAAAGAATCTTTTCCTTCTGGAGCCATAGATTTGTCTGTAGCAGAGGGTCTATGAAGATAATAGCTAATGTCATTATTTAATTTTTTATTATCAAATATATCATCAAGATGTTCTTTATATTTATTGCCAAATTTTATTGTATGATGTTCTACTTCATCATAAGTTTTTTTGGTTCCAAAATAATAAACAAATAGTCCCATTGAATATTCCATTCTATTTTTTTTCCATTTAAATAATAATGATTTATTTATATTTTCATTTAACATTTTTTCATAAACGGCAGGTGGATCTGCATTACAAATAACATTGTGTGTTTCAATGTTAGTTTGATTATCTAATTGGATACCAGTTATTTTATTTTCTTTAGAAATAATCTTGGTTACCTCATGGCCCTTAATTATTTTTATACCAACTTCATTCATTAATTTTTCAAAGCCTTTTATAATATTTCCTGTTCCACCCATTGAGTAATGAATTCCCCATTTTTTTTCTAAATATAAAATTAGTCCATAAATAGAAGTTGTTGTAAAAGGATTTCCTCCAACTAAAAGAGGATGCATGCTCAACATTTTTCTTAATTTTTCATTTTTTATATAAGATGAAACTAAAGAATAAACTGATTTGTAACTTTTAAGTTTTAATAGAGCTGGTAATTGCCGCATCATTACGAAAGGTTTGTCAAATGGAACATCCGCAAGTTCTGTAAAACCTTTGTCAAAAATTTTTTTTGTAAAGTTTACTAATTTTTCATAACCTTTGACATCTTCTTTACTTATCTTCTCTATTTGTTTTTTCATCTCAATTTCATTGCCTGAGTAATTGAATTTAGATTTGTCTTCAAAAATAAATTGATACCAAATTTTAAGTGGGGATAGTTCAATATAATCTTTTGGATCTTTTTTGAATAATTCAAATAATTCATTAATCAAATAGGGTGCAGTAATTACTGTTGGACCGCCATCATAAGTAAAACCATTTCTTTTAAATACTCTTGCTCTACCACCAAGATCAGGATGTTTTTCAATTAGAGTAACTTTATGTCCTTTAGCTTTAAGACGTAGTGCAGCTGCGATTCCGCCAAAACCAGAACCTATAACTATTGAATTCATTTAGATAATTTATAGTTTTTTAGAAAAAATTGTAAGAGTATTATGAATTAATTTTTTTTAACTCTTCTTTAGTTTCATCTAAATTTTTTTGAAACAGCGTATCAAGTTTAGATTTATCAACAGATGTAGTAATAATTTTTTTTACAGAATCTACTGCAATTTTAATTGAAGTATCTTTAATTTCTTTTATCGCTGCCTCTTTCATTTGACCTATTTTATTTTCAGCTAGATTTTTTTTTATTTCAGATGATTTATGAAATTTATCATTAAGCTCGATTATAAGTTTGTCACTATCTTTTTTAGCTTGTTCTAGTATTTCATTATTTACTGATTGAGCAGTATCTAATTTATTTTGAGCATTATTTAATAATGTTTTAGCTTCAGTTCTTAGTTTTTCACTTTCGTCTATTTCATTTTTGATATCTGAAATTAACTTATTAAGGATATCATTAACTTTTTGAGGAATTTTTAAATATATTAGTCCACCAAAAAATATAATAAAAGAGACCGCTACCCAGAATGTTGCATCAATTGCCATAATATTTATCTCCATTCCTTTTTGTTAAATCATTAACAATTGCCGAGATGCTGCTATTATTTACTTCAGCTCCAATTAATTTTTTTACTAGTTCTGAGGATGTTTCAATTGCAATTTTATTAATTTTTTCAGGAGCACTTTTTTTAAGCACATTGATTTCTTGTTCTGCTTTTTTGATTTCTTCATCGATTTGTTTATCTAAAGTTTCTCTTTTAGAATTAATATTTTTAAGTACTTTTTCTCTTGCTTCTTTAAAAATATTTTTTGCCTCTAATTTACTTTTTAAAATAATATCTTCATATTCTTTAAGTTTAGACTCACTACTTTTTCTTTGTTTTTCTGCCGCCTCAATATTTTCTTGTATTTGAGATTTTCGTAATTCTAAATTTGCACTTATTTTTGGTAGTATTAGTTTTGATAAAACTACATACAAAATACCAAAAGTCAGTGTAAGCCAGAATATTTGCGAAATCCAAAACTCAGGATTTAATTGAGGCATACCACCACTTTCAGCTGCAAAAACTTCTTTTACAAAAAAGAAATTAAAAAATATTAACTGAAAAAATATTTTTTTAATCATTAAATTTAAAATGCAAAAAGAATGATTAACGCTACTACCAATCCAAATAATCCAGTAGCTTCTGCAAGGGCAAACCCTAAAAGCAAATTAGGAAACTGTTTTTGTGCAGCAGAAGGATTTCTCATCGCTCCTGACAAATAGTTTCCAAAAATTATTCCGATACCAACACCGGCACCAGCTAAAGCAATCGCTGCTAAACCTGCTCCGATCATTTTTGCTGCTTCTAATTCCATTATATCCTCCTATGTTAATTAATGGTGTAAATTTAATGCATCGTTTAAATAGATGCAGGTTAAGATTGCAAAAACATATGCTTGAAGAAAAGCAACTAAGATCTCCAAACCTGTTAAAGCAACCGAAAAACTCAGTGGAAGCCATCCACCGATTATTCCAAGGCTTATTACAAAGCCTCCGAAAACTTTCATCATAGTATGACCTGCCATCATATTAGCAAAAAGTCTAACAGATAAACTAATAGGTCGACTTAAATATGAGATAATTTCAATAACTACAATCAAAGGAAGTAGTACTATAGGCACTCCACTTGGTACAAATAGTTTTAAATAACCAAAACCATGTTTGATAAATCCAATGATTGTCACTCCAATAAAGATAAATGTTGCAAGAATAAAAGTTACAATAATATGACTAGTTACTGTAAAAGTGTATGGAATCATTCCAAACATATTGCAAAAAAGCACAAACATAAATAATGAAAATATGAATGCAAAAAAAGGTTTTGCTTTAGAGCCTGCAGTATCACTAATCATTTTTGATACAAACGTATAACTCAATTCAGCTAAAAGTTGGATTTTATTTGGTAGCATTGAATTTTTTTTAGAACCTAAATTAAAAATAATTAAAATTGCTAGTGAGCTGATAATCATAAACAAACTTGCATTTGTAAATGAAATATCAAAAGCACCTACTTTAATTTCTGGACCAATTCTATAAACTTCGAATTGTGTCATCGGGTTTGCTGCCATAAATCTTTATCTATTTTTGCATATTTTTTGCAGATTTAATTACGTTAGTTATTCCAGCAACTACCCCTACAAAAAAAAATATTAAAATTAACCAGGGTTTAGTACCAAAGGTCTTGTCTAAAATAAACCCAATAATTGTCCCTACAGCAACAGCAGAGACTAATTCTGTACTTAGCTTAAAAGCTGCACCAATTGGGGATGGATTGTGTTTTTTGTCATCGAAATTTCTCTTTGAAATCTTCTTTTTTGCAATCTCTAAGCGAGTTTTAAATGGATCTTTGGACATTTTAATTAAGTTTAGTTAGGCAACCATACTCTCTGCTTTTTGTAAATCAACAGCAACTAATTGGCTTATGCCTTTTTCAGGCATAGTGACACCATAAAGTCTATTCATCTTAGACATGGTTAAAGCATGATGAGTAACAATAATAAATTTAGTATTTGTAATTTTTGTAAGCTCTTCAAGTAAACTACAGAATCTAGTTACATTCGCATCATCTAATGGAGCATCTACTTCATCAAGTACACAAATTGGCGATGGGTTAGTCAAAAAAACTGCAAAAATTAAGGATAGGGCAGTTAAGGCTTGTTCGCCTCCTGATAATAAAGTTATAGACTGGAGACGTTTGCCAGGAGGGCTAACCAACATTTCTAGCCCAGCTTCAAGAGGATCATCAGAGTCTACTAATTCTAGTTTGGCATTTCCACCATTGAATAATTTTGTATAAACTTCATTAAATTTTCTATTAACTTTATCAAAAGCTTCTATTAATCTTTGTCTTCCTTTTTGGTTTAGTTCATTAATACTATTTTTTAATTTAACTATTGCAGTAACTAAATCTGCTCGGTCTTGTTCCATTTTTTTAATTTCAGATTCATATTTATTTGTTTCTTCATCAGCCTTTAAATTTACAGATCCTAATTTTTCTCTTTCTTGTTTTTTCTTATCTAATAAATCTTCTTGATTAACAGCATCTGGAAGTTCTTCTTTTCCAAATAGATTTGAATTTTCTAAAATATTTTCCTCTGTTAAATTAAGTTCTGAATTTACCCTATCAACCAAATCATTTTTTCTTTTTTTAAGTCCTTCAATTGTGGCTCCCGAACTTGCTTTTCGTTCTCTAATTTGAATTGATTGTTCTTGAATTTCATTTAACTGAGTTCTAAGAGTTTCTATTTTTTCATCTGTTACATTAACAATAGACTCATTTTCATTTTTTTCTTGTTCAGAAACTCTTAGACTTTCAGAAATTTGACCTTTTTTTTCAGCTTGTATTTTTGGTTGATTGTCTAATTTTTCTAATTGTAAGTTTAGTTTATTTTTTCTTTCAGTTAGCTCAGTTACCATTTTTTCAGAATTAGATAATAAATTTTTCCAGCTTTCTATCTCTTTATCTATAATGTTTATTCTTTCGTTTCTTTTTACAGACTCTTTTTTTATATTTTGGTTTTTACTGTAGCTATCTGCATATTCTTCTATAATTATTTTACAATTATCAAGAACTGTTATTGCTTCTTCATTTTTTTTTAAATTGATTAATTCTTTAACTTTATCTATTTCTAATTTTAATTTACTTTTAGCATAATCTAAATCTTCATTAGATTGTTTTTCGGTTTCATAATATTTTGAGTCAATTTCAATAAGTTCATTTTTTTCTTCTTTAAGTCTTTTCTCGTTAGAGTTTGCATCAATAACTATTCCTTTTTCTCTATTGATATCATCATCGAATGTTTGAAGAGATTTTTTAATATTCACCATCTCATCTTGAATTCTGGTATTTTCTTCATCAAGACTTTGAAGCTCTAAGTTTAGTCTTTGAATTTTTGAGAGATTTTCAATATTTTTTTCTCTTAAAGGTGTTATTTTGTCAGTTTCGGATTTAATTAAATTCTCTAATTCAGAAATTTTATTGTTAAAACCGCTTACTTCTCCTTCAGCTTCAGTGTTAATTTCATTTTCAACTTTTATTTCTTTGTCAATTTCTAATAATTTTAAATAATATAAGCCTGCTTCAATTTTTTTAATTTCATCAGATATATTTTTGTATTTGGTTGCTTCCTCTGCTTGCTTTTGAAGGTTAGCCAATTGTTTTTCTTGTTGTCTTCTTAATTCATCTGCTCTCTTTAAATTATTTTCTGCAGCATTTAACCTTAGTTCAGCCTCATGTCTTCTGACATGTAAACCAGAAATTCCTGCAGCCTCCTCTAAAATTGCCCTTCTATCAGTTGGTCTTGCTGTAACTAGTGCACCTATCCGACCTTGGCTGATCATGGAAGGTGAATGAGCACCAGTTGATAAATCAGCAAAAAACATTTGTGCATCTCTAGCTCTTACTTCTTTGTCATTTATATAAAATTTAGACCCTTTATCTTTTTCTATTTTTCTTCTGATATTTACTTCATTAAGTTCCCTAAACTGAATTGGACCTTCATTATTTTCATTTGCAACTGTAACAGAAACTTCTGCTATATTTTTTGAAGCTTTGTTTGAAGTTCCAGAAAATATCACATCTTCCATTCCAGATCCTCGCATACTTTTTGCCGAGGTTTCTCCCATTGCCCACCTAAGAGATTCTACGATGTTAGATTTTCCACATCCGTTTGGACCAACAATTCCTGTTAAACCATCTTCAATTAAAAAGTTGGTTTTATCAGCAAATGATTTAAACCCATTGAGTTGGATTTTTTTAAACTCCATGAGTTAACTTATATCAGTTTTTCTAATGATTTTTTTAAATTTTTGTAATTAAGAGATTTTTCAAACTTTTTATTATTAATTATTATCGTAGGAGTGGAATTTACCTTGAAGTTTTTAGTACCTTCGATTCGGTCATTTAAAACAAAATCTTCTATTTCTTTGTTGTTAATACATTTTTCAAAATCTATATCAAAATCTTCTTTTTTAAGAAACTTTTTAAGATTATCATTTACTTCTTCAATTGTACTTCCTTTTACCCAAGCTTGTTGATTGGAATACAAGCTTTCTAGAATTTCTAAACTTTGATCTTGTTTACATTGAGCAATTTTTGATGCGTTGAACGCGGCAACATCTAAAGGAAAGTGTCTAAATTCTATTTTAGCTAATCCTGTATCAATATAATCCTTTTTAAGTTTAGGATAGATCTCTTTATGAAAATTTGCACAATGACTACATGTTAAGGAAGCATAGGTAATAATAGTAATTTTAGCATTATTATTTCCCGAAACTATTCGACTTGTTTCAGCACTTAAACTAGAGATCGATCCAAAAAATAAAATTAATAATAATAAAAATTTTTTCATTTTTCCTTAAATACTTTAGTTAATTCAAGTAGTGATTTTTTAATTTTTTCATTTTTAACATCATTAATCTTTTTTTTATATTTATTATTTATCACACTTTTCTCTTTAATAGTTTCTTTTGGAAGTATTTTCTTTTCATAATCAAAACTAGTGAATTTAAGTTTTTCAACAACAGAATATCCAAAAAAGTTATTCATTTTATCCATTATGTCTTTTTTTGAATACTCCAAATCAACCTCATGACCTCTCTTTACCATTATCAGTAAAGTGCTGACCCCAAATCTATTTGAATTTTTAAATGATTTTGGATAACAAACTTTAAATAAATTTTCACCAACAATATATTTCCAATTATTCAGTGTTTCAGAATAAATATGACCTCTTTTATTAATGACCTTTTTAATATTTTTTGGCAAAGTGTCTTTAAAAGATCTTAAACCTTGAATGGATCGGTTTCTCTGCTTAGTATATTTTTTATATTGCATATGAAAGAACAATTAATAACAAAAAAAATTCTTAAATGGTATGATTTAAATAAAAGATCATTACCGTGGCGAAAAAATGTTTCTTTGCAAAAAAGACAATATTATATTTTAGTAAGTGAATTTATGTTGCAGCAAACACAGGTTGTAACAGTAATTCCTTATTTTAATCGATTTATAAAAAATATTCCAAATCTCAAAACACTTGCTAGAGTTCAAAATAAAAAATTAATGAAACTTTGGGAAGGTCTTGGATATTATTCTAGAGCAAGAAATTTAAAAAAAACTTCGAAAGTTATTATTAAGAATTTCAAAGGAAAAATACCTGATAATTTTGAGGATTTAAAATCATTACCTGGAATTGGTGATTACACCGCACGTGCAATTTTATCTATTGCTTTTAATAAACCATATATTCCATTGGATGGAAATATAGAAAGAGTTTTAAAAAGATATCTTTATTTGAAAAGGGAAAATGAAATAAATAAAGAAAATCTTATAAAAAAAAAATCTGTATTTGGATTATCTCAACGATCGAGTGATTATGCTCAAGCTCTAATGGAGTTAGGTGCATTAATTTGTAAGCCAAACAATCCTTTATGCAATAAATGTCCTATCTCAAAAAATTGTAAATCTTTTAAGAAAAAAGATTTTAATTTAATTAAAAATACAAAAAAAAATATCGAAAAGTTCTTCATCTTAAAAGTTTATAAAAAAGATCAAAGATATTTGTTAGTTAAAAATACTAAATTTAATTTTTTAAAAAATTTAAGAATTTTCCCAATGGAAGAGTTGCCTAAACCAAAAAAATTTAATGAAAACTTAAATTTTAAGATGTCTAATATGAATATGAATATCAAGATTCAGTATTTAAAAAATAATAAAAGAATATCTTCTGCTTATTGGATTGATCAAAAAGAATTAAAGAACTATATGTTGCCAACATTTACAAAAAAGGTCGTTAAATATCTCGAAAAAAATTAATGAAAAAGATAGCAATAATTGGAGCAGGAATATCAGGATTATTTATTGCAAATCTATTTAAAAAAAATCCTAATTATCAAATAACAATCTATGAAAAAAATAACTCAATTAACCTAGAAGAAGGTTATGGAATTCAATTATCAGTAAATAGTGTTAAACTTTTAAATGAAATTGGATTTGATAGTATAGAAAATAAAAACAAATTTACTCCAGAAAAAATTGATTTTTATTCAAATGATAATTCAAAAAAAATATGTGAACTTAATGTCTCAGATTTTAACTCTCAAGATTGTAAGTATACTACTCTAAAAAGATCTATATTAATTAATTTTCTAAAAGAGGATTTGGATGAATCAATAAAAACCAGCCATGCTATTTCAAAGATAGATCAAGAAAATAAACAAATCAAACTTTCTTTTGAAAATAATGAAACCAACGTATGTGATTATTTAATTATTTCTGACGGAGTTTTTTCAAAAAGTAAAAGTCTTATTTCAAATAATCAAATTAAACCAAAATTTAACAACACATTAGCAATTAGAGGAACTATAATTAAAACTCCTGAGAATATTGATAATAAAAATATCTCTTTATTTTTAGGCTCAAATTATCATCATGTAATTTACCCAGTAAGTCCAAATGGAGAGTTTAATTTTATAGCTATAATCAGGTATAAATTGTCCACTGAAGAACAAAAAAATTATTCATTATTTAGTGAAAATTCTTTTATTAAAAAGGTTTTGGACAAAATTCCTTTAAGTAATAAAGAAATTTTAAATAACCTTAAAGAATTAAAAATTTTTCCAGTATTTGTAAGTAATGATTTCTACCAGTTACAAAATAACAATATTCATTTTATTGGCGATGCTTTTTTTGCATATCAACCATCATTTGCCCAAGGTGCATCTCAGTCAATAGAAGGAGCTTATGAATTATTTAAGAGTATAGAAAATAATACAGAAAATAAATTTTTTACTAATAGAGTTAAAAAAACAAAAATGGTTAAAAATAGATCAAAATTTAATCAATTTGCTTTCCATTTATCCAATCCTTTTACTATATTTTTAAGAAATATTTTTTTGAAAAGATTAGTAAAAAATAATAAATTTTTAGAAAATTATCTTGGTAAGATTTATAGAAATTAATTATTAGAAACTAGTCTTTGCCTTAAATGATCAATTGGTAATATACTACCATTTAAATTATAGTGCCAATAAGTCCATCCATTACAGCTTTCAGCACCTAAAATTGTTGCTGCTACTTTGTGAATTGAGCCTTCAGTTTTTTCATGTTTAATACTGCCATCAGCCATAATTTTTGCACTAATTTTTTTTTTATTATCAAATATAGTTGTTCCAGGTTTAATTATTCCTAATTCAACTAAGGAACCAAAAGGGATTCTTGGTTTAGATCTGTTATTTTTTAATGTATCTAAATAATCATCTTCAATAGGTTTTGTATTTTTAAGTCTCTGTTCCGCAGCTTTAAAATAAGTTTTCTCTCTTTCTATTCCGTAATAATTTCTACCTAATTTTTTGGCAACTGTTGCTGTTGTTCCAGTACCTAAAAAAGGATCTAAAACTAAATCATTTTTATTAGAAGTTGATAATAGAATTCTATGAAGCAAAGCCTCTGGTTTTTGTGTAGAATGTACTTTTTTTCCATTTTTCTTAAGTCGTTCAGATCCATTGCAAATAGGTAGATCCCAATTAGATCTCATTTGAAGATCATCATTTAAACATTTTAAAGATTGATAGTTAAAAGTATATTTTGATTTTTCTGATTTTGATGCCCAAATTAATGTTTCATGAGCATTTGTAAAACGTGTTCCTCTAAAATTTGGCATAGGATTTTTTTTATTCCAAATAACATCATTTAAAATCCAAAAACCTAAATTTTGAATTGTAGTTCCAACTCGAAAAATATTATGATAGCTACCAATTACCCAAATAGCTCCATTCTTTTTTAAAATTCTTTTACATTCACTTAACCAAGAATAAGTAAAATCATCGTACTTTTTAAAATTTTCAAATTGATCCCACTTGTCATTTACAGCACTAACCTTTGATCTGTCAGGTCGTGTTAATTCACTTTTTAATTGTAGGTTGTAAGGTGGATCCGCAAAAATTAAATCAAAAGATTCATTAGGAATTTTTTTTAATTCCTCTAAGCTATCTCCATTAATTAATTTATTTTTAAAATCAAAAGTCATTTATAAATAATAATTAGACTCCAAAAAGATTCTTCGGTCAACCTAGGATTGAAATAATTGGATTCGATTTGTGTTGATATTTTTAAAAATAACCAGATCTTGTGTTTCTACGTGAAACCTATTTTATTTTATTTATTGGTGAAAAAGTTTTTCTGTGATGAGTAGTAATACCTAAATTTCTTATTGCTTTTAAATGTTGTTTAGTTCCGTACCCATAATTTTGGTTCCAATAATAACCTTTAAACTTTTTTCCTAAGATGGTTATTATTTTATCACGAGTAACTTTAGCAATAATTGAAGCCGCAGAAATTGAGGGTATTTTTTGATCTCCTTTTATTATTGATTTAAGTTTATAATTTTTTATTTCAGGTAATTTATTTCCATCAATTAAAACAAGTGATGGTTTTTTTTTAAGTTTTTTTATTGCTCTTTTCATAGCTAACAAACTTGCGTTTAAAATATTAATTTTTTCAATTTCTTTAACAGATGCCTTACCTAGTGCCCAGATAGAATTTTTTTTAATATATTTTGCTAAAATTTCTCTTTGAGTTTTTGTTAAACTTTTTGAGTCTTTCAATAACTTTCTGTTAATTGATTTTTTTAATATGACCGCAGCAGCGTAAACTGGTCCAATTAAACTTCCTCTGCCAACTTCATCAACTCCTGCAATAATTTTCATTAAATTTTGATATTCAAATCTTGTATTTTTTGTCTTATTTTTTTTAGATCTTCCCAGGAATATTTTTTGTTTTCGGGAAATCTAATTAAATATGAAGGATTAAAAGTAATCATTAAAGGAAAGGTTTTATTTTTTAAGATAATTTCTTTCCATTTTCCTCTTTCATTTGAGATTTTATTATTTAAACCTGTAACCGTCTCCATTGCAGTACTTCCCATTAGAATAACAATTTTTGGATTAATAATTGATATGTGTTCTTTCAAAAATATTGAGTAACGCTTTATTTCCTGACCAGTAGGTTTTCTGTCCTCAGGAGGTCTAAAATTTATTGAATACGTTGAATAGACTTTCTCTCTCTTTATATTTATTGCTAATAACATTTTGTTTAAGAGAGCACCAACATCGCCTTGAAATGATAAACCAGAACTATCTTCTGTTGCTCCAGGAGCTTCTCCAATTAACATGATGGGGCTGTTAATGTCGCCATCACCCATGATAAAATTCTTGGAATTATCTTTTAAATTACAATTTTCAATTGAATTAATTTGCTTTTTGAGATCTGATAATCTTTCACTTTTATTTTGATTTACGTTGTTATTATTATTTTTAACGATTTTAAATCTATTAATGGATTTATTAACAAAAACAAAATCAGGTTCTATGGTGTCTATTAATTTATGAAAATATTTGGCATTTTGATTTAAAGTCTTTTTAGTCATAAAGTGTAATTATGCTTTTTAAAAAAATAAAATTTGTTTTAATTTTATTGTTATTCTACCAGACCCCTTTGTATTCTAAAAGTAATAGTTTTGAAGATTTTGATTCTAGAAATTTATCAAAATACTTTTCCGGTATAGTCGCCTTTGGGAATAAAGATAATTCAGTAGCTTTAGATTTTTTTAATTCAACTAAAATATTAATTGATACTCATGATCCTTATTTAAAAAGATATGTTTTTTCATTAGTTTTAGAAAACAAAGTATCACAAGCAATTAATATAATTAAACAAAACAAAGACAAAAATAACACTAGTTTTTTTGATGCTTATTTATTGTTATTAATAGATAGTTTAAAGAAAGATAATTTAGATCAAGCATATAATTATTTATTAAAAGCTAATGAGTTTGCACAACAAGATAGATTCGATTTAGCAATCTTAGAAAGTTTAAGACAATATATTTATGTATTTAAAGAAAAAAATTTTTTAAATGATAAAAAAAATCTTGGTAAATTATCAATTATATCAGATACATTTCAAAGATGTTATTTGGGAGATCCAAAAACTGATGAATATTTTTCTAATTTAATTAACAATAATGAGTCAGATTTTACTAGATATATTTATTTTTATTTAAGTTATTTAATTGAAAACGATAGATTAGAAGAGGCAAAAAATATAACCCAGGAGATTGAGTTTATAAATACAACATTGTTATTGTCCCAGGGAAAAAGTTGGATTGAAAATGAAAATGCACAAAAATTAAATGAAGTTTTTTCATGCAAAAACCATAATGATTTAATTAGTGAGTTTTTATTTTTGATATCTAATCTATATTCTTCAGAAGATAATTTTGAAAAATCAAATTTTTATCTTAATCTCTCAAATTTTTTAAATCCAAAATTTAAATTTAATCTATCTTTAGTAGCTGAAAATTATTTTTTAAATAAAGATTATGAAAAAGCTAAAAAAATATTAAAAAAATTTAAAAAGGAAGAAAATTTTTATTTTTGGTATCGATTAAAAAAAGAAGCACAAATAATAGCAAAACAGAGAAATGACAAAGAATCTCTTAGTTATATTACCTCAAATTTTAGAAAGATAGACGAGCCAAATCATAAAATATTATTTGATATTGCTAATTTTTATAAAAAGTCAGAAGATTATAAGGAAGCAATAAAGTATTATACAAAAATAATAAGTAATCTAGATGATAGTTCAGATGTCAAATCTGATATTCTTTATCGAAGAGGAGGGAGTTATGAAAGAATAAAAAATTATGAAGAAGCAGATAAAGATTTACTTCATGCTTTAAAGATTAGTCCAGATGATGCTTATATTTTAAATTATCTTGCTTATTCATGGCTTGAAAGAGATTATAAAATTAATGAAGCGATTGAGATGCTTGAAATAGCATATGCATCTAAAAATAATGATCCTTATATTATTGATTCAATTGGTTGGGCTTATTATTTAATAGATGATTATTTAAAAGCTGAAAAATTTCTTAAAAGAGCAGTAGAACTGATGCCAGATGATCCTATAGTTAACGATCATTATGGAGATATTTTATGGAAGCTAGACCGAAAAATTCAAGCCCGATATTTTTGGGCCAATGTACTTAAAATGGATGATGCTGAGGAAGACATGATTGAAAAAATTAATATTAAGATGATTAAAGGTCTTAAAAATTCTTAAATGCCATACATTAAAATCAAATCATATGCTAAGTTGAATTTAGCTTTAAATATCACCGGCAAAACCTCTTCTTTGCACAGAATTGAGAGCATCATAGCTTTTGTTGATTTGCACGATGTTATATCGATTAAAAGATCAAAATCCAATAAACATAATATTTCATTCATTGGAAAATTTTCTAAAAATATAAGTAAGAAGAATACTGTTTCTAAATTATTAGAAATATTAGAAAAAAAAAAACTGTTAAAAAACAGAAAATTTCAAATAAAAATAAATAAACAAATTCCAAATAAAGCAGGTTTAGGTGGCGGTTCTATGAATGCTGCAAATATTTTGAGATATTTTATAAAAAAAAAAATAATTAAGATTAAAAAAAAAGAAATTACCGAAATTTCAAAATTAATTGGTTCAGATGTAATTTTGGGATTAAATTCTACAAACTCTATTTTGACTTCAAAAAATGAGATAAAACGTTTCACTAATTTTAAAAAAATTTATACTCTAATTGTAAAACCTAATTTTGGTTGTTCTACTAAAGATATATATTCAAAAGTAAGAAAATTTGAGAAACCAAAGTTAAATAGACCAAATAAAAATATGTTTAATTTTGATTATTTAAAGAAAATGAATAACAGCTTAGAGTTAATTGTGCTTTCTAAATATCCTAAATTAAAAAAAATTAAATTATATTTGGAAAATTCATTAAAACCAGTTTTCGTAAGAATGACAGGGTCGGGATCTACTTTAATTGCATATTTTCAATCAAAAGAAAGATGTGAACGTGCGAAAAAAAAATTTAATAGAAAATATAAAAATTACTGGTGTATAACTTCAAAAACTATATAAATTTTACTTTTTTATGTTATACGAACTTAATATTGGGGCGTAGCCAAGCGGTAAGGCACGGGTTTTTGGTACCTGCATCCTAGGTTCGAATCCTAGCGCCCCAGCCAACTATGAAAAGCTTTTTAGATACAATTTTTTTTAGATCAAATAATTTAGACTATATAAGTCAAAATATTAAAGATCTTACTAAAAAAACACCTGCACATAAAATTTTTAAAGCAATTAATTCTTTTTCATCAGAAAGTGAAATTAGATATGTTGGAGGTTGTATTCGAAAAATAATTAATAAAGAAAAAGCTGATGATATTGATTTAGCAACAAATTTAGAACCAAATCAAGTTTGTGAGGCACTCGAAAAAAATAACATAAAATACTATGAGACTGGCGTCCAGCATGGAACTATTACTGCTGTAATAGAAAAATATAAATTTGAAATTACCACTTTAAGAGAAGATATTTCTACTGATGGAAGACATGCAAAAGTGCAATTCTCTAAAAATTGGAAAGAAGATGCCTCACGAAGAGATTTTACAATTAATTCAATTTATTCAGATGGTGATGGAAATTTGTTTGATCCATATGACGGTAAAAAAGATTTAGAAAATGGTTTAGTTAATTTCATTGGAGATACAAACAAAAGAATTAAAGAAGATTATTTAAGAATATTAAGATATTTAAGGTTTTTTGTTAATTATTCAAAAAACCCTCACAGTTTAGAAGTAATTAGAAAATTAAAAATGAATATTGGTGGAGTTTCAAAATTATCAAAAGATAGATTATTAGATGAATTAAAAAAAATAACTCAATTAAATACATTAGAAAAATTAGCTAAGGATAAAATAAGTTTAGAGTTAATTCAGATAATTTTTCCTGAATTAAAAAACATAAATATTTTTTCTAAATTAAACTCAACTAAAAAAAACATGTTTAAAGGAGCTGATTTTATTTTCTTATTATCTTTAATGATTATCGATGAAACCGATAATACTGATTATTTTTTATATAAGTTTAATATTTCAAAAAAAGATCAAAAAAGGATTAAAATTATTGATAATTTCTATAAAGAAAAAACACAATCAAAAACACTTACAGAAAACAATATGAACAAAGTTTTTTACTATGATGGAAAGCAAGCTGTGATTGATATTTTAAATTTTATGCTAATCAAATCAAAAAAATTTGAAAACACTTTTAAAGAATTAATCGAAATATATGAAAATAAATTAATACCGACAATGCCAATAGGTGCAGATATGTTAATGACAAAATATAAAATCTCAGAGGGTAAGCAATTAGGTGCAAAATTGAAAATGATTGAAGAGGAATGGGTAAAAAATAATTTTCAAATTTCTGATCAACAAGTTGAAAATATCATTAACAATTAAATATATTTAACATCCTTAATTTCAAAGTTTTTTACTCCTGCTGGAGTATTTATTTCAACCAAATCATTTTTATTTTTTCCAATTAAACCTCTGCCAATAGGAGATTGAAAATAAATTAATTTTTGCTTTAGATCTGCTTCGTCTTTACCTACAATTTTATAATTAATTTTTTCACCATTATCTAAATTTTCCAAAAAAACAGTTGAACCAAAAATTACTTTACCATCATTATTTAATTTTGTGACATCAATTACATTGGCTCTAGCAATGACGTCATTTATTTCTGTTATTCTACCTTCATTATGAGATTGCTCTTCTTTTGCAGCATGGTATTCGGCATTTTCTTTAAGATCACCATGTGATCTTGCTTCTGCTATGGCAGCTATTATCTCGGGTCTTTTTTTTTCTTTTAAAAAAATTAATTCTTCTTTTAGTTTGTTTAATCCATTTAAAGTAATTGGTTCTTTATCCATATTATTTCCATTTAGCCAAGGGAGGTAAGGACATCAGTATTCCTTCAATATTCCCACCCGTTTGTAATCCAAATTTTGTACCTCTATCATATAATAAGTTAAATTCAGCATATCTTCCTCTTTTAATATATTGCATTTCTTTATCTCTAGCAGTCCATTTTTTTTTCATTTTATTTCTAATAATTTTTTGAAAAATTAGTTCAAAAGTAATTCCAACGTCTCTTACAAATTTAAAATCTTTTTCAAAATTATTTTTTTTGTAATCAAAGAAAATCCCTCCAATACCTCTAGGTTCTTTTCTGTGAGGTAAATAAAAATATTCATCACACCATTTTTTATATTTTGTATAGTATTTTTTGTTATGACGATTACACATATTCTTTAAAGCTTTATGAAATTCCCGCTTCTCATTTAAATCTATTTTTGATGGAGTTACATCCATTCCTCCACCAAACCAATCTTGTGTAGTACAAATATACCTCGTATTAAAATGCATAGCAGGGATTAATGGATTTTTCATATGCATGACAACAGAAACTCCTGAAGCCCAAAATCTTGGATCTTTATGAGCGCCTAGTATATTTTTTTGAAATTGTTTTGGAAATTTGCCGTAAACTTTTGAAAAGTTTACACCAACTTTTTCAAAAATCTTTCCATTTTGTAAAATTCTATGTTCGCCTCCACCTTCATCTTTCTTGGTATTTCTTTTCCAAGTAGTTGATTTAAATTGAATCTTATTTTTTTCGAGTTTATTTATATCTTCACACAAAGCTTCTTGAAGTGTTTTGAACCAATTACTAGCTAAATTTTTTTTAATTTCTAAATTCATACTAGGTTAATTTAGTTTGTTTTAAACATTCGGCCAATATAATTGCTACTGAAGATGCAATATTAAGTGAACGTTTATTATTTTTCATTGGTATCTTTAGTCTATTTTTGATTAATTTGTGTATCCCCTTAGGAACTCCTGCACTTTCTCTTCCAAATAAAATTGTATCATTTTTATCAAATTTAAAATTTGTGTAAGATTCTGATGCTTTAGTTGTCATCAATACAATTCTTTGATTCTTTTTAGATTTAAAAAAATGATCTGAGCTTTGATATAATTTAATTTCTTTTTCATCCATATAATCCATTACAACTCTTTTAAATCTCTTGTCACTTAATAAAAAACCACATGGCTCTATAATCTCTAATTTTGCACCTAGACAAGCACAAGTTCTAATTATTGCTGCTGTATTTTGAGGTATATCTGGTTCAAATAATGCGATTTTAAGCTCTTTGCTCATAAGATTGTGTGTCATTCTTTCTGTAGAAAAAATATTATTTTACTATATGAGATCATATATTAAATAGCTTAATTAGGATTAAAAATATAATAAATTTATTGATGTCAGATAAAAAACCTAAAAGAAGAGAATTTTTATTTACAGCCTCATATGCGGTAGGAGCTGTTGGAGTAGTAGCCGTAACTTGGCCTTTGATTGATCAAATGAATCCTGACGCTTCAGTGAAAGCTTTAGCAAGTACCGAAGTTGATATAAGTTCGGTTGAACCTGGAAAATCTATAACAGTTCTTTGGAGAGGTAAGCCAGTTTTTATAAAGAGAAGAACTCAAGTTGAAATTGATGAGGCTAGAAAAGTTAAATTAGAAGAATTAAAACATCCAGAAAAAGATGAGGATCGAGCTAAAAATCCAGAGTGGTTAGTAATGTTGGGAATATGTACTCATTTAGGATGTGTTCCTCTAAATGATAAAGGTGATTACAATGGATGGTTCTGCCCATGTCATGGATCACATTATGATACATCTGGCAGAATAAGAAAAGGTCCTGCACCAACAAATATGGAAGTTCCAAAATATGAGTTTCTAAATGCTAACACAATTAAAATTGGGTAAGGAATAAATTATGAGTGATCACGATTACCAACCTAGTTCAAAGTTAGGAAAGTGGTTCAATGATCGTTTACCTTTATTAACTCTTTCAAATCATCTTAGAGAATACCCAACTCCAAAAAACTTAAATTATTGGTGGACTTTTGGGGGAATATTAACTTTTTGTTTAATTGTACAAATAGTTACTGGCTTAACTTTAGCAATGCATTATATCGCTGATTCAGATTTAGCTTTTGCAAGTGTTGAACACATAATGAGAGATGTAAACTATGGTTGGTTAATAAGGTATGTTCATGCAAATGGAGCTTCAATGTTTTTTCTTGCAGTTTACATTCATATTTTTAGAGCATTGTATTATGGATCATATAAGTCTCCAAGAGAGATAATTTGGATTATTGGAATGATTATATACTTCTTAATGATGGCTACGGCTTTTATGGGTTATGTACTTCCATGGGGGCAGATGAGTTTTTGGGGAGCGACAGTAATTACAAATTTGTTTAGTGCAATTCCTTTTGTGGGCGAAGGTATAGTAGCTTGGCTATGGGGAGGCTTTGCAGTCGATAACCCAACTCTTACAAGGTTTTATGCTTTACACTATTTATTACCATTTTTAATTTTTGGACTAGTAGTTCTTCATATTTGGGCATTACATGTTCCGGGAAACAACAACCCTATTGGAATTGAAATAAAAAAACCTTCAAAGGATACAGTTCCGTTTCATCCATATATTGTTATAAAAGATGGTTTTGCTTTATTAATGTTTATGATTGTGTTTGCGTTTTTTGTTTTTTATTCACCTAACATTTTAGGACATGCAGATAATTATATTGAGGCAAACCCAATGGTAACTCCGGCTCATATAGTTCCAGAGTGGTACTTATTGCCTTTTTATGCAATTTTAAGATCTGTTCCTGATAAATTATTTGGAGTTATAGCTATGTTTGCAGCAATTTTTGTATTAATAATTTTGCCTTGGCTGGACACTTCAAAAATTAGATCCGCAGTATTTAGACCATTATATAAACAGTTTTATTGGATTCTATTTATTGATGTTTTAATTTTAGGATACATGGGCGCAATGCCAGCTGAAGGACTTTATTTGTTGATAGCTAGAGTAGCTACAGCATATTATTTTATACATTTTTTAATTATTCTACCGATTTTAGGATATAAGGAAAAAACAAGACCTGTACCACTAAGCATCACGGAACCAGTTCTTGGTGGATCTCCAAATTTAGAAAATATTAAAAAAAAAAATAATTTAAATTAACATTATGAAGAAAATTATAGCATTAACTTATTTAATTTTTTTATTATCAATAGGAAGCTATCAAGTTAATGCTGCAGAAAAAACTGACCTCTTGAAAATAGATTGGAGCTTTAAAGGTTTGTTTGGAAAATTTGATCGTGGATCACTACAAAGAGGATATCAGGTTTATTCTGAGGTGTGTGCCGGTTGTCATTCAATGAAATACTTGAGTTATAGAAATTTGAGTGAAAAAGGTGGACCTGAATTCTCCGTTGAACAAGTAAAAGCTATTGCTTCTTCTTTTGAAGTTACCGATGGACCAAATGAAGATGGCGATATGTTTACTAGACCTGCAAAATTATCAGATAAGTTTGTAAAGCCTTATGAAAATGAAAAAGCAGCTCAAGCAGCTAATGGTGGAGCATATCCGCCAGACATGTCGGTATTGGCAAAAGCAAGAAGTGGTGGAGCTGATTATCTTTATTCTCTTCTTTTAGGATACGAAGCACCTCCAAGTGGCACAACATTAGATGAAGGTGTGTATTACAATAAATATATGTATGGAAATAATATTAGAATGGCAAAACCCTTAGATGACGGCTTGGTAGAATATTCTGATGGAACTACTGCCTCTGAAGAACAAATGGCAAAGGATGTAGTAACATTTTTAATGTGGGCTGCAGAACCTCACTTAGAGTCTAGACATAAAATGGGTTTTAAGGCAATTGTATATTTAATTATTCTTACTATTTTAGTTTATTTTAGCATGAAAAAGATTTGGTCACGTGTTGAAACGGAAGTTTAATACATCGCCGTCTTTAACAATATAATCTTTTCCTTCCAATCTCATTTTACCATTTGTTTTAGAATTTACCCAGCCTTCATTAGCAATGAAATCATTATAAGAAATAGTTTCAGCTCTAATAAATCCTTTTTCAAAATCAGTATGAATTTCGCCTGCTGCCTTTGGAGCTGTACAGTTTTTTTGTATAGTCCAAGCTCTAGTTTCTTCAGGTCCTGAAGTAAAATAAGTATCTAATTCAAGAATTTTATAACCTTTTTGAATTAACATATTTAATCCAGTTTCTTTTAAACCAATCATTTCCATATAATTTTTTTTCTCACTTATATCCAATTCATTAATTTGGTTTTCTATGTCTGCAGAAATAATTAAAGTATTCTCTTGTCCAAACTTATCAATGAATCTCTTCGTATAATTATTACCATTCTGTACACTTTGCTCATCTACGTTACAAACAAATATCTTGGGTTTTATAGATAATAATCCACTTTGATTAAGTTGTTTGATATCAAATTGTGTTTTTAAAATAGAAATATCTTTATCGTTATTGATACAATCTAAAGCAGTTTCAAGGATTTTAATTTGTTCTTCAACTACATTTTTTTTATTACTTTTTTCCAATCTTTTTTGAATAGACTCTAGATCTGCGAGCATCATTTCCGTCTCAATAATCTCAAGATCTCTAATAGGATCTACGGTTGGGTTTACATTTTGAATATCATCTGAGTCGAAACATCTAATCATATGTATAATCGCTTCAACTTCTCTTATGTGTGATAAAAATTTATTTCCTAAACCCTCACCTTTAGAAGCACCTTTAACTAAACCTGCAATATCGACAAAAGAAATAGTCGTATTAATAATTTTTTTTGACTTTGAAATTTTTGCTAGATTTTCTAACCTATAATCTGGCACAGGGACAACACCTACGTTTGGATCAATCGTACAAAAAGGGAAATTTGCAGCTTGAGCTTTGCTTGAATTTGTTAAAGCATTAAAGAGAGTAGATTTACCAACATTGGGCAATCCTACTATTCCACACTTAAAACTCATTATTTATTATTAACTGTGCTAGAAAATAAATCTAATTTTTTTTCAACAAGTATTGAAATTGATTCGGTTATATTTTTTGAGATTTTTTCAATACTAATAGTTTCTTCTTCATCAAAATTTTGCAATACATAATCAGCAACTTCAATATTTCCTTTGGGTTTTCCAATTCCAATTCTCACTCTTGAATAATCTTTTCCAATAAATTTATCAATTGAGGATATTCCATTATGACCTGCACTTGATCCACCAAATTTTGCTTTTATTTTTCCAAATTCAATATCAAGGTCATCGTGAAAAACTATTACATTTTCAGCATCAATTTTAAAATATTCAATTAATTCTCTAATGCAAATTCCTGAGTTATTCATGAAAGTTAATGGTTTAATAGCATAAACCTTTTGACCTCCAACATTTCCAGTAGTCAATAGACCTTTAAATTTTGGTTTTTGTTTTGAAAGTCCAAATTCTTTATTAATTGAGTCTATAATTTTGAAACCTACATTATGTCTATTATTTTCACTGTTTGGTGCTGGGTTACCCAATCCTACAAATAAAAGCATAAATTAATGGAATTTAAATTTCAATTTTGATTGGCTATTTTTTTTCTTCAGCAGGTTTTTTTTCAGCAGGTTTTTTTTCATCACCCTCTTTTTTATCACCTTCTGTAGCTGGTTTGTCACCGTCTGCAGTAACTGCTTCTGCTCCCTCAGCTCCTTCTTCACCTTCAGTTGCTTCAGCTTCAGCTGGTTTTTCTGGTTCTTTCATAACTGTTGGTGGAGCTAGTGTCGCTATCACAAAGTCTCTTCCTTGAATAGTTGGTGTTACATCTGATTCTAATTTAACTGATGAGATTTTAAAACTTTCTCCAATATCAATTCCATCAAGATCTAGTGTTAAACTTGCAGGTATTTTTTCACTTGGGCATCTTAATTCAACTTTTCTTCTTACTATGTTTAAAACACCACCTCTTTTTAATCCTGGGGATTTTTCATGGTTTATGAAATTAACAGGTACTTCAATTTTAATTTTAACACCAGGTAATATTCTTAAAAAATCTACGTGAGTTGGCTCATCACTTAGAATATGATATTTAACCTCTCTGGGTAAAACGTTTTGAGGTTTACCATCAATACTTAAAGTAATAATATTCGATAAAAAATTTTCTTTTTCAATTAAAGTTTTAAGTAATTTTTTTGGAATAGAAATTTTTTGATTTTGATCTTTTCCACCATAGATAATTGCTGGAACATTGCCATTATTTCTAATAGCATTTAATTGCCCTTTAGTATCATTTTTTCGGATGTTAGCTTCTAATGAATTCATAAAACAGAGGTTTTTAACTCATGTTGATAAATAATCAAGATATTTATTTAAACAAATCTGAAACGGAAGTTGAGTTAGAAATTCTTTTTATAGCTTCTCCCATAAGGCCAGAAATAGGTAAAACTTCTATATTTTTAACACTTTTAGTTTTTTCACCATTATTAATTGTGTCTGTAATTACTAAGTTTTTAATTACTGAGTTTTTTATTTTTTTAACCGCTTCTCCGCTTAAAACTCCATGAGTAATATAAACATAAACTTCCTTAGCACCTCTTTCTTTTAAGGCTTTAGCCGCATTTATTATAGTGCCACCTGAATCAATTATATCATCTACAATGATACAAGTTTGATCTTTTACATCTCCAATAACATTCATAACTTGTGATTTTCCAGGTTTTGGTCTTCTTTTATCTACAATAGCAAGACCAGCGTTAAGAAGTTTTCCAAGTGCCCTAGCTCTTTCAGTTCCACCTACATCAGGGGCAACACAAATAATTTTTTTACTTTTAATTTTCTTTTTTACATGTCTGGCAAATATTGGTGTAGCAAAAAGGTTATCTACAGGAATATCAAAGAAACCTTGAATTTGACCAGCATGCAAATCAACAGTTACAACTCTATCAGCTCCAGCTTTAGTAATTAAATTTGAAACTAACTTAGCTGATATTGAAGTTCTCGGTACAACTTTTCTATCTTGTCTAGCGTAACCAAAATATGGAATTACTGCAGTTATATTTTTTGCAGAAGATCTTTTCAGAGCATCGATACATAATAATAATTCCATTAAATTATCGTTAGCTGGAGATGAAATTGATTGAATAATAAAAATACTATTTCCTCTAATATTTTCATTTATCTCAACATAGATTTCACCATCTGAAAATTTTCTTATGCTTGAATTGACAAGTTTTGACTTTAAATATTTTGCAATATTCTTACTGAGAACTTTATTGCTATTACCAGTTAATAATTTCATTGAAAAAGTTTAATTAATCATAATTATTGAAATATTTCTACCATAATCATCGTGTTTTGATCTTAAAGATCGCCTAGCACTAAAAAAATTATTTTTTTTATCGTAAGTATCGATATCTATTATGTCAATTTTACTGATTTTATTTAATTTCAGTTGAGATTTGACATAATTTGGTAAATCAAAATAAATAATTTTTTTTTTATTTTTAAAGAAAATTTTGTTTTTTTTATGTTTTTTAATGAATTTTTTTTTAAAATCTAACTTAACATTATAGCTTTTTTGAGCAATAGATGGCCCAATAGCAGCTGTGATATCTTTTGTATTACAACCTTTCTGTAACATGAACTTTATAACTCTATTTATAATTCCTTTAAAAGCACCTTTCCAACCAGCATGAATAGCTGCAATTATATTTTTTTTATAGTCATATAATAACAATGGAACACAATCAGCTGTTAAAACAGCTATAGGAAGTTTTTCTTGATTAGTTATAACCGCATCAGCTTTTATTTTTTTTTTATTAAATCTAAAATTTTTGTCTATAAAAATAAATTTACTACTATGAACTTGATGAAGTAAAAAAATACTTTTAGATTTTTTACTAATTTTATTTTGAACAATCTTTAAATTTTTTTTAATATTTATTTTATTGTCTTTTGAACCAGGTCCACAATTTAGACTTCGATAAATGCCTTTTGATTTACCACCATTTCTATTGAAAAAACCATGACTAATATTTTTTTGTTTTAATAATTTTTTTGAAGTAATCAGTTTTAAAATCCTAATTTGAATTTATTTTTTTGATTTTTTATTAACATAACTTTAAACAAATTTCCCATTTGTTTATCATCTATAAGTCTCTTTAATCTGTAATAAATGTCTGCTTTCTTTAGAAAATTTTGATTTTTTGAGATTATTTCTGCTCTTTGTTTTATTCCCATCTTAATTAAAAACTCTTTTTGAGTTGTTAAATTACTATTTAAACCACTCAACTGTTTTATAATTTTTTGAAAAATATTAAAATTTATATTATGGGTAATATCTGAATTACCAATATTTTCTAATATGTTAGAAAATCTGTGTTTAGATATTGCCTGAAGGGTATTTTTCATTTTTTTTTCAGAATAACCATAGTCTATTACTAAAATTCCACCTGAATTTTTTTTAATTATTTCTGTAATTTTTTTTAAATAATTAATACCAATTTCAGAATATTCTATAAAATTTTGATTTTTGGATATTTTAAAATTTATTCTTTTTTCAAAATTTTTCATATTAAATTTTTTTTCAATAAAAAAAGCTTTGTTCTTATTTTTTAAACTAACAAATTTTTCAAACCATAAATTTTCTTTTTTAAGAAACTGTTTAATTGCAAGAGAGTCAAAGAATTCATTCGCGATAAATATAGTTGGAATTTTTTTTAATCTTTTTATTTCAGGAAGCCAAGTTATATTGCTTTTATACAATTTTTTTTTTTGAACTTTAATTAAAGAGGGACTTTTCTCATGAATAATAAAATTACAAGATTTTAAAAAAATTGGAAAATTTTGAAAACTCTCTATAAGCACTTTCATCATTTCACCATTTCCCGCACCAAGTTCAATTAAATTAAATTTTTTTGGAGATCCTAAACTTTGCCAAAAACTTAAAATCCAAATTGCAATCATTTCAGAAAAAAGTCTTGAAATATTTGGAGCAGTTATAAAATCACCCTCTTTGCCAAAAGGGTTTTTTTTCATGTAGTATCCAAATTTTTTATTATAAAGAGATAAATTTATAAATTTATCTAGAGGTAGATTGAGTATCTTTTTTGACTTCATATTTTGTGATAGTTAAATAACATCCAATTATTAAAGAAAAGAAACTTATAATTTGCCCCATTGTTAAATTAAACAACAAATAACCCAACTGTTCATCAGGTACTCTAAAAAATTCAATAAAAAATCTGAAGATTGAATAAAAGATTAAAAATATACCAGAAACAAATCCTGGAGTTTTCACAAAACTTTTATTTTTAAAATATAATAGAATTAAAAATAATACTATTCCTTCAAAAAGCGCCTCATATAATTGAGAAGGATGTCTATACAAATTATCTACGTGTACAAATTTTACTGCCCAGGGGATATTTGCCTCTATTCCATATAATTCAGAATTTATAAAGTTTGCTATTCTTCCAAAAAAGATACCTATTGGTGCAACATAAGAAACAATATCTAAGTATTTAAATGGGTTATGATTATTTTTTCTTGCAAACCAAATACTTACAATAATAATTCCTACAAGACCTCCATGAAATGACATACCGCCTTGCCAAATTTTAAAAATATCAAATAAATTATTTAAGTAAAAATTAAAATTATAAAACAATACATAGCCCAGTCTTCCTCCAATAATTAAACCTAAAATTAGATAAGTTATATAATCATCAAATTTTTCATTTAATTTAGTGTCAGAAATAAAAATTTTTTTACTTAAAATCCAACCTAATAAAATACCAACAATATAAGCTAGAGAATACCACCTTATTTCTATTGAAAAAAATTGAATTGCAACTGGGTCAAAATTATTAATGAACATTTTTAATTATAATTATAGGTTATAATTATAATAAGTTATTATACAAATATATGAAAAATTCAAAGTTTGTTATTGATAAATTGGCCAAGTTATTTGAAAAAGGTTTAGTATCATCTAAAGATATAGCAAATGAGTTAATGACTATTTTAAAATCAAAAAGAGATGAGATAGTTTTTAAAATGAAACTAACAAGCAAAGATGAATTCGAAATTCTTTCTAAAAGAGTCGAAAATCTAGAAAAAAAAATTGATCAATTGAAAACTTTAAAAAAAAGAAAAATTAAAAAGGTAAGAAAATCTTAACTCCCAAACCATTCATTGAAGATTTTTCTAATTTAATATTTCCTCCATGCGATCTTATAATATCTGACGCTATAGACAATCCTAGTCCAACACTAGATTTTGAATCAGCTCTACCTTTATCAATTTTATAAAATGGTTTAAAAACATTGTCATATTCTTGTTCCGGTATACCGGGGCCATTATCTTCAATATTAATAAATAAATTGTTATTATTTTTATTAATTTCAATCTTAACTTTGTCAGCATATTTGATTGAATTATCTAACAAATTGTTAATACATCTTCTAATTAAATTTTTTCTACCACTAATATATAATCTAGGTGCAATGTTAGTTGAAATATTTTTATTATTATACTTTTCTATTATTTCATTGATTAGATCACTAATATTGAATTGTTCATCTTTTTCTAAATATGATGAACTGGTGAATTGAAGATATTCATTTAACATTTTTTCCATTTCATTTATGTCTTCAGATAACTTTTTAGCTAATTCTT
>Ga0208411_1000491_pt1 | contig 30778 bp, 31 predicted proteins | sample ETN01SmetaG_4_FD_185793 | JGI IMG/M metagenome (GOLD analysis project Ga0208411, IMG submission 185793) | Marine microbial and viral communities from oxygen minimum zone, Eastern Pacific Ocean - ETNP2014F12-01SV261 (SPAdes) (version 2) | ecosystem: Environmental > Aquatic > Marine > Oceanic ... | reverse complement strand
AGCGGTAGTTAATATGGAACCAAATCTATGGAAAGGCGCTATAGCCGGCGTTGCATTTGTTGATGTTGTCACAACCATGCTGGATCAAACCATTCCACTCACATCTAATGAATGGGATGAATGGGGCGATCCACGTGCAAAAGAATATTATGATTATATGTTATCTTACAGTCCATATGATCAGATTATTGAACAAAAATATCCCAATATGTTAGTGACTTCCGGATTCTTTGACTCACAGGTCCAATATTGGGAGCCTTTGAAATGGGTTGCCAAACTCAGGGATCACTGGCAGGGTGATAATAAACTTTTTCTCCACATGAATATGGACGCTGGACATGGAGGAAAATCAGGCCGATTTCAGCGCTACCGTGAAACAGCTCTTGAATATGCTTTCTTATTGGATTTTTCAAATATTATAGAGTGACCTACAGTATTTAAATCAGTACAGTGGAATGCCAAAGACTCAATGGCAAACCTGTGAGTGCAGGAGTCTATCTCTATCAGTTAAAGGCAGGTGAGTTTGCGCAGACCAAGAAGATGGTGCTGCTCAAATAGGCATTTAAGGGTTAAAATCCCCTCTACAAGATTCTTTTCCTTGAAATTCGTGTCAATGTCCACCTCTTTCTAAAAAAGTTGGGATGGGGTAAATTGAAGAGATGCAAAAAAAATATATAAAATTTATGTTAACTATAATAAAACCCTTTTACTTAACAAATAAACGTCTCTCTATCAGTTGGGGACTTCTTTGTTTACTTATTTGTTTTTTATCGTGCGCTAAACAAAGCCATAGTACATCAAAAATATCACACACAGTCATCCTCATTTCAATGGATGGATTTCGGTGGGATTATCAGAATAAATGTGACACCCACAGTCTCGATTATCTCACAGAAAATGGCGTAAAGGCAGAATCAATGATTCCAGTATTTCCGTCGAAAACATTCCCGAATCATCTTTCCATTGTAACGGGGAACTATCCGATAAACCACGGTATTATTTCCAATACTATGTATGATTCAGAATGGAATGCTGAATATTATATAGGACAAAATAGCGTGCCCGTAAGCGAAAGTAGATGGTATGAGGCAGAACCTATTTGGGTAACGGCTGAAAAACAAGGGCTGATTACCGCAACTTATTTTTGGCCCGGATCGGATGCTGAGATTAATGGAAATCGACCCACATACTGGTATCGATATGATGGTTCTGTTCCAAATCGAAACCGTGTACAACAAGTTCTTAATTGGCTTGACCTATCTAAAAATAATCGTCCAAATTTTATAACTCTCTACTTCAGTGATGCAGATAGCTGGGGGCATACATATGGTCCAGAGTCAGATGGGATTGATGATATTATCAGCGAATTGGATGGCCATATTGGAACGCTTATAGAAGGTTTAAGAAATAGAAATCTTTTGGATGAGGTAAATATCATTCTTACCTCAGATCATGGTATGAAAGAGCTCAGTCGAGACAGAGTTATCTATCTCGATGATTATATTGATATTTACAGTGACAGTGTCCGAATAATTGAATGGTCACCTATAGGAATGATACTTCCTGTTGACAGTTGGGTTGACTCTATCTATAACTCACTTCATGGTGCTCATCCAAGTATGACTGTTTACCGAAAGGAGGATATTCCAGAGCGACTTCATTTCAGCAACCACCGCCGAATCCCTCCAGTTGTTTGTATTGCCAATGAAGGTTGGTCAATTACGTCTCACAGATATTTTAACGATCATCCAGATTCATATACAGGTGGAGCACATGGTTATGATCCTATCCATACATCCATGCATGGTATTTTTATTGCTAGTGGGCCAGCGTTTAAAAATAATTTCATAGTGAACTCATTTCAAAATATTCACTTATATGATTTAATATCACATATTTTGGGAATTAACCCTACAGAAAATGATGGATCACTTGATTCTATATCTGTGATATTGAAGTAGCTTATTATTTGTAATAAATATTTGTTTTTAGTAATGAATATTAAAAATTAACTTGAGGGGTGAACTATTAAGGTTACACTTTATATGAGGAAGATATTTTATGCTTGAACAAAAATATGTAGAAAAAAACAAGTTTGGTCAAATAACAGTTGAGGGTACATATTACAATAAGAAAAAACATGGAGAATGGTTTCGATACGGTAGGCTAGGACAAAAAATGGAAATGAAAACCTATGCAGCGGGAGTATTGAATGGCAGATACCAATTTTATTATGAGAACGGAGCAGTTCATGAGGAAGGTTTTTACAAAAATGATGTCCTGAGTGGAAAACAGATCATTTATTATGAGAATGGCAATATTTTTAAGGAAGGTACCCTTAAAGATTCGTATATATCAGGGGAATGGATTTTTTATTTTAAGAATGGAAATATAGAAGAAAAAGGTGTTTTGGATGGGGATATAAAACAGGGATTTTGGAGGAGATATTATGAGGTTGGAACTCTAAAGGAAGAGGGAAATTACATGGACAATAAAAAAACCGGTGAATGGGTTACCTATTGGTCAAATGGTGAAATCCGAAGTAAAGGAAATTATGATGAAGATCACAGTCAAATAGGTGAATGGTTTTATCATAGAGAAGATGGTACCGTACAGGAAGTAAAAATTTTTGGGGAGGATGAAGAATAGTAGGATCGTGTAGATCAGTTTGTTTAATTATCATTTAATGTGTGTTTTTCATTAATTAACTTCAAAGGAGGTGATCAGTTGTCTAAATCAATTAGAAAACTGACCTCCGCAGGAAAGACTCATTAATACACAAATGAGTTAATTTCTGTGTGAGGTCAGCATTAGAAAAACAAAGCCCCGGAATTTTTCGGGGCTTTGTCATTTTCTGATATTTTTTTATTTACTTCTTCTTTTTATTAATTCTGACTTTCTTTTTAGCCCAGTTTAAGAGTATTTTTGCTGGTGGAAAATATTTTGATAGAATTATAAGCCCCGGAATACCAAAAATCCATCCTTGGAATATGGGTATAAGTCCGCCAATGAACCCTACAGAAACTAGAAAAATCCCTAGTATTATTATGAAAATATGTTTGATCATCTGGATGAATGTAATGAGACAAGTATCATATGATTTTTCAAAATATATTTTGCTATGATAATTATTTCATTTATCATTAGTAATATTTACCAAAGGGTAAGATAAGATTGGGTAATTTTATTAATATAAATTAGGAAATATTATGAAATTAAAGGTACCAAAAAAAGATTATAAATTTTGGACATCGTGTCATACGCGCTGGGGAGATATGGATGGTTTACGTCATATCAATCATGCTGCCTATCTTTCTTATATGGAGACATCCCGAATGAAATGGCTGTATGAGTCAGGGTTAGCAAAAGGGAATTGGGAACCCGAACGTGGTGTTATTTTAGCATCGGTAAATGTTGATTACTTTACTCAAATCTATCATCCGATAGAACTTGAAATTGGCATAGCTGTTTCCAGAGTTGGGAAAAAAAGTTTTGACCTTTTAACTGGAATATTTAAAAAAGAAAGAACGAAGCCGATTGTACAGGCTACCTTTGTTATGGTTGCATTTAACTATAACTTGAATCAAACGATCCCTATTCCAAGCGTTGTCCATAAATTTCTTATCTCATGATTTCTGCTTCCGTCATAGGATAAAACATTATAATATATGTAATATTGGTCCCCGTGATATATACTCTTTTAACCTAATTAAACCATATAAAATAATATGAAATTATCGATTGAATATTGTAACGCTTGAAACTATTTACCAAGAGCAGCCAGGATGGCTACCGAATTATTGGAAAAATATGGGACGGATATCAAATCATTGTTATTAATTCCTTCAGGCGGAGGTGTATATGAGGTGGAAAAAGATGGGGAATTAATATATTCAAAGAAGAAAACAGGAGAATTTCCCGAATTAAAAGATGTGACATCTATTTTAGATAAATCGTAGCACGCACTGTAAAGGGTTTTATTCTCCATTAATTAAAACCTCAAATATTTATTATTTTAGTCTAATATCGTATACTTCAATCAAATTCCTATTAATACAAACATGGTTAGTAAGTGAAGAAATTATTCCGATGTACAGCTCAAATCAATCTTATCTTGTTGCTTGCTGTTTCTACATCTAAGGTTAGTGCTCAATCTGTTTCACCGTTTCGGGATTATAGTGCTTTAACAAAACGAGTATATTATTTTACCAAAGTCGAGTTTATTACTAAAGAGGGAGAATTTAATGAAGAAATTTGTACCTTTTTTATTCCTGAATTAAAAGAAACAAGTCCTCCATTTATTGCAATTTATTATAAAAGAGAAAACTCACAGTGGTTTACGGAATCTCTCTATCGAAAGCGAGTTAGATTCAGTTTTAGAGACGGCTTGCTTAAACTGGATCGAACTAATTTCTGGGACTGGTTTGAGCTGGAAGAAATACGTGTTGTTATTCTTTTTTGATAGAAGATCTTTTATAGTTTTCATAAATTTAGCGTAAATTTTTATATCTCAGAATCTACAAATTAATTTAATATAGAGAAAATAATATGGCATTTATAACATATGTAAAATCAACATCCGAATCTTGGGAAAAATCATCCGCTGATTTGGTTGTATTTGGAATATTTCAAGACCAATCCATGACAAAAATTGCTGATGAAATCAACGTCCATTTAAATGATGGAGTTACAAGAGGTATCGAGTGTGGAGGGATAGAAGGTAAGGTGGGAGAGTGTCATAAATTCTTTGGCAAAAACAAAAGATTTCTACTCCTTGGGTTGGGTGATAAAGAAAAATTTAACACTGAATCCATGCGCAATGCAGGTGGTAGAACTGCCAAGTATGCCTTGAAAGAGAATTGCCAATCTATTTGTGTAGAATCTTTTCACAGTAAAACGGATGAAACATACACCCGTGCATTAACAGAGGGGCTAATCTTAGGCAGTTATCAGTTTAGAGATTACATTACGCAGAAAGATGCAGATGATAAAACTGTATTAATTGAGCGTGCCGATATTCTAAACGGTAATATATCTGGAATATCCAAGGGCATAGCTGTTTCTCAATCGATTTGCCTTGCAAGGGATTTAGGCAATCATCCTGGTAATGTAACCACACCTTCTTATTTAGCTAAAAGAGCAAAAGATATTTCGAAAAAGAGTCAAATGAAATGCACTGTTTTTGATAGAGAGCAATTTACGAAAATGGGGATGGGTGCCTTAGCAGGAGTTGCTCAGGGGAGTGATGAACCCCCTAAGTTTATACTTTTAGAATATTTTGGTGGTAGGGAACATGAAAAACCTGTATGCCTTGTGGGTAAAGGTCTTACATTTGATAGTGGTGGGATATCCATTAAACCATCAAATAAAATGGATCAAATGAAATTTGATATGTGCGGCTCTGCTGTCGTACTGGGGGTGATGAATGCTATCTCTGAATTAAAGCCAAGTTTGAACGTTGTGTGTGCCATCTCATCCACAGAAAATCTTTCGGGAAGTAAGGCCTATAAACCGGGAGATATACTTACAGCTTACAATGGAAAAACAATTGAGGTGTTAAACACAGATGCAGAGGGCCGTCTTATTTTGGCGGATGCCCTATCATATGTAAGCAAAAACTATGACCCTGAATATATTTTAGATTTTGCTACTCTCACGGGTGCAGTGGTAATCGCTCTTGGGCATATAGCCACAGGTATAATGGGAACCGATAAAACTTTAATTCAAAGGATCAAAAATTCTTCTAAAATTACAGGGGAAAAGGTTTGGGAATTTCCTTTGTGGGATGAATATTGTAAACAGATAAAGTCCAAAATCGCAGATGTCAAAAACATGGGTGCCCCTAGTCAGGCTGGTTCTATTGCAGGAGGCGCGTTTTTGAAGGAATTTGTAGGTGATAATATTCCCTGGGCACATTTTGATATCGCTGGAACTGCATGGGGTGGGGAAGAACAACCCACTACACAAAAAGACAGTGCCACAGGTGCAATCATCCGCCTTGTTCTGGATCTATTAGGGGTATAACTTTGTCAGTGGAAAATTTAATACCGATAATTTTTGGAATTATAATTGGTGGAATTATCGTGTTTTTCTATATTAGAAACAGAACAGTCCACAATACCAGTTTTGAACATCTTGAAAATTATATTTCAAAGGATCTATATGAAGTAGAAAAATCTCGATTAACGTCCGTTGAAAATGATATGAAGGAAAAAGATAATCTCATAATTGACTTAAAATCAGAAATTGCAAAAAAGGATGAAAATTTATCAAACTTGAATGAACGACTTGATAAAGAGAAAAAACTCCTGAAAGAACAGCATGATCAGTTAAAAACTGAATTTGAAAATTTGGCAAATGAGATCCTGGATAAAAAATCAGAAAAATTTGTAAAACAAAATAAGGAGAATCTTGACAAGATACTGGATCCTCTGGCAGAGAAAATAAAGTCCTTTGAAAAATCTGTACAGGAAAAATATGAAAATGAAATAAAGGGAAGGTCCGGATTAGAAGAGCAGATCAAAAACCTCACACAATTAAATCAACAGCTTAGCTCAGATGCGGTTAATCTTACAAATGCACTTAAAGGTGATAGTAAAACGCAGGGTGATTGGGGAGAATTTAGATTGGAAGTCCTCTTGGAAAAGTCAGGTCTAGAAAAAGGAATTCATTTTGAAATGCAAACGTCATTTGTAGATGAGGACGGAAATCGAAAACAGCCTGATTGCATTGTGAATTTGCCTGAGGACAGGAATCTCATCATTGATTCAAAAGTATCATTAACGGCTTATGAACAATTTGTAAATACAGAAAATGAAGATGAAATTCCTTTGTATTTAAAAAAACATAATGACAGTGTTAAAACTCACATTAAGGAACTGGCAGGAAAGGAATATTCCAAATTATACAATATCAATACTCCAAATTTTGTGTTGATGTTTGTACCTATAGAATCGGCAATGACTCTTGCTTTTCAAAATGAGCGTGACCTTTACAATTTTGCCTATTCAAAAAATATTATTTTAGTAAGTACTTCTACGCTTATGGCAATTATGAGTACAGTATCTTACATGTGGACGCAGGAAAACCAGAAAAAAAATGTCTTGGAAATTGCCCGTCAGTCCGGTGCACTTTATGATAAATTTTGCAATTTTATTGAAGATCTGATGGGAATTGGAAAATCTATAGAACAAGCTGGAAAAAGACACGATGATGCCATGAATAAACTAATTTCTGGAAAACGTGGAAGTTTAGTCAAGCGGGCAGAAACAATTAAAAAGCTTGGCGCAAAAACAACTAAGTCTTTGCCCCAGGAATTAATTGATAAATCTGAAATTGAACTTTTAGAGGAGACCTCTGATATTAATGAGTAAATTTCGTTTAGTATACATTTATTCTACGTTTCTATGTTTATTAATATATATCGGATGTGTTGGTCCTCCCGAGGCTGAATATGGACTTGTCGAGAATTTTCCAGTGATTATCAATACACAGGATCTTTTCACTTATTCTTTGAACGGTGACAAATACTCTTCAGAAGACATTTATGAACTTAATCTATCTCTCTCTGATAGTCTTCACAAAGTAATTACAAGCCTTATAATTTCAGATTATGCTGGGTCCAACAGGGATACATCAATAATTATGGTTCTAAATGATTCAACTGTTGCAAATATTTTTCATATAACGACAAACTATTCTTTACCACCCTCAGAAACAGAAGTTGATTCTGTGTTTTATTTTCCAAAATCAGTATCTATAAAAGCGGACCAATTCATTGGAAAAATGGAATTTATGATGGTCCGAAGTGATATTTAAATAATTGAGTAAAATATGGAATCATATTTAGAAAACCTTAAAAACTATTCAACTGAGTTATTTTCAGTGGGAGTTGTGTTTGTACTTTTCATTTTAGCGGGTCAAATTTCAAAATGGTTATTTATTCGGATTGGAAAATCCAATAATCCTAGTACATTTAAAATTTACAAATTGATGGGTTCCACATCGAATATTGTGTTAATAATTATGGGAATCATAACTGCATTAGGAACACTGGGAATAGATGTTTCGGCCATCGTAGCAAGCCTAGGGTTAACCGGATTCGCTATTGGATTTGCGTTCAAGGACGCTCTCTCAAATTATTTGGCTGGAATTATGGTTATTTTATATAGACCATATGATATCGGTGACAATGTTAATATTACTGGGTGTGAGGGAAAAATAACAGAAATTGATCTTCGTTATACTACCATCGAAAATGATAGTGAGATACATATGGTACCAAATTCTGTGTGCCTGTCTAAAACAATCACAAAATATAAATCCACTAAAGATAAACCTCCACAATAGTTATACCTTTGTTTCAAACTGGGGGCAAAGCAAATGCTTATAATCACACCAATTACAGTGGTATCCCTTTTTAGGATCGAAAAGATTTTGGCGAATTTTTTCTGCAATATCTAGTATTATATTTTTTATATTATTCAATTCATCATTACTAAATGAATAAGAAGATAAAGGTTCTTCCAATTCCCTGAGAAAATATAAACTTGATAAAAACGGAGTACCTGTTATTTTGTCCTCCACAGCTTGAGATAGGTAAAGGCAATAAACTGCTAGTTGTATATTTTTCTTTGCCAAAGACGGAGTTTTGCTCGTTTTATAATCTATAACAGAAATTCCATTTTCTGTCTGGTCAATTCTGTCTATTTTACCTCGTATAAAGATATTATTATTTATACTAAATTCGAATGGATGTTCTCTTGATATAACGGTGGGCGGATTTTCTATTATTCTTTTTACATATTCTGTTAAAATATTTTTTCCCTGCTCACGAAATTTTTCTTCTCTCGCTGTATAATCAAATTCATCCTCTTTCCATTCTTCATCCAGCAGCCGTAAAATTCTTTTCTCTGTAAGGCTTTTCCCTGTATCATGAAAACGCTGCAACACTTTGTGAATTATACTTCCAAATGCCATCTGGGGTTTGCTGGCAGATTCAGGTACATTATCCTGAAAAGAAAGCCTATATTTTAAGGGACAGCTTTGATAAGCCTCTATTGACGTTGCAGAAAGATATAGATCTTCGATATCTGTTTTTACGTCATATGTTTCTATATCGGAAAGTAATTCTTTTTGCCATCCATCGGTGTGTTCAGTTTTAAAGGAAATACCATTTTCTAACTCGCTGATAATCTTCAGGGCTGATATCATATTTCCTGCTCGATCAAAATTATCCTTAGCAAGAGAATTCTTCAGTTTTTGTTCATAGACCTCCCTTAAACTATATTTTGACGTATTAATTAGTTTTTCTGATTGTATAGGTTCCATTTGTTCCTCTTCAATTAATGATTTATCCATTTCTTTGATAAATATGGATGTTGCTTTTTTTGGTGCTAATAAGATCAAACGTTGTTTCGCTCGTGTCATCGCAACATACAATAGACGTCTTTCTTCCTCATAATGGTGTTCTTTAGGTGATAAATTTGTGTGAGATGTATATTGCATCCATTCATCCGGTGGTTTGCTGATCACTGAGTCCTTTTTGAAATTTAGGGGGAAGCTTCCGCTACGATTGAAAGGTACAAAAACTATCGAAAATTCACCGCCCTTTACACCATGAATGGTGCTAATGGTTATAGTATCCGATTTACGATTATCTTCAGGATATTGGACAGGAAGCCCACCAATTTCCATAAGTGTTTCCAGATAAAGATTAAATTCTCTAATCCCCCTGTTTCCTTTCTGACGTGATGAAAATTGCTGAGCCTTTTTAATGAAAATACCTATATTAATCAGTGATAATTGATCGAAATAATCATATCGCTCAATTAATGGTCTCAGTAATGCGGTCTGAACACAGATGTCCCAAATAATTTCTCCGGCAGATTTTTTTTTGGATTGATCCTGCAATGACTTGATTATTCGGATAATATGGGCCAATATTTTTGGTAGTGCTGAAATATTATTGTGATTTAGTATTTGATCTACTATAGAATGTGTGCTCCATTTATTCACATCACGAAACCAATAAACTGCTTCGTTGATTCCTAAATTTATCTTTATTAAATGAAAAAATGATGAACTTTCATAAGAGCCTTTTCCGATAACCTGGCACCATGCGTTTAGGGTTTTAATAGATTGAATCTCGAAATATTTGATAAAACGATTGGTTACGGGTAACCGCGATTTTTGGAAATGCAGGTGCAATGATTTTGCTTTGGCAATTGACCTACAAAGCACAGAAATCTCTTTTAAAGGGTACCCTTTTGAAATATAATCTTTAATCAAATCAATAATAATCTCCGGATGATCGTCCATTTCTGCATAAATGAGTTTGGGTTTTGGTCCGGTATTATTTCTAACTGAAATCAGTTTTTTTTCAATTCTTTCAGAGTTATTGTTTATAACATCATTGGCCGTATCCAAAATTTGCTGATGAGAACGGAAAGATGTGTTCAGGGTTACTCTAAGATATTTAGGATGTGATTGATAATTTTTACTAAAAAAATCAAGATTATATTTACTTGCTCCCCTAAAACTGTAGATTGTCTGATCGTCATCTCCAACTACGGTAATTGATTTACTTTTGTCTCCTATTAATCCAATGACCTGATTAAGAGCATAATTGTTATCTTGAAATTCATCTATAATGATATGTTTTATTTTGTTTTGAATTTTGGTTAATACTGATAAATCATTTTTTAATAGTGACCATGCATGAAAGATCATATCACCGTAATCAACCAAACCCAGTTGCTGTTTAATGTCTTGATAAAATTCATATATTTTCTGTATGTCCCTCAACTGGTTCTTATCTTCAGACGATAACAGAGAATTGTTTAATGATTTCATATTCAAATCAACTGGGGCAAGCATTTCATCCCTACATCTATTAATAAAATGTATTGCTTTACCTACTGATTTATGTGGATTTAGAGGAAACTCTTCTGAGTAGTATGGGCGTAACCTATCAAAATTATTTAATATTAAATATACAGCTTCACTTTCCTCTATCAATTGAAGGTTGTTCTCAGATAACCCAAAATCTTTAATTAAACTGTAGCAAAAGGAATGGAATGTGGTGATTGTGGAATCTCGTACCTGTGCTCCAACCTTTTTAACCAAACGGTCTGTCAGTTCACGTGCAGCTCGTTCTGTATAAGTAATAGCAAGTATATTTTCAGGTTTTATTCCTAAATTCTCAAACAAATAAATAAATCGATAGAGAAGTGTTGTGGTTTTACCTGTTCCGGCACCGGCAAGTATCATTAGAGGAGCAGAATCATGGCTTATAGCTACAGTCTGATCCGTGGTTGCTCTAAATCTTTCTCCGTGAGTATAATTCACGTTTGAAAATTAAATGAATTCAAAATAGGAAACAGGTAAATTGGTTTCTAAAAAATATGTATATAATCTTAAGTGTGTTACACTCTAAAAATAAATTTTAACCTTTAGCAATTAAGAATGTCTAAAAAGGTAAATGAGATGCAAAATGATTATGAACTTATTAAACAATTTCAAGAAGGAAATCAATCTGCATATGATAAATTGGTCAAACGGTACCTTCAGAACACCTATCAATTTTTTCTCAAATTTACCAAAGATCCAATGGATGCAGAAGACCTTTCCCAGGATGTTTTTATCAAGCTACTTCAGTCATTACATAACTTTCGATTTGAAGCGGCGTTTACAAGCTATCTCTATCGTATTCAACTTAATACAGCCAATTCTTTTATTCGCAAGGCCCGTTGGAAAAAATATCTTCATCTGGACCAAACAGCTGAAACCGGTTCCTATGATCAGAATATGGAAAGAGAATGGTCAAAAACGGAAATATGGAACCACGTTTCAACTCTTCCAAAAACTCAGCGGATGGTTATTATATTGAGAATCGCACAGGATTTACCTTACAAAGATATTTCTAATATCTTAGGAATAAGTGAGGGCTCTGCAAAAGTAAATTATCATCACGGAATAAATCAATTAAAAAAACGATTCAAGGATGCGAGATGAAATTTGAGAAAAAGATAGAAAGCTCTTTGTCTTCACAAGATCTTATTTTAGATGAAAAAAAATTCTTAAGCAATGTTCATGAGAGACAATTCAATATTTTAAAGAAAAAACAGCAATTAACGCAGACAATTATTGGTGGATTATTAATTTTAATGATTGGATTCTTGAGCGTTGAATCATTAGACAAATCTCCAATTATTTATAATTATTATGTTGAAAATAATCAAGAAGTTTTGGAAATAGACACAACTGCGTACTTTGAAGATATGGCACTAATCCTAATCGATTCTGATGGAGATATTTATGAAACCGCAAAATTTCTTTATGAATTAGATATAGAATATTTTAATCAATAAATGGAGATTTAACTATGAAAAATATAATATTATCAATTATGTTTCTGTTAGTAGGTATAGTGACAGGGCAACCGAAAAAGGCTGTAGTGAAAGAGAAAAAAGAAAAAATGGAAATGATGATGGCCTGGAAACTTACAGAGCATTTAAAACTTACAAATGAGGAAGCTGAAAAATTCTTTCCCCGGTTTAGAGAACACAGAGAAATAATAAATACTTTTACTGATAAAGAAAAAACATTAAACTCTGAAATAAAAGAAAAAATTGAAAGGGGAGATGCACTTTCGAACAAGGATCTGGACAAATTATTAAGTGAATTATCTGAATTGGAAAGAAAAAGGATAAAAGAGAAAAGATTATTTATTGACGGTTTAGAAGGACATTTAAACAATGTCCAAAGGGCAAAATTGATTGGTTTCGAACATAGATTTAGGAAGGAAGTCCGAGACCAATTAAAACACCATAAAAAAGGTGCTGGAAAACCTGATGGTCCACACTATAATAAGAAAGGAAAACATTTCTGGAAATAAATTATATAGGAAATAAATCATGAAAATAATAAAACTAATATTAACGGTAATTGGTTTAATTGTTATTGGTTGCGAAGACCAACAGAATAGTTATACCGATAGAGAATTTGAATTAGAATCATTAATATTAGAAGATGATGTCTTAGGAATTGAAGGACTCGACGACAATATAGATAGGGTGCTTTCTGATGATGAATATACTGCAGGGGAGGACAGCCTTGAATCAACAGAGGAGGTAAATTTGGTAAAAATAATGGAGGTATTGCATCCCGATAGCGGCTACATATATCGTTTTGGGAAGAGTATTAACTCCGTGACCAAGACAGTTATTTACACACATGAGGAAGATACTTCAACTGCCGAAATTATCCGGATGGTTTCCGGAGACTTTATTTGCGTTGTTATTGATACGATTTTGGCAGACACTATTAGAACTGAGAAATCATTTAATAGTGAATTCAATCGCATGGTGCGATTTGTAAGACATAATGATGCTGATGAACAAGGCCGACACTGGAGAATAGATGCCTTCACAATAGGAATCGGAAATATGAGTGATTTAGTTTCTCTTACAAAGCTTGAATACTATACGATAAATTCAGAAAACACATGGGAGTCCGAGTTTGTTTTAACCAGTGATGAGGCAGAGACAATTTGGATACCAAGAAATTCAATACCCACCTTCTACAAAGAAGATTCTGTTAAAGTAGAAGTTAGCGTGATAAATAATAGTGATCCGGTCTTCGATTATAAAAGTGGTGAAGGTGTTGTCATGCATTATGGACGCCATCGTCACTACAAAGCTCGGCGAAAAATGTCTGATAATGGAGTTGGATCTGATACAGGCGAAAACGATAATACATTTACAAGGATATGGCGTATTCACGGACCTGGATATAATGATGAGGGACAACAACGTTCACATCGAGTATTCCGTGCATTCTTTGACGTAATGGATTTTGGTACACTTTTCGATACAGAAAAAGATGTTCACACAGCTGTTTGGGCATTGCCTTACAAGGTGGTTCGGCAATAATCTTATTTGCAGACCAGGACTTATTATAAATCTTTCAAATCTTTAAGGAGATCTGTGAGCATGACTTTAGCATCACCAAAGACCATTATCGTGTTTTCGAAACCGAATAGCTCATTTTGAATTCCTGCGAAACCGGGGTTCATAGTTCGTTTATTAACCATTACTGTCTTTGATTTATCTACATCCAATATAGGCATACCATAGATAGGACTCGATGTATCATGCCTAGCTGCAGGATTTACTACATCATTTGCACCAAGAACAATTGAAACATCACAATCTTCAAACTCAGAATTAATTTCGTCTAAATCTTTTAGTTGTTCATAGGGTACATTTGCCTCAGCCAACAATACATTCATATGTCCGGGCATTCGCCCTGCGACAGGGTGTATTGCATATAAAACATTTTTATCTAATTTCTCTAGATAATCAGCAACTTCCCTTATAGCATGCTGAGCTTGAGCAACAGCCAGTCCATACCCGGGAACTATAATTACTTTTTCCGCTGCATCCAATATCATAGCTGCTTCCTCAGTAGAATAGCTTTTTATGTTCATCTCTTTTCCTGTGGAAGTTGCTCCATCTGTCTGAAGACCTACTGCACCAAAAATAACATTTGCCAAGGAACGGTTCATTCCTTTACACATGATGTTTGTCAGGATGAGGCCTGATGCGCCCACAAGTGAACCACTGATAATGAGCCCATTATTCATTAAAACAAAACCTGTTGCAGCAGCAGCCACACCAGAGTATGAATTTAATAACGAGATTACAACAGGCATGTCAGCGCCCCCTATGGGAATTGTAAGTGTTATGCCTAGTATAGCCGCTAGTGCAACAACACCAAGAAAAGATAGCATCAAGGATTCTGTTGATAAAATCATTCCAGCTGCTGCACAAATAAGGGCAAGTGCAAATAAAGTATTGAGAATCTTCTGTCCTTTAAAAACTATAGGTTGACCTGAAATCAATCCCTGTAGTTTTGCAAAAGCAATAAAACTTCCAGTTATCGTTAGTGTACCTACAAAAACGCTAACAGAGATAGTCGCAAGCAAAAAATGATTTGTAGCTCCTGCAAAAACTTCTGGTGCTGCTTTGGTGTAGAATTCCGCTGCTGCAACCAATGCAGATGCGCCACCGCCAAATCCATTAAAAAGTGCCACCATTTGGGGCATGCCGGTCATTTCAACTTTTATGGCAAATATTCCACCAATTAAAGATCCAATAACGATCCCCAGGGCAATGAGTTTATAATCAATAGCTCCAGAGGAAATAAGGGTGGTTGCTATAGCTATAAGCATTCCCACAGATGCAATTGTATTTCCGGTACGGGCTGTCTTGGGATGACTTAGCCTTTTAAGTCCTAGTATAAAGAGGACAGCAGCTAAAACATAAAATAAATTAGAGAGCTCCATTAAATTATTTCCGTTTGAACATTTTCAGCATACGGTCTGTTACCATAAATCCACCGACAACATTTATTGTGGCAAATATAACTGCAATTAAACCAAACCATGTGCCAATTTCCCCACCCACTTTGGTTGCGATAATTGCACCGACGATTGCAATACCAGAAATAGCATTAGAGCCTGACATAAGGGGAGTGTGAAGAGTAGGAGGGACCTTTGTTATAATTTCAAAACCGACAAACAGTGCCAATATAAAGACCGTTAAAATATTAATATCCATATGTTTTCCCTATAGAATTAGAGCTTCTTTAGTTGGTTCATGAGTGATCACCCCATTATGTGTAAACATAGCTCCCGAAATAATTTCATCCTCTAGGTCAAGGTTCAGTTCACCATCTTTAAACATATGTCTAATAAAACTAGTTATATTTTTTGAATAGAGCTGAGTAGCGTGTATGGCTACTGTGCTTGGAATATTGGCTGTTCCATCAATAGTAACATTATGAACGATAACAACCCTGTCTTTTTCCGTTAATTCGCAATTTCCACCATTTTCAGCTGCAAGATCCATGATAACTGATCCGGGTTTCATTTTTTCTACCATATCCTTAGAAATTAAAATTGGGGCTGGCCTTCCTGGAATCAACGCCGTCGTTATTACCATATCTGATTTTGAAATATGGTTTTTAATTAATTCTGTTTGTTGTTTTTTATATTCATCAGATGTTTCTTTTGCATAACCACCTTCGCCCACACCTTCATCAGAATCGGAAATAACTTGGACAAACTTTGCCCCAAGACTTTCCACTTGTTCCTTGACCTCTGGGCGAACATCAAAGGCCTCAACCTGTGCCCCAAGACGTTTTGCCGTTGCAATTGCCTGAAGTCCAGCGACACCTGCTCCCAAAACCAGTACTTTTGCAGGAGGGATTGTACCTGCCGCAGTCATGAGAAGGGGCATATACACCCTGAGATGTGTTGAACCGGTTAAAACAGCTTTATAGCCTGCAATATTACTTTGAGAGCTTAAAGCATCCATTTTTTGTGCCAATGTCGTTCGTGGAATCAAATGCATAGAAAAACCGGTGATTTTCTTTGAAACTAGTTTTTGTACGATTTTAGTTTCTTTTGTGGTTTGAAAAAGTGAAACAAAAATTGAATTATTCTTTAGCATATCTGCCTCTCTCTCAAGGGGATGATTTACTTTAAGAATAATATCTGCATTCTGTAATAAATCTACTTGACTCTCTATTATATCTGCACCGGAATCTATATAGTTTTGATCTGAGATGTATGACCCTTTACCGGCCCCAGATTCCACCTTAACAGATAAACCGGTCTTAATTAATTCCTTCACACTTCCAGGATTAACCGCTACACGATTTTCACTTGGAAAATTTTCTTTTGGTATACCAATAATCATAAGAATCTCTTAAACAGAAAGTATGTAAAATATAAATTAAATCGACGGCAAATTTACATTTAATTAATTTGGATTATAAACTTTTATCTTATTAAAAATAAATATAATCTGAGTTATCGATCGCTCTATTAATCTTATCCTGAAGATCAATTTTCTTTTCTTCGATATCTAATTGTTCAGGTGTTGCTTTTGTAGCGGGATTTTGGGGCAAAAATAAGGTACAACAATCTTCATGTGGACGGATAGATATAGAATAGGTGTTTATCTTTTTACCTGTATTAATAATTTCTTGTTTATCCAGCCCAATTAATGGACGGAAAACCGGGAGTTTAGATACTGTGTCAACTGCACCTAGATTTTCAACGGTCTGAGAGGCCACTTGACCAAGAGCTTCACCTGTGATTAAGCCCTTTGCTCTCTCGTTGAGAGCAATTATATTTGCTATTTTTAACATCATACGACGATATAGTAATAGTCTATATTTATCTGAGGTTTTTTCCAGTATCTCTTCCTGAATCTCTAAGAATGGAACCATGATTAGTTTTGGTCTTTTCTGATATTTTGATAGAATCTTCACCAGATCTTTAACTTTTTCGATAGATGCAGGTGAAACCTGAGGAAGAGAATGAAAATGAACATAAATCGCAACCATTCCACGTTTTATCATATAAAATGCAGCCACAGGTGAATCAATGCCACCGGAAAGTAAAAACACTCCTTTTCCTCCGCTTCCAACGGGCATACCACCCATTCCTTTGATTTTCTTAGAATAAATAAAGGTTCCTTCCTTTATTGTATCAATATAACAAGTTATGTCAGGATGTTTGAGATTGACATCTTTTTTCATTTCTGATTGTATAAACAAGCCAATATGTTCATGAACATACATTTTTGAATATAGGGATACTGATTTAGACATTCTGGCTGTAACTCTAAACGATTTGAAATCCTCCTTTTTTAATATGTTTATTGCATTACTTTTCATGGAATCCAAATCATTGTCAATCAAGAAAACAGGGCAGAAGTAGGCAATTCCAAATACCTCTTTAAGTGTATTAAAGAGTAAATCATAGGATTCTTTTACACCCTCGTTTAATGAGATAATAAGTCGATCATGGGTTTTCTCCACGTCTTTGACCAATTCGGGGATTGACTGGTTTACAGCATATCTTATATTTTTTTGCAATGTTTTAACAAAAAATGGTCTATTTTTTCCTTTAAGACCAATTTCACTGTAATGACAAATGATATGGGAATATTTCATGAATAAAATTTAAGTTTAAGCTATAAAATCATGTGCATTTTAAAAAAGTGAATTAACAAACTCCAATATGAAATAAACCTATTTTCTTATTTTTATGACAGAATCAAAACATCCTTCATTTTCTATCATTATCACGACTGTAGATTCATCTAAAGAGGCAGAAAGCATATCAAAATATTTAGTAGAATATAAATTGGTTGCCTGTGTAAACATTATAGGACCATCTACATCAGTTTATAATTGGAAAAATAATCTTGAAAATTCCAAAGAATATATACTGTGGATTAAAACTATTACCGAAAATATATTATCTGTTACCCGTACTATAAAATCTTTACATTCGTATAGCGTCCCTGAAATTATATCATTCCCATTTAAAAGCCACAATGATGATTATTCACATTGGGTTCTTGATACATTTGGCAAGAAAGACTAAGCTATGATACAAAAGAGTAAATTAATTATTTTATTCTTTTTTCTGATTATAATTTCTGGGTCCTCTGGATTTTATCTTCTTGAAGACAATTGGTCAATCTTTGATAGCGTTTATATGACTGTGATAACTTTATCAACTGTTGGCTTTGGGGAGGTACAGCCTTTAAGTCAGGATGGGAAAATATGGGCAATGATTGTTATTATATTTGGGGTAAGTGGATTCGCTATGGTCGTCAGTAGGTTAAATACAAGTATAATTGAATTTAAAGAATATAAGGCAAAGAAAATGTTAAAAAAAATAAATAAATTGAAACAACATTATATTTTATGTGGTTTTGGTCGAATGGGAGCTGTGATTGCAAAGGAACTACATGAAAAAAATATTCCTTTTGTTATAGTAGATATTAATGAAGAAAAAATAAAAATTATTAATGAGTTAGGATATTTAAATCTTCATGCTGATGCAACCTCTGACAATACTCTTAAGGAAGCTGGGATTATGCATTCAAAAGGGATTGCTATCACTTTGGACACAGACCAAGATAATTTATTTGTCACTATGTCGGCAAAAAATCTTAATTCTAAGTGCTTTCTGTTAAGCAGATGTAGTAAACAAGAAACAGGAAGAAAATTAAAAAGGGCTGGAGCAGATAAGATTGTAAATCCTTACATTGCAGGAGGACATAGAATGACTGAGCTGCTTATCGCGCCATATATAGAAGATGCTGTCTCAATGAATACTGGTCAGTCCAATCTTGATTTTGTATTGGAAGAGGTAAAAGTCGATGAGCTACCACATCTGTATGATAAAAAAATAAAACAAACCAATTTGAGAGAGAAATACAGTTTGATCATTATCGGTATTATAGATGAAAATGGAAATAAGTTAATTAACCCAAGTCCCGAATATTCGTTGTCAAAAGGACATAAAATTATCCTTATAGGGGATAAAAGGAAAATATCATCATTTTTCAACGATGTTAATATTAATGTCGCATAACATATATTATGTATAATTATAGTTTATAGAAAACTCATGTATAACACAAAATTATTAAATATATCGATACACCTCGTTTATTATTCTCTAGTCATATTTGTAGGTTTCATTATTATTTCGGCAATATATTACCCTGGAACAACAATACTTGATCATGATACTGTAGGATATAGCGTAATAAATAATTTTCTTAGTGATCTTGGAAGAACAATTACACACTACTGTTCAACATCAACTGTTATTTGTGATAATTGTATTGGAGGAAAAAATAATTTTATTTCGGCGTTCTTCTTCAACAATGCAATGTTTTTGTCTGGTATCTTGTTTATTATTTTTTATATAGCACTTCCTGGTTATTTTTATGAGAATAAATCTTTATACAGATTATCTATCGTTGGGTCTGCCTTAGGTGTAATTACCTGTGCATTTTTTGCAATGGTTGGGCTAACTCCGGCAAATCTTTATTTTGATTTGCATGTCTTTTTCGCAAATAATATGTTCAAAATTGCTTTTCTGAATGCGTTAATATACAGTTATGTAATTTTCAAATCGAGATTTTTGAGTACCTTTTATGGTATTGGTTATTATACTTTCTCAGTTATGCTTATTCTTTACGTTGCTATCCTTGAGTTTGGTCCTAGTCCAAATAGTTCCGGTTTTGCTCTTACCTTTCAGGTAATATCTCAGAAGGTAATCGCTCTAGCTTTTGTTTTTGCGAGTTATATATTAGCTAAAGGAATGAAACGATCGTTTAGTTAGACCGGCCTGATAACAAAGTTGACCAATCTATTGGGTATATATATCGTTTTAATTAGGTCACCCTTATTCAAATATTCGATAATTTTTTCAATTTGTTTTACCTGATCAATAACATTCTTCTTCTCTGAATCTTTAGAAATATTTAGAGTAGACCTCAATTTTCCATTAATTTGAACCGCGATCTCTACCTCATCTACTGTTGCTAACTGTTCATTATATATAGGCCACAGGTCATAAGCAATAGAATCCTTTCCTCCCCATAGAGAATTTATTTCTTCGCACATATGCGGTGAAAATGGTGACAAAAGTTTTAAGAATGTCCTAAATATTTCATCATTAATATTATCTAACGATGATAAATGATTCTGAAATATCATCATCTGAGAAATTGCTGTATTAAACCGGAGATTTTCAATGTCATCAGTAACCTTTTTAATAGTTTGATGGAGCAGCTGTGTTGTTTCTTTTGATGGAGAATCAGTTGTTTGTTTTTCTTCAAAAGATAGAAAAAGTTTCCACAACCTCTCAATAAATCTGTAAGCACCGTAAAGTCCTTTTTTATTCCACGGTTTGGCTTTGTCTAGAGGGCCTAAAAACATTTCATAAATACGAAATGCATCCGCCCCAAATTCTTCAATAATTTCATCTGGATTAATCACATTTCCCCGCGATTTACTCATTTTCTGTCCATCTTCACCTAGAATCATTCCCTGATTAAATAATTTCTTAAATGGTTCCCGGGTACTTACTAGTCCAAGGTCATGAAGTACATGGTGCCAAAATCGGGCATAAAGCAAATGCAAAACGGCATGCTCTTGTCCACCGATATAGAGATCTACCGGTAGCCAGTACGATTCTTTATTTTTGTTCCAGGCCTCTTCATTATTCTTCGGGTCAGTAAACCGTAAATAATACCAGCAAGAACCGGCCCACTGAGGCATTGTATTTGTTTCTCTAACAGCTATAATATTATCATTTACATCTTTAATATTAACCCATTCCTTAATACCATCTAAAGGAGATTTTCCTTCGCCAGTGGGTTCATATTTTTCAATTTCAGGTAAGCTAACAGGCAATTGATCTGTATCCACAGCAAAATGTTTGCCGTTCTTGTGAATAATTGGAAAAGGTTCACCCCAATATCTTTGCCTTGAAAATAACCAGTCTCTGAGTTTATAGTTAATTTTTTTGACACCCTTTTCCTCATTTTCTAACCAATGTATGATTTTTTCTTTGGCATCCTCAACATTCAATCCATTCAACATTTTGCTGTTGATGGCTGGTCCATCACCGAGATAAGCCTCTCCACAAAATTCGGAAGGTGGTTCAACGGTACGAATGATTGGGAGTTTATATTTTTTTGCAAAATCCCAGTCCCTCTGGTCCTGTCCAGGGACGGCCATAATTGCCCCGGTGCCATATGTCATAAGCACATAATCAGCAATCCATATGGGTATCTTTTCGTTGTTAACGGGATTTATTGCGTACTTACCAGTAAATACGCCGGTTTTTTCTTTATTAAGCTCTCCCCTTTCTAAATCAGATTTTCGGCTAGATTCAGCCTGATATGCTCTTATTTGATCTCTCTGGGAATCATCTGTGATAGTTTTAATTAGTGGATGCTCAGGAGCTAAAACCATATAGGTGGCACCAAACAGAGTATCTGGGCGTGTAGTAAAGACCGTAATAACTTTATCAGAAGAAATCACCGAAAAATGGACATTTGCCCCTTCCGATCGTCCAATCCAGTTTCGTTGAAGTTCTTTAACATGTTCGGGCCAATCTAGATTATCTAATCCTTCCAACAAACTTTCTGCATAGTCAGTGATTCTCAACATCCATTGTCGCATAGGCATCCTAAATACAGGGTGCCCCCCTCTTTCTGATTTTCCATCTATCACTTCTTCATTAGCTAGAACAGTTCCCAATTCCGGACACCAGTTCACTGGAACCTCTGCTTCATATGCCAACCCTTTTTTATATAGCTGGAGAAAAAGCCATTGAGTCCATTTATAATATTCCTTATCGGTTGTGTTTATCTCCCGCGACCAATCATACGAAAATCCCAGACGAGTTATTTGCTTTTTGAAGTTTTTGATGTTTTCTGCAGTAGTTTTTGCTGGATGGGTGCCAGTTTGAATTGCATATTGTTCGGCCGGAAGTCCAAATGCATCCCAACCCATAGGATGTAAAACGTTGAATCCCTGCATCCTCTTATAACGTGCTATAATATCGGACGCAAAATATCCAAGGGGGTGTCCTACATGTAAGCCCGCACCAGATGGATAGGGAAACATGTCTAGTACATAATATTTAGGTTTATTTTGATCTTCCTCAACTGTAAATGTCTGTTGTTCATGCCAAAATAATTGCCAGCGAGGTTCGATATCAGATGGATTGTATTTCATAATAATAGTTGTCTAATAAAAAAAACCGAGGTCAAGAAAAATCAAATGTGATTAATCATAAAATTTAATATAATCTATATGTATAAATAGAACTGAACTTAAGTGAATATATTAATAAAAAATTGAATTATACTATATTCTTGATCAATAAGATTGTCGGGGTGGGGAGATTCGAACTCCCGACCTCGTCGTCCCGAACGACGCACGCTAACCTGACTGCGCTACACCCCGATAAAATAAAATCAGACTGTATTTAGATAGAAATAAATATCTAAAGAATAGCTCTGATTATTAGAAATCCACTAATAAGAAGTATGGTAAAAATTATGGTTAATAAATTAAAATATTTATCAATAAATGTGTTAATGGGTTTGCCAAATTTCCATATTAATCCTGCCACGAGGAAAAAACGCGCAGAACGGCTCATAGTTGATGCAATGAGGAAAAGCGGAAAACTAATATCAAATGCCCCGGCTGAAATCGTAAATATTTTGTATGGAATGGGTGTAAATCCTGCAGTAAAAATTATTGCAAATCCGTACTCCGAATACTGCTGTTGTATTGATGTGAATAAATGTTCCGTAAATCCCGGGATATTATTGAAAAAAAAGTGAGCAATACTAGAATAGCCAGTTCCCTCCCACCATAGAAATTGACCAATAGCATATCCGAACAGCCCGCCTGCAACACTTGCAACACTGCAAATCAACGCAAAATTGAGTGATTTATTTCTGGCACCTAATGCCAATGCTATAAGCAGTACATCTGGCGGAATTGGAAAAAAAGAGGATTCTGTAAATGCAAGTAAAAATAGCACTCCTGGACCATATGGTGTTTCTGCCCAATGGAGAACCCAATCATATAATTTCCGAATCATACTCATGTCCAGAGAAAACTCTTTAGCCACAGGGAAATAAATTTAATCAAATCAGGAATATAATTCATTGAAGATTTAGATTCGTTATATATAGTTGGGATTTCAATATGATTTATAGGTACTCCCAAAATACTGGCTTTAATGAGGAATTCACTTTCCATATGAAATCCTGGCTCTTTATTATTGCATTTAATATAAGTTTCTGTTGGAAATCCACGGTACCCACATTGAGAATCCCTTATCAGAACATTCGATCGGATGGATAATAATAAGCTGGTAAATATATTGGATATCTTTCTAAATAGCGGCATCGTATCCTTATCTTTTCTCCATCCCAATTTTATTTCATTTTTATCATCGTCATCAAAATTAGGGATGAGTTCGGGTGGATGCTGGAGGTCTCCATCCAAAGTGATAACCCACCTTTTCCTATGTTCCATTGCAAATTTTGCCCCTATTGAAATGGCATTTCCTTTTCCCCTGTTTTGATTAATATCTATACAGTCAAAAGGATATTTATTGATAACCTCTTTTGTTCCATCTGTACTACCATCATTGATAAAAATAATCTCACTTCTTCTAAGTTGGTTTAAAAATGGAAACAAACCATTCAATATGATTTCTTCGTTAAATACCGGGATGATGATAAGTGAATTATTTTTAATGTTCATAACATGTAACTGCAATTGCCGACATCACTTCACGTTCCATTGACATTCCAGATGGTTTATTAATTAACTGGTTATTCACAACGAGAGCTGAGGAACCTCCTCCATCCAAATTTAGAGCCTCCACACAATTTAAATTTACCATGATCTGTGCCAATTCCTCCAGATATACCCCCCTGCTAGAGGGCTGCCTCCCATCAACCACAAGTATGATTAGTATATTATTATCTGTATAACCAATTGCAGTGCGAGGATGAATGTTGGGGATCTTGGTGTCGAAAAACACTTCTTCTTCAGAAGTAATAAAAATTTTCTTATTTTGAACAATGACAGGCCCACCGGAAATTGCTGATTCAATTTTCCACTGAATGCCCTTCTGAAAATCCAATATTTTAGGAAGTCTCTCTCTTTGATTATTAAGAGAATTTTGAAAGGAAAATATTGTATCCTCCCTACCACTTATCCATGTTATATCTGCAGTATCGTTGAGAAAACCAACAGCTCCCCTAGTGGTATAATAGCGCTTACCATTTCTTAGTATAGTAATTAATGGTGGAGTGATGGTTGAGTCCTTAGTTTTTAAAAGACCGACATGCTTAGCTGGATTCGCATTCATCAAAAAATATCCACCGTTTACCACAAGACATGCATCTAATCGATTAGAAAATTCTGAGGGGGTTTCTTTCAAATCATCATCATTACTTGACACAACTTCCACATCAATATTAGAAGAATTTAAATCAATCTCTGCATAATATGCTTTCAAAGGAAGATTAGTATTTTTACCAGAATATAATCGAATACCCTCTGAATCAAATTTACCATTACGATAGGATTCCCATGATAGTTTGATTTCATTTACAGGTTTAACTTGAGATGTGCAGGAAAAGATTCCCAAATAAAGTAATATTAGGTATTTATATTTCATACTAATTCACACTAAATAATTTTTCTCCAATTAGGCCACCTTCGTGATTAACAATTTTTACTCTCCAACTCCCTTTGTGATTTTCTGTGATTCTTTTACGGCTCCAGCATCGCCAAAATGGGGATGGATATACTTCCATTTTTACCTTTGCCTTAACTTCACCATTGTATTCCCAAATATGAGTTATAGTTTGAATATTAGAATTAGTATTTCTTATTCCTGTAAAACAAAATAAGGTTTTCATTCCATTAATAGTAAATATAGTATCAATATCTATTGGTTTGCGTTGTTCTACGCTAATTTCACGACATATTTTGATATTCCTTATTTCCAAATATTCAGTGATATTTTCTTCTATTATTATATCTGGAGATATATCAACTGCATCAAATTGAACGGAGTCTTCAAAAGTGAATTCTTCTTCTAAGGGTTGAGTTGAAGCTATATTATATTTATTTGATTGAACTAGGTCTATAGCGGTGTCTGTATTGGACACAGTTGTATCTGTCATATCTGGCGTATTATACCTTTTGTTAGATTCATTATTTTCTATATTTTGCACTGTTTCATTTTCAGTTTTTGATGAAAAAAATAATATGACAGTAAATATGATATAATTTATCCCTACCACCATAGCAATTCGATAAATCTTGAAGTATACTGCTATGAGGACAATAATTACAGTAAATAAAAGAATAGAGATATTAAATGATAACATAAATCCTGTTTGTATTGGATTGAGAAATCTATAAAAATTCCGGTTTATATTTTAGTACAATATGACAACTGAGATACAAAAATTCTTTAATAAAATTTACTATGAAAATTCATTCACTAATATCTCATTTTAATAAGTCCAACAATACTTATTTCAGGAAATTTATTTTAGGGAGTGCTATATATGATAATATGGAATAAATTAGAACAGAAAATATTATTATCAATTTCTATCTTACTTATTAACGTAGGTAGTATAAGCAGGTTTTTTGTAATGGTCTTCGAATAGTAGCATTGTAAAAAATATAAATAGTATAAATCTCACAATCTTATTTTAATAATTATTTATTTTATAAAATAATATTATCCAACCCATAATAAGAGATAGCCCACCTACAGGTGCAATTATACCAAGTGAAGAATATTTATAAATAGAAATTAAATAAAGTGAACCTGAAAACAGAATTATGCCTGCTATAAATAAATAGCCTACACCACTTATATCTATATCAAATACTTTAGATAAGATTCCACTAAGAATCAGACCCAATCCATGAAACATATGATACTGAACACCTGTTTTAAAGGTATCTATTTTATCACCTATCATATTTTCTAATGAATGAGCTCCCAATGCACCAATAATCACTGATAACATACAAAAGATTATTCCAGTTTTTATAATCAGCATAAGTTCAAATCTCCTTTACAAAATTAGTTTATAATTTTTTATCTCTTCAATTTACCCCATCTCTACTTTTTTACAAAGCAATGGGGTTACTTTACCTTCTCCCAATTTTCTATAATTGCTTTAGGAATTAGATGAGAATTATTTAAAATGGCCAGAAATAGAGTATCAAAGGGGTACCCACAATAACAATTAGAAATTCCAGAGGTAATCCCATTCTCCAGTAATCAGAAAACCGGTAGCCGCCCGGCCCGAGGATTAGTGCATTACATTGATGTCCAATGGGAGTTAGAAAAGCACACGACGCTCCCACAGCAACTGTCATCAAAAATGGGTCAGCGTTGACACCCATAGATACCGCAATGCCAACGGAAATTGGCGCCATAATTAGAGCAGTAGCGGCATTATTGATGATATCTGAAAGACACATTGTAATAATCATAATAATAGCCAGAATAGACCAGTTTGGTAAACTTCCGGTCATGTTTACCATAAACTCAGCGATTAACTGGGTACTTCCGGTTGTTTGCAGTGCAGCACTCACAGGAATCATTGCTCCTAACAGGATAATAATCGGCCAATCTACCTGCTGGTACAATTCACGAATAGGCAGAATACCTGTAAAAACATATAATAAAATGGCACACACAAAAGCCAATGTAGTAGGCAGTAAGCCTGCTATACTGAATCCAATCGCTCCGCAAAAAATTAACAGAGACAAATTGACCCGTGAAAATATGCCTACCTGTACTTCTCGCTGAGCTAGGGGTACCAGATTCAATGAACTGATATTATCATCAAGGTTATCTATATTTCCCTGAATAAGCAGTACATCCCCAACCCGGAATATGAGATTCCCCAACCGTTTACTGATTGGTTGTCCTTGGCGCGCCACCGCCATCAGTATTAGCGAATTTGAGGTGCGCTTTCGAAAATACGTCCGATCCCGTTGTACAAGCTTTGATTCAGGTGTAATTAATACTTCTTTATAAGTGGTATATTTATCTTTTAGTTGATCTATCCGTGCTCGCATTTTTGTTGTAAGTCTGAGGCCATACTCATCCATCATTAACTTTAAATCTACTGGATCCGCTTGAATTTGAAATCTATCTCCTTCTTTTATGATTTCGTCGTGTCGTGGAGTGAAAATATTCCCGTTATTGGAAATGCAGCCAATTATTGTGAGTCTGTCTTCTGTATATTTTTCAATCTCGCTGATCTGCTTACTAATAAATTTGCAGTCCTTTGGGATACGAATCTCAGTTATATATTTATCAATGGAAAACAGCGATTCAGTCCCTGGTTTTTTATATGATTCTTTGGGTATGAATCTCCAGCCTACCAGCGCTACAAACAGCACACCCAGTATGGCAATGATTCCTCCAACCGGGCTGAAGTCTAACATCCCAAATGGTTCAGGATGAAACTGTTCAATATTAATATTCTGAGATATAAAATATTCGGCAGCTGGTGAACTCTTATCAGCGAGCGCTTGGGTCTTGAGTTCCATGTATTGGGATTCGCGGAGAGTGGCAATGATGATATTTGGGGGCGTCCCAATCATTGTAATCATGCCGCCTAAAATACTGGCAAATGCCAGGGGCATGAGTATAACACTGGGTGATCGTCTCTGTTTGGCCGATGTTTTGAGCGCTACCGGCAGCATGAGAGCTAATGCTCCTACATTGTTCATAATGGCAGAAAAAATTGATACGACTCCGCTCAAGCTGGAAATATGGACTATCTGGTATTTTGATAAAGGTGTAATTTGCCGGGCAATGACATCCACCACTCCTGCATTACGAAGTGCCCGACTGACAATCAGTACTGCCGCCACCGTAATTACCGCAGGGTGCCCAAAGCCCATGAATATATTAGACGAATCCATAATCAAGCCTGATTTTTCACCTCCCAATACTTGATCGGAAATAAATAGAACACACAGTGCAATTATGGATACAATATCGTAGCGCCATTTTCCCCAGATAAACAGGGTGAAAGTCAATATAATAATACCAAATATAGTGATTTGATCAATTGTCATAACAGGATACCTAACTCATGTATCAGTACTTTAATAATCTGTGGTCTATTTGATTAAAAATCATATAAATTATGTTTTCTATGTTGGTACCTTTTCACTTTCATCTTACTCTTAAAGAAACTTTCTAATATTTTTTATTCAGTCATTTTAGGAGGAGATCCATATTGTTTATGTACTATATCAATATATTGTACTCCTTTAAAGATACTATTTACCCCACTCAGACTTTATTACAAAGAGGTGAGAAAAGAATACCCTTGAATTCAGTAATCTCTTGCTATTTGGGAATATCCTTTAATCTTCCCCTTCGAAATAATCGTATGATTCATTACCTTTTGATATATTCCATAATTTGGATTCATCTTCCGAAATTACTCTAGATAAAATTTTATCTGAATCCGGGTATTCACATATATCAAATGGTTTTTTGGTACCCAGAGCTAAATATTTTAAATCAGTAGCTCCATCATTTATAATTTGATGAGCAAGTGATCTACCACCAGTGGGGCAAGCAATAATATCATTCTTCTTTAATGGAAATGTATTTTCTCCATGTCTTAATAAACCTGTTCCTTCTAAAATGAGGAACATTTCTTCACTAATATGATGGTTATGAAATGGCCAAGATTTTTTTCCAGGAGAAATTATGGTGATATTGTATCCTAATTGAATTGCACCTATTTTCCCCCCTACATCAGCATATTGAGCTTTAAATCCACCATGTTCATGACCTTTGAATTCAGTAATATCGTCAACATTTATTAGAGGTTTCATGTTTTTCTCCTTTCATTAACCTTTTAATGTTAAAATGTACCAATCATCCAACAATCTAAAAACCCCACGAGTTTGGGGATTGATTTCTGATTCTTACTATTATGCTGTTGTCATAGCCTCAAAATTTTCATACAACCTTGGTTCACCTGACTTTTTTCTAACTCCAAGAGCGAAATTTTCAAGTCTTGACCAGGGCATTTTTACTGCTATCCAATCAAATAATAATTCACCATTTAATAGTCCTTGTTTATAGAGTGTTCCAATTGATTCAAACCATCCGCATACTTTTATGGTTTTTCCATATTCATCACTGCCTGGTGGATAAATATTTATAAATTCGTCATAATCTTCAATGAAAGCATCGCTCCATATCCAATTCATTGCTTCCTGGATATTCTCTGCTGCTCCCCATCTTAGTAATTGTAACATGATATTTGCATCACCTTGAGTTGGTTTACTCATAATTTCTCCTTTAATTATTTAGAAACTTAAGATTAATCCCATAAATAAAAGATCTAATTAATCCATCCCTCCTTTTTCACAAAGAGGTGTGAAACAAAAAAAACACTAGTGTGAGGCTTTTAGAAAGTGATATAGTTTAAATCTATTTTTTTGCACAGCATGGTTTAACGCAATCTACACCGCAAGACTGCTTAACATTCTGTTTTCCACACGAGGCTACCTGCCCTGACTGTTTTGCACAAGAAGTTGAACAACTTTTCTTACAGCATGTAACACTAATTACACCATACGTAAATACAGCTAAAAATAGAAACTTCCACAATAAATTCAATTTATCTTTTAATTCCACTGTCTTTTCCTTTAATTAATTATTATCTAATCTAAAATGTACAAAATTATTTTAGAATGGGGTTCAAGATTTCCACTTTTATCCCATCCCCACTTTTATACAAAGATGTGGGAAATAAAAAACCCCATGGTAAGATAGGGTTTTCTACAACATCGAGTGTTTAGTTCCTGATTAATTACCTCAGAACTTAGTTTTAGAGATCGCAAACAATCGCCTTAGTTTCCTCAACTTGAGCAGTCGTCCATCCTTCATATGGTCCCAAGTCATTTGGACAGTCTTCTTCAATAATAAGTATAAGTGCGTCATAATAATCATTACAGAGATCAGCTGCGCCATCTACATACTCACCGCTTGATTGGTAGGCTGAATCAACAGCGACCCAAGCCGTTTGAGCTTGGTTTAAAGAATCTACTACAGTATTACATGCATCAACTTTTTCATCATCATCGCTACATGCAATAAAGACAAGAAGTGGTAATAATAATGGTGAAATGTTTTTCATTTTATTTTCCTTCATATTAATTGATTCTAATTTATTATTATCAACTTATTATATGCTATAGAAATCATACCAAAGCATCCTGCTTTGTGTGAGAGGCTCTATAATAATTAGATATGGGGGATATCTAAATTGTTTGG
>Ga0208411_1000482_pt1 | contig 30926 bp, 26 predicted proteins | sample ETN01SmetaG_4_FD_185793 | JGI IMG/M metagenome (GOLD analysis project Ga0208411, IMG submission 185793) | Marine microbial and viral communities from oxygen minimum zone, Eastern Pacific Ocean - ETNP2014F12-01SV261 (SPAdes) (version 2) | ecosystem: Environmental > Aquatic > Marine > Oceanic ... | reverse complement strand
ATTCAAAAAGTAAAACTAAAACAAACACTGTAACAATTAGGATTTTATCTGGGGAAAAAGTATGGGTCAGCGCTCCTCTTGGGGCAATTCGCTTATTAATAACAAGGGACTCAATTCAATATTATAATAAGCTAGAAAGAAATTATATAAAAACTGATTTTTCATATATAAAAAACCTTATTGGTCTTAACATTTCTTATGATATGTTAGAAAAATTACTGCTTGGACAACCTGTCTTAGATTTATCTGCAAGAGATTTTGAAAAGACATTAAATAAAGAAAACAATCATAATCTAAACAAATTAAGATCATACATATTTAAGAAAGAAGTGGATTATGAAAACAGCCAATTGATAGGGCTATTCTATATTAATCCATATAATTATAAATTAAACACTCAACAGTTTTATAAACGAAATGAATCACCAATGTTAAAAAACCAGCAAACATTTAGCATTAATTATAATAGCTATACTACATTGAATAATGATGTGTATCCAAAAAACATACTCTTTTTAGATTGGAACGGAAAAACCATTAATATTGATATGAAATCAGTCTTTATAAACAAAAAATTAAATATCCCTTTTAAAATTCCAAAAGGATATAATCAAGTCAATGTTGATTAATAAAACAAATTTTTTTTTAACAATTTTATTCCTGTTATTTTTTCTAGGCGAAGGAACCCTTTTTTCTCAATCAAAAGAGGATTTGGAAGAAAAAAGAAAAGAACTAGTCTCGGAGATAAATCAAATAGAAAAATTAATTGACAATTCACTGAATAAAAAAAGAACATTACTTACCAATTTAGAGAATTTAAAATTTAAAATAGATCTTCAAAAAAAACTAATTATAAACATAAATACTCAACTTAATTTAATTGTTAACGATATAGAGGTAAAGAATAAAGAATTAAATCAGCTACTAAAGAAACAGAAAAAAGTTAAAGAAGATTATGCCTTAACGGTTCTCAAGTCATTCAAACATAAATCTAAACTAAGCAAGATAATGTTTGTTTTCTCATCAAATAATTTTACACAAGCATATAAACGATTACAATACTATAAACAATATGTAAAATATAAGAACAAACAAATAAAACAAATTAAGCTTAATTCCCAACTAATAGATATTGTCCTAAAAGGGCTAGGTGAACAAAAAAATAAAAAACAAAACTTAATATTAGCGAATGAGAAGATTAAATTAAATCTGGATAATGAAAATTTGATACAAAGAAAAATGATTATAGAGATTAGAAATGATGAAAAGAGGTATATAAATCAGATAAAAACAAAACAAAAACAGGCTGATGATATTGATAAAAAAATAGAGAAGATCATCGCAGAGGCTACAGCTAAGGCTAAAAAACAAGGATTAACTGAGTTTAATTTAACAGCAGAAGCCAAACTAATTTCCAAAAAATTTGCTGAAAATAAAGGAAAATTGCCATGGCCTGTTGAGAAAGGCATTGTGATATTAAAGTATGGCAAGCAACCTCACCCGGTTGTAAGAACTACTACAATTCAAAGTAATGGCGTGCGAATATTGACTAGTGCCAACCAAGAGGCTCGGGCAATTTTTAACGGAAAAGTATATTCTATAATAATTTCTAAAAATGGCAATTATGCAATTTTAATCCAACATGGAAATTTCTTCAGCGTCTATAAAAATCTTTCAGAAATTTATGTAAAAAAAGGAGAAACAATAGAAACCAAACAGGTTATTGGGAAATTGAACAAAAACAAGTCTACAGGCCAAACAATTTTAAACTTCAGTATTTTCAAAGACGGAGCAACACAAAATCCTTCATCATGGATATATAAAATGTAGAGGTTATTTAAAAATAGCTCTTAATTCAGTAGCATCTTTGGGGTTCATTTTCCCAGCTACAACCAAACTCAATTGCCTTCTTCTTAATGCTCCATCATATCTTTCTTTTTCTTCTTCTGATTCAGGCTTTACTTTATTAATTGTTATTGGCCTCCCTTTTTTATTGACCGCAACAAAAGTGTAGATTGCCTCATTTGCTTTAACTTTTCCACCTTTTTCATCATCAATCCAAACATCAAGATAAACCTCCATAGATGAATTAAAAACTCTTGAAACTTTTGCCTGAATAGTAACCGTACTTCCTAGCGGAATAGCTTTGTCAAAAGACACATGATTGACAGAACTAGTAACAACAATTTCTTTTGAATGACGTTTTGCAGATATACTTGCTGCACTGTCCATTCTAGCAAGCAATTCACCTCCAAACAAATTATTTAATGGATTTGTCTCACCAGGGAGGACAGAGTCAGTCATTATTGTTAATGATGATTTAGGAGATTTAAGGCTCATTATTTTTCTTTGAAATGGGTTAGCTTTTAATTGATGTTTTTATAATGCAGCCATGCATTTATATTGTCTTCAGCTCTAATAGGGCTAAGAGCACTTTTAGCTTCAGCTCTTGTATTATAGCTAGCATAGGCAACTTGATATAGCCCAAAACTATTTTGACCAATTTTCCTAGCATCTTTATACCCTGAAGCTTTTAACTTTTTTAACTTAGTGAAACTGTTTCCTTCGATCCTAAATGAACCAGCAACAATATGAAAATCCCCATACTTTTTATCAAGATGAAGCTTTATACCGGGAAGAGGGACATCAATGACAAAGGTTGCTTTTTGAATTTTATTTTCAATTTCTTTTTCCGCATTCTCGTATGCAATTTGATTAGACGCATTCACTTCATTTAAATAGTTAGTTGTTATGCCAGTCCCAACAAATAGTGCAATTATTAAAATGGCAGCATACTTAAAATATGTGTTAAATGTATGGTCTTTATTAGCAGAAGTTTTTTCTACTTTACTTGCTGAAAATTTAGAAAGGCCAAAGGAACTACTTAAAAAATTTACATTATTAGAAGGATTAAAAATATACTTTCCATTTTTTAAGGTCAATGAGCCAATATTTTTAAAATTCACAGATTTCCCATTATTTAAAATTTTATTATAGGAAAGAATTTTTTTATGGAGTTTGCTCACTGCTTTTTCTCTGGAGATATTTTCTGCTATTGCAATATGATTTGCAAGAAGACCGTCATTTTCTTTAATCTTTGCATTAAAGGAAACAAGTTTTGATGGAGGATGAATTACGTTATTTGATTCATCAATTTTTGCTGAGATACTTCTAGTAATAAACGCACCTAAATTTGGCAATACTATACATTCATAGCGATAGAGTAAGTCTTTAATATGTTTATCAAATTTCATTTAAAAATATTTACATTTCAATATATAAATAATTAAATATTTTATCAAGCAAATATTTAATTATATCCAAGCTTTTTACGAACTCTATTTAAAACTTTGTCTGCCGTTTCTTTTGCTTGTTTTGCACCATCCTCTAATATTTTATCTATTTCATGTATATTATTTAGATAATGATTAAACTCTTTTCGCTCTTTAGAAAATTTTTCAAGAATTAAAGAGAATAACTCTTCTTTTGCCTGACCATATCCATAACCTCCTTTTTCATATTTAGATTTAATATCAGCTATTTCATCTTTTGATGCAATTAGTTTATAAATATGAAAGAGATTACAGCTGCTCCAGTCTTTTGGAGATTCAATTGATGTGCTATTTGTTTTTATAGATTGTATTTGTTTTTTTAATTTTTTCTCCTCCAGAAAAACATCTATTATATTGTTTTTACTTTTACTCATTTTTTTCCCATCTGTTCCAGGAATTGACATGTTTTGATTGTTAAGATCTGCTTCCGGGACAATAAATGTTTCTCCGTTAATATTGTGAAATCTATTGGCAACATTTCTTGTTATTTCAAGGTGTTGAAGTTGATCTTTCCCAACAGGAACAACATTTGCATCATATAAAAGAATGTCTGCCGCCATTAACATTGGATAGTTGAATAATCCTGAATTCACATCTTGGAGCCTGTTTTGTTTATCTTTAAAACTATGCGCAAGTGTTAGTCTTTGATAAGGAAAATAACAACTGAGATACCAGGCTAATTCTGTAACCTGAGGAATATCACTTTGTTTATAAAAAACAGTTTTTTTATGATCTAGCCCGAATGCAAGCCATGCTGCTGCTGTGGCATAAGTGTTGTGAGATAGAATTTTGGGATCTTTGATTTGCGTAATTGAATGTAAATCTGCAATAAACAAATAAGATTCACTGTTTTTTGTTTGTGACATTTGAATTGCTGGAATAATTGCGCCTAAAATATTGCCTAGATGAGGCGTCCCAGTGCTTTGAATTCCTGTTAGAATTCGATTAGAATTTTTCTCCATTATTACAAAGTTAAAGCTTTTATTAAAATAATTTAATTAGTTTTGAAAGTTGTGAAATATTTAAAATATTTTTTCTGGACATTATATAATATATGGTTCTATATATTGGTTACAGTTTTAACAATATTCATACTGTGTCCTGGCTTCATTTTTTTAGTAGTAAACAAGAATGGATATAAGTACTTTTATTTTTTTGGCGTAATATGGTCTAGGGCTATTTTGCTTTTTATGGGTTTTTATCCTATTGTTAATCAAAAGCTAGACTTGGACAGAAGCAAAACTTATGTATTTGTTGGCAACCATGTCTCTATGATTGATGTAATGTTGATGGTTTCAGTTGCATCAAAATATCCTATGGTATTTGTTGGAAAGAAGGAATTAGAAAAAATACCAATTTTTGGATATTTATATAGAAAAACTTGTGTTCTAGTTGATAGAAGCAGCCCTGAAAGTAGAAAAGCAGTTTTTAATAGAACAAGAGATAAACTAAACAATGGAACTAATATTTGCTTGTTTCCTGAAGGAACAGTGCCTTCTTCTGAAATTGAATTAGGAGAATTTAAACAGGGCGCATTTAGCATAGCCATTGAACATCAAATTCCAATTGTTATTTGTACATTTTTAGATAATAAAAAAAGATTTCCCTGGAGTTTTGGAAATCTTTTAGCAGGTTCAAAAGGAATGCCGGGAGGACTAAGAGTAATTACCCACAAACCAATCTCAACCAAGGATTTATCAATGACTAATATGAAGGATCTTAGTAATAAGGTTAAAGATATTATGTTAAAGGATTTAAAGAGCGTTTAGTCAACCAGATCTTTTATTTGTTTTTCCAGTTTTTCCATTAATTCTGGATTGTCAGATAGAAGAGCCTTTACAGAATCTCTTCCTTGGCCTAATTTTGTCCCTTCATAACTAAACCAGGAACCACTCTTATTTATTATTTCAGCATTAACAGCGAGATCTATAATTTCACCAATTTTTGATATTCCCTTCCCATACATTATATCAAATTCAGCCAATTTAAAAGGTGGGGCAACTTTATTTTTAACAATTTTAACACGAGTTCTATTTCCAACAACCCCTCCATTGCTGTCTTTAATTTGCGTAGAACGCCTTATGTCTATTCTAATTGAGGCATAAAATTTTAAAGCATTTCCACCTGTCGTTGTTTCAGGATTCCCAAATACAATTCCAATTTTTTCTCTAAGTTGGTTTATAAAGAAAACAGTACAATTCGTCTTGCTAATTGAGGCTGTCAATTTTCTAAGCGCTTGTGACATTAGCCTAGCATGTAATCCCATTTTAGAATCACCCATCTCACCTTCAATTTCACTTCTAGGGGTAAGCGCGGCAACAGAATCAATGACCACCATATCAATAGCTCCAGATCTAATAAGATTATCAGTAATTTCTAATGCTTGTTCGCCATTATCTGGCTGTGAAATGATAAGATTTTCAATATCAACTCCTAGATTTTCAGCATAAAATCTATCAAAGGCATGTTCTGCGTCAATGAAGGCAGCAATGCCTCCTTTTTTCTGACACTCAGCAAGCGCATGTAGAGTCAGTGTTGTTTTTCCTGATGATTCAGGCCCATAAACTTCAATAACCCTTCCTTTTGGATAACCGCCTACTCCTAGGGCAAGATCTAATCCTAATGACCCAGATGATGTCGCCTCAACAGTTGTGTCTGCGGCATCTCCCATTTTCATTACAGTCCCTTTGCCGTAAGCCTTATCTAGTTTTTCTAATGTTAATTTTAATGCTTTTAGTTTGTTTTCTTTTTCTGATGCCATTTTATTTTACTTATGTAAATGCTAATTTAGAACAACTTTTTTCGGAATACAATTTTTAATGTTAGATGTTTGTGTTCTTTTTTCTATAAGATAATAAATATTACTTTTGTTTTAAGTAATTTTTAAATAAGTATAGCATGCAACTGTACAATAAGCTTAGCTCTGAAGAGCAATCAATGCTTTTAGACATTTCTAAAAGAAAAAGAACAACACTTTCTTTTTATCAATATGCACATATCAAGAATCCTCAAATATTTAGAGATAAACTATTTGTTTCTTGGAATAATCTTGATGTTTTAGGAAGGATACATGTGGCTTTTGAAGGAATAAATGCACAGCTTTCATTACCAAATGAAAATTTTTTAAAATTTCAGAAGCATTTAGACTCTATATCATTTTTAAAAGGAATACGCTTAAATATTGCTGTCGAACAAGAAAATAAATCTTTTTTAAAATTAACAATTAAAGTAAGAGATAAAATTCTTGCAGACGGATTAAATGACGATTCATTTGATGTAACAAATAAGGGCGTTCATTTAAATGCTAATGGCTTTAATGATTTGATGAAGCAAGATAATTCAATTATAATTGATATGAGAAACCATTATGAAAGTGAAATCGGCCATTTTAAAAATGCTGTTTTACCTGACGTAGACACTTTTAGAGACTCATTAGATATAATTGAAAAAGATTTAAGCCAACATAAAGAGGATAAAAAATTATTAATGTATTGTACTGGAGGAATAAGATGCGAAAAAGCAAGCGCCTATTTTAAACACAAGGGATTTAAGAATGTATATCAATTAGAAGGAGGTATTATTGAATACATTCGTCAAGTAAAGGAAAACAATTTAGAAAATAATTTTTTAGGAAAAAATTTTGTCTTTGATAATAGAAGAGCAGAAAAAATAAGTAACGATATAATTTCAAATTGTCATCAATGCGGGAGCCCATTTGATGTTCACACAAATTGCGCAAATGATGCCTGCCATCTTTTATTTATTCAATGCAATGAATGTAAAACGAAAATGGAAAATTGCTGTTCATATAAATGTTTAGAAATTAAACAAATGCCACGAAAACTTCAAAAACAATTACGAAGAGGTCAGAAGAACAGTAATGATATCTTTAAAAAAGGAAGAACAAAAAATATAACCACATTTAACTAAGGCTTTAACAATGTCTTGTAAAAATTGCATTTCAACGAAGAACGAAACACCTAGAGGGTGCAATAATAATGGGGCCTGTACTACTAGCTCTTGTAATACCTTTACAGTGTTTGATTGGTTAAATGACATAGCTCCTCCAGACAATGAGTCTGTTTTTCCATTTTGTGAGGTTAGTTTTAAAAACGGAAGAAAGAGCTACTTTAAAACCAATTCTATTAAGCTTTCTGCTGGAGATATTATTGCTGCTCAGTCTGAAAAAGGGTATGATGTAGGAGTTATTACTTTGTTAGGCGAATTGGTTAGGATACAGATGAAGAAAAAAAACATTAACCATGAATCTAATGACATTTTTAGCATATATAGAGTTGCCTCTCAAAAAGATATTGATCAATGGCAAATTTTCCGAAATAAAGAAGAAGATATTAAGGTAAGAGCAAAAAAACTTGCTCAAAGGCTTGAGCTAAAAATGAAAATTTCTGACGTCGAATATCAAGGAGACGGAAATAAGATTGCCTTTTATTATACAGCTGCCGATAGAGTTGACTTTAGAGAGCTTATTAAACTGTTTGCCAGAGAATTTAAATCCAGAATTGAGATGAAACAAGTGGGCTTAAGAGAAGAAGCATCTAGACTTGGAGGAATTGGTTCTTGTGGAAGAGAGCTGTGTTGTTCTACATGGCTTAATGATTTTCGAGCAGTAAACACGTCTTCTGCTAGGTATCAACAGCTATCCATTAATCCTTCAAAACTATCAGGTCAATGCGGAAAATTAAAATGCTGTTTAAATTATGAATTAGAAATATATTTAGAAGCTTTAAAAGATATTCCCAAAAAAGAAATTAAACTAAAAACAAAAAAAGGTATTGCTTTTTTTCAGAAGGTTGATATATTTAAAAAGCGGATTTGGTACTCATATATAGACCATCCTATGGATTGGTATGAATTAGACGCCAATAAAGCCAATGAAATAATTCAAATTAATAAACAAGGAGAATCCGTTAGCTCCATTGAAGACTTTGCAATAATCACTAATAAAACCAATGAAAATAATTTATCTTTAAAAAGCAATAGTATAACAAGATTTGATAAACCTAAGCGCACCAAGTATAATAAATCACACAAATAATGATATATAGATTATGTTTAATCATTATAGCAATTGTTTTCACTTCATGTAGAAATGAGGTTTTGGTTAATCAATATAATTCCTTGCCAATGTCGTGGCATAAGGACAGTATTTTAAAATTTAATTTTCAAATAAAGGATTCATCTGAACGTTATAATACATATATAAAAGTTAGGTTAAACAATGAATATATGTTTAACAATATTTTTATAATAGCAACATTAGAAAATTCTAAAGGGCTATTAGTTGTTGACACTCTAGAGTATCCAATGACTACAAATCAAGGAGAATTAATAGGAAGAAAATTTATAAATATTGTAGAAAACAAGCTTCTGTATAAGGAAAATTTTTCTATTGATAAAGATGTAGAATATCAATTAACCCTTAAGCATGCAATGCGATTGGTGAATATCACAAAAGGACTTGAATCCCTTGAAGGAATTTTAGATATTGGCTATAGTATTGAAAAAATATTGGATTAATAGTATAAAATTTATGGAGTATAGAAATTCAAATACGAAAAAAAAGAAATATTTTAAGTACATACTTTACATGTGGTTGTGTTTTGTTACAATTATATCAGGAATTACGGGAATATTTTATTATGCTTCTGTTGGAGGTTTAGGTGAAATGCCAGATCTTAAAGTGTTGGAAAACCCCAAAACAAATTTAGCAAGCGAGGTATTTTCTTCAGACAATAAAACATTGGGGAAATATTATTTTAATGACAATAGAACTCCTGTTACATTTGATGAATTACCCAGACATCTTGTAGAAGCATTGCTTTCTATAGAAGATATTCGTTTTTATAGTCATTCTGGAATTGACATTATCTCCACGTTTAGAGCGATATTAAAATTTGGAAGAGATGGAGGAGGAAGTACAATATCCCAACAATTAGCCAAGCAATTATTTCATGGAGAAGGATCAAAAAATACATTTGCTAGAATTTCGCAAAAAATTAAAGAATATATTATTGCTATTCGTCTTGAAAGACAGTATACAAAAAATGAAATTATTGCCCAATATTTAAACATCTATGATTTTAATAACAATGCTGATGGCGTTAGAAGTGCAGCTAGAATATATTTTGGGAAGGAGCCGATTGATTTAAACGTTAATGAGTCAGCAATATTAGTGGGAATGTTAAAAAACTCGTCATTATATAATCCTAGGCCACACAGAAACCCTATAGGAGTAAAAAACAGAAGAAATGTTGTATTGAATCAAATGTTTAAATATGGTTATATAAACGAACAAATCCAAGACTCAATTAAACTACAGCCGCTTTCATTAAATTATACTCCGGAATCTCATAGAGAGGGACTCGCAACTTATTTTAGAGAATATTTAAGAGGATACATGAAGGAGTGGGTTAACAGTAAAGAGAACAGAAAACCTGATGGATCAAAATATAATTTAAATTCTGATGGCCTTAAGATTTATACCACCATTAACTATAGTATGCAGGAATATGCAGAAAAAGCAGTAGCAGAACATATGCCCAGATTACAGCAGGAATTTTTTAAACAAAATGAAGCTGTAGACGACTCAATATCTCCTTTTAGAGAATTAACTAGTGGGGCGGTAGACACCTTATTAAGAATTTCAATGAAAAGATCTGAAAGGTGGAGAAAAATGAGATATGATATGAAAAAAACTCCTGAAGAAATTGAAGCCTCATTTTTTGAACCCACAAAGATGACAGTATTTTCTTGGGATGGAGACATTGATACAATAATGGAGCCTATTGACTCAATGAAATACTATAAATCCTTTTTAAGACCTGGAATGATGTCAATGGATCCTTCAAACGGATTTATAAAAGCTTGGGTTGGAGGAATGAATTATAAACATTTCCAATATGATATGGCTAAAAAAGGAAAAAGACAAACAGGCTCAACTTTTAAGCCTTTTGTATATGCTGCAGCCATTGATCAGCTTCATCTTTCTCCATGTGATACTTTTCCAGATAGCCAATTTTGTATAGAAAAAAATAAATTTGGAAATGTAGAACAATGGTGTCCAAAAAATTCAGGTGATAAATATGGCAGAACAAGAACTTTAAAAAATGCCTTAGCCAATTCAGTTAATACCGTTACAGCTAGATTAATTGATAGAATTGGACCCAGACCTGTAGTTAAACTTGCAAAAAACATGGGGATAGAGCAGCGCATTCCTGCTGTTCCTTCTATAGCACTAGGCACTCCAGATTTAAGCGTATATGAAATGGTTGCAGCATATTCTACATTTGCGAATAAGGGAGTGTATACGAAACCGGTATTTGTAGAAAAAATTGAAGATAAAAATGGTACAGTTTTATATGAATATAAGCCCGTAACAAGGGATGTATTAAGTGAGGAGGCGGCATATGTAACAGTGAATTTATTAGAGGGAGTTACCCGCTCAGGTTCTGGAACTAGATTGAGAACCGTGGGCTCAGATGAACATAATTTAGCATACAAAAATGTGGTAACAGGATATCCGTATGAATTTAAAAATCCAATTGCAGGCAAAACTGGAACTACCCAAAATCAAAGCGATGGATGGTTTATTGGAATGGTCCCTAATTTGGTTACAGGAGTTTGGGTAGGAGCAGAAGACAGGTCTATTCATTTTGAGGAGATAGCATATGGACAAGGAGCAACAATGGCCTTACCTATTTGGGGGCTATATATGAAAAGTTGTTATCAAGATTCTATTTTAAATGTATCACAGGAAGCGTTTGAAAAACCTGATTATATGACAATTGAATTGGAGTGTAATAAATTTGTTATAGACAGCCTAGGAACTGGGAAAAATACTGATCAAGAAATACTCGAAATTGATTTTTAACCTGAATTTTTTCTTATTAAAAACTCATTTTATTTCTAATTTCTACAAAAGCATTTAGACTTTCAGGATTACGCATAGCTCCTGGAGCGGCAACTTTATCAATTGAGAATCCTGAGAATATTTTTTTAACAGGAATTTCCATTTTTTTTCCGCTTATTGTATAAGGAATTTCTTTTACCGGGATAATATAATCTGGAGCGTGACGCGGTGAACATTGCTTTTTTAGATGTTGTTTAATTTCAGCTTTTGACTTTTCATTTAAAGAACTTGTGGCTACTATAAAAAGCAATAACTGACTACTAGAGCTTTCCTTCATTGGAAATTCAATAATTAAAGAATCTTTAACATTGTCTAATCTGTCTAATGCCACGTATATTTCAGATGTGCCAATTCTAATGCCATTACGATTTAAAGTAGCGTCGGAACGACCTTGCATTAATATTCCACGTTTAGAATCAATAGAAATCCAATCACCATGTGTCCAAACATTTGAATTATTAGAAAAGTACGAATCATAATACTTGTCAAAATTATTATCGCCCCAAAAGTAAATAGGCATTGAAGGCATAGGTTTAGCTAAAACTAATTCTCCAGTTTCATTTTCTATTGAACTCCCGTTTACATCCCAGGACTCTATTGCAGCACCAAGCATTTTACATTGCAAGTATCCAGCATAAACAGGGAGCATTGGGTTCCCTCCAATAAATGCAGAACACACATCAGTCCCTCCACTTAATGAAATGATTTGAGCTTTAGGTAATTTTTTTTGCAACCATATAAAGGCATCTGTAGACAGCGGTGATCCAGTTGACCCTAAGGTTTTTAAATCTAGTAAATCAGTGTCATTGACTTCTTTTATATTTTGTTTCATACTTTGAATATATAATGGAGCACCATTTCCAAAATGATTAATTTTTGCTGCCTTTGCAAAACGCCATTGAGCACCTAAATCAGGAAAGTTAGCAGCTCCGTCATATAGGCAGAGCACGGCCCCACACAGAAGAGATCCGAGGGCATAGTTCCACATCATCCATCCAGAGGTGGTATTCCAAAAAAATCTTTCACCCACAAGCAAATTTTGATGTAATGCTAGGGACTTGTATTGTTCAATAAGAATACCTCCAGTGCTATGTGTTATTGCTTTTGGCTTACCTGTTGTGCCAGACGAAAACAACACCCAAATAGGATGTTCAAATGGGACAGCTACAGGCTGTAAATCAAACCATGATTTTGATTTTAAATCCCAATCTTCAAAACTGCCTGAGAAAACTAATGTTTTTTTTATAGAGGTCAGTCTCTTTCCTAATGCTATAATTTTTTTTGATTGATCAAACGGTTTTCCATTATAAGTATACTTATTATGCGCTAAAAGTACTTTGGGTTTTAGTTGACCAAATCTATCTACTATACTTTCAAGTCCAAAATCAGGAGAACAACAAGCCCAAACTCCTCCAAGTGCATTTGTTGCAATAAAGGAAGCAATTGTATCAGGATGGTTTAATAAACATCCAGCAACAATATCTCCTTTTTTAACTTTAGCCTCTATAAGTTGATTTTTTATATCCGAAGCTCTATTCAATAGAGAATTCCATGAAATCTTTATTTGATCTTCTAATTCACTTCTATAAATTATTGCTAATGAATTAGCTTTAGCAAAACGCAGCAGATGAGTAGTATAGCTTATTGTACTATTGGCAAACCATTGAGTTTTATAGAATGGGATTTGAGCATGGCAAATTTTGGTGGGTTTAGACAAAAAGTTAATTTTAAAAAATAATGCTATTGCTAACCAAAAGTCTTCTAAATTTTCTATAGACCATTTATGAAGTGAAGCATAGTCTGTTAATGTTAATCCATTTTTTTGATTTACATAAGTTAAAAATCGATACAAGTTCGATCCCTTAAAATCTTTGGGCTCCCAAATTTTTATCATAACTAAAGTTATTTTAATATTTTGTATCTACAGAATTGAATCAATTAATTTTTTGGTATATTTTTTTTTAGGGCTATTAAATATTTTATCTGGATCTCCAGATTCTTCTACTTTTCCCTTATTCATTACGATAACATTATCAGACATATGCCTGACTACTGACAGGTCATGAGATATAAATATATATGTGAAATTATAATCATTTTTTAATTTGTTTAGAAGATTAAGTACTTGCGCTTGCACAGAAACATCTAATGCCGAAACAGCTTCATCGCAGATTATTATTTTTGGATTTAGACTAATTGCTCTTGCAATTCCTATTCTTTGCCTTTGCCCTCCTGATAGTTCATGCGGATATCTATAAAGAAAATCGGAAGATAACCCAACATCAATTAATAATTGAACAGCTCTTTTAATAAGCGCCTTCTTGTTGGTTAATATCTTATGATATTTTATTGGTTCTATAATTGTTTCACAAACATTTAGTTTAGGGTTTAAAGATGAATATGGATCTTGAAAAATTAGTTGTATGTCTTTTCTAAATTTTTTAAACTCCTTAGAAGACAATTTTGTTAGCTCAGTCCCTTTATATATTATAGATCCTGATTCAGATTTTTCAATCTGCAATATTGTTTTTGCTAGCGTAGTTTTTCCACAACCAGACTCCCCAACTAAACCCAGCGTTTCACCTTCATATAATTCTAAATTTATTTTTTTTAATGCTTTGAAATGATCTCCCTTGCTAAACATCCCTAGTTTTGAAATATAGCTTTTATTAATATTTGTTATTTTCAATATAGGAGGCTTTGAATAAATTTTCTTGTGTTTATTTTTTCTATTTTCAGCTGAAATTATTTTAGCAGTAAATTCATTATTATGCATTTTTTCAATTGTGGGGAGTTCTTCTAGTCTAATTTTTTTTGATGGCCTAACTGAGAATAATGCTTTTGTGTACGGATCCTTTGCTTTTTTAAATAAATTATTTGCATCTCCCTCTTCAACAATACTTCCCTTTTTCATTATTATAATTTTGTCAGCTATCTTGCTAACTACAGCCAAATCATGTGATATAAAGATTACACTTAAATTTTCGCTTTTTTGTAAATCTTTTATTAGTTGAATGATCTCATTTTGAACAGTTACATCAAGCGCAGTAGTGGGCTCATCAGCAATTAGTAATGAAGGATTACATAAAAGAGCCATTGCTATCATGACTCTTTGTTTTTGACCACCAGATATTTCATGAGGATATTTTATTAATAAATTTTTTATATCATCAAGCTTTACCTTTTTAATTAATTCATTAATTTTTATTATTATTTCATCACCATTTAAATTTAAATGCCTTTTGCAAAGTTCAATTAATTGATTCCCAATACTCATGGTTGGATTTAGAGCACTCATTGGTTCTTGAAAGATCATTGAAATATCATTGCCTCTTATTTTTTGAAGTTCATTTAAATTTAATTCTAATATGTTCTTCCCCTTAAAAAGAATTTTCCCAGAAGAATCATATGTTTTATTGCTAAGAAGATTTAAAATAGAAAGAGCCGTAAGTGATTTCCCGCTACCTGATTCCCCAACTAATCCTACAATTTGATTTTTAGATATTTCAAATGAAATGTTGTTTAATAAAATATCGTTTGAAGAAGTATTGACAAGCTTAACATTCAGCCTAGCTACTTTAAGTAAATTGTTTTTTTTCAAAAATTAGTCTATTGAGGTTGCTAGTTTATACCCCCCTGAAATATATTTGTATAAATCCCCATCATCATCATCATCATCCCCTCTCATATTTTTATCGCCAAGCCTAACAATAATTATATCTTCTTCAGGGAATACAATAACAAATTGACCTCTATGTCCATTCATAGTAAATACTTTCTTTCCATTATAATTATACAGCCACCAACCATATCCATAATATGGACTAGTATCAAAAACTGGATTTATTGCTTTATTTATGAAAGTAGAATCTAACAATATTTCATTATTCCATTTCCCATTATCTTTATATAATTTTCCAAACCTTGCAAAGTCTTTAGCATTGCTAGCAAAACAACAATAAGCTTTTTCCATGCCGCTTTCTTCACTATCTAATTGCCAGAGGGCTTCATTTTCAAATCCCATATGAATTGTAAAATTATTTCTTAAATAATCAGAAAGATTAGTGTTGGTTGCCTTTTCAATAACCATTCCAAGAAGCTGAGTGTCTCCACTAGAATACCTAAACTTTTGTCCAGGCTTATTAATAATTTTTTGATTTAAAATTAGAGATCTCAAATCATCTGTAAAATAACTTTCAGACGTAATGTTAATAATACTATAATATTTTTCACTCCATTCCATTCCTGATGACATGGATGCCAAATCACCTACAGTTAACTCTGCTCCAAGACCAGTTTTATATTCATCAAAGAAATCACCTACAGGCTGATCAAGACTTTTTATTTTACCATCCATAATTGCTTTACCAAGCAGCGTAACTGTAATACTTTTAGTCATTGAAAAAGCATTAGACTTAGAACTTTCATTATAGCCATCAAAATATTTTTCAAAAACAATACTATCATTTTTAATGACCAAAAATGCTTTAGTTTCCCTTTCTTTGTTAATTGCAGCAAGCTCATCTGTTTCTATAATAGTGTTATAGTCATTGTGCTTTGCCCAAGGCTGAGCAACAGGAGATGGATCAATTACTCTATTATCAAAATATTTGTAGTCAGACAAATATGCTGTGTTATTGCCTGTAAGGTAAATAACTCTTGTCCCTTTTAATAAATAGTCTACGTCAAAAGCATATATTAGCGCTATTAAACCAGCAAAAGTTATTGCCACCCACTTTAGTGTTTTTTGAATCATTTTCTTTTTCTTTAATTATAATGTAAATATACAACTCAAAGATCATACCAGCTTAGCATTTTATTAATTTATAAATACACAGGATAAGAATAAATTATTAGTAATTTTAATATAAAACCCAGACATATTAATTTGAAAACAATCATTGGCAATAGAAAAACTTCTTTAAGTTCGAGAATATTTTATTATATGATATTGCTCGTTGCTGTTGCATCAATCCTAATCACTGCAGTAACAATTATAGTATTTAACAATCAGTCTAGAGATTATCATGAAGAAAGGTTAGAAAGAAAAGAAAATCATTTGATATTAAATCTAAATTATTTTTTATCGAATAGTAAGATTGAAAAACTAGACTCTATCCCTGATAATAAAATTATTGAAATAACAGATATTCATGAAATTCCATTTGAGCTATATAATTTACAAGGGAGGTTATTAAAAAGTTCAATTCCTGGGGATACGGATAGATTTGACAAGGCTTTATCTTCTGAAATATTAACATTTTTTCAGGATGAAAGTAACAGACGATATGTTGAAGACAATAATGAAACTGAATATAGCAAATCATCATATAATTTAATTTATAACAAGAATAATCCAATAGGCATTATACACATGCCTTATTATATGGATGATTCTTTAAGTAAAAATGAATTACAATCTTTTTTAAAGAATTTAGGGATAGTACATTTAGGCATGGCCTTAATTGCTTTTGTTTTTGCCTATTTTCTTTCAAATTATATTACTAAATCCCTAACTAGGATTAGTGAAAAAATAAAAACAACCAAACTTAATAAGGAAAATGCGAAAATAGATATTGAAAAAACTCCTATGGAAGTTTCAATATTAATAGATTCCTATAATGCAATGATTGATGACTTAGAGAATAGTGCAATAAAATTAGCAAGGAGTGAAAGAGAAACAGCATGGAGAGAAATGGCAAAACAGGTAGCACATGAAATAAAAAACCCATTAACTCCAATGAGACTAACTATCCAGTCTTTTGAAAAAAACTTTAGCCTAGATGATGTAAAAAACAAAAATAAAATAAGAAATTTTAGTAAGTCTTTAATTGAGCAAATTGATACTATGAGTTCAATAGCTACGGCTTTTTCAGATTTTGCAAATATGCCAGAACAAAAAAGAGAGCTGCTTAATGTTGTAGAAGTAGTTCAGTTAGCTTTAGATATTTTTGATAAAGACTATATAGAATTTTCTACTGAAAATAATGAAATTCTAACTTTATTTGATAGAACACAACTAATAAGAATCGTAACTAATTTATTAAATAATGCAATTCAAGCGATTCCTGAAAATAGAGTACCAATGATTTTAGTAAGGGTGAGTTCTAATAAAAATAATATTGTAATAAACATACAGGATAATGGGAATGGTATTTCAGAAGAAAATAGAAGTAAAATATTTGAACCAAACTTTACTACAAAATCTAGTGGCATGGGGTTAGGACTATCAATGATACAGAGTATTATAAAGGCTTATAATGGGTCCATTACGTTTAAAACAAAAGAAAATCAGGGAACTACTTTTAAAGTAATTTTCCCTAAAAAAATAAAATAGTATGTCATACAATAATATATTTTTAGAAACATTTAATCAAATTGCAAAGGTTGTAATTAATAGACCAAAAAAATTAAATTCATTAAATATTGAAACAATTGCTGAATTACATCAAGCAATATCAATCGCTGATAGAGACAATAATATAAGAGTTATTATTATCACAGGAGCAGGAGAAAAAGCATTTGTTGCAGGGGCAGATATAAGTGAATTTTCTAATTTCACTGCAAATCAAGGATATGATCTTTCACTAAATGGCCACCAAAAATTATTTGACTTTATAGAAAATTTATCAAAACCAGTTATTGCTGCAATTAATGGATTTGCTTTAGGAGGAGGCTTAGAATTAGCAATGTCTTGTCATATTAGAATTGCTAGCGAAAATGCAAAAATGGGACTACCAGAAGTATCGCTTGGAGTAATTCCTGGCTATGGAGGAACTCAAAGACTTCCTCAATTAATAGGCAAAGGAAAAGCAATGGAATTAATATTGACAGGAGGAATGATAGACGCCAATAATGCTTTGTCTTTAGGTTTAGTGAATAAGGTTGTCTCCCAGGAAAATTTAATGGAGGCTTCAAATGAAATAGCAGTAAAAATATTAAAAAACTCTTCTTTAGCAATTAAGGCAAGCATAGCAGTAATTAATTCTAATTATAAGGACGGAATAGATGGATATGAAGTTGAAAGAAGAGAGTTTGGTAATTGTTTTCAAAGTGAAGATTTTGTTGAAGGCACAAAGGCTTTTTTAGAAAAAAGAAGGCCAAATTTTAACTAAATATTAGAGTTTTTTTAACTTTTTTCCAAAAACTATTTATCATATTTGCACTTTAATAAAACAAAAAGTTTCTAGTGAATAAAACTATTATTTTTTTATTTTTTTTTATTCCCTCAACAATTTTGGCTCAATATCAAATTACAATTGACGCCTATGTCCTAGACTATCAAACCAATCAGCCAATTCCCTACAGCGAGATAAGTTTTAACAATAAAAACATTGCAACATTAACTAATGAAAATGGACAATTTAAATTAGTTTATAATGAGGAATTAATTAATGATCAGGATATTTTTGTAATTAAATCAAATGGGTATAAATCAATAGAAATTACCTATAAGCAACTTTATAATTTCTTAAGGAATACTAATAAATTTTATTTAAAGCAAGTGCATTCTAATATTGCTTGGAATAGCCAATTTTACCTAGATGATGATACAGAAATCATATATGGAAAAGTTTTTAGTGTTTCTGGCCCAATCCAAGGAGCGAGCATAAGAATCAAAAATACACTGGTTGAATCTAAATCAGATTTCGAAGGATATTTTAGCATAAAAGCAAATCTTAATGATCTTTTGATAGTTAATTATTTAGGAATGGATGAGAAGCAAATTATGGTTGAAGACTTAGGCGATATTTATGTATTACTTAAGACAAGTGCAGAAATATTAGATGAGGTAGTATTAAAGTCCTCAAAAGTAATAGATAAGGAAGTTGACACTGGATATGGAAAAAAAAACAAAGATGCAATGGGATTCTCTGCCTCAACTATTACAGCCAAGGAAATATCTCCGGCGGCAATTTCAATTGTTGATGTTATCAGAGGGAAATTTGCAGGAGTTCAGGTGGGGTCTAATCAAGACATGTCTTCTACAGGAAATAAAGCAACAATTTATGTAAGAGGCGGAAGTCTTTCAATCAACAATTCCGCAAGCGCAATCTTTGATGTTGACGGGATGATTTATACTGAAACACCTGATTTTCTAGATCCTCAACAAATTGAAAGTATAACACTTTTAAGATCACTTGGAGCAACAAACAAATATGGTAGTGAAGGAAGGGGCGGTGTGTTTATAATAAAGATGAATGTTCTTGCTAGAGGTTCTGCAGAGATCGTTGATTCTGCTTTGGTAAAAGGAAATGATTATGTGGAGGAATTACCAGGATTAGCTAAGGACTCCATCGATTCATATTATATTAAGGAATTAAAATCTGCTAAGAGTTTTGTGGACGCTAAAAGGATATTTAAGGATCAGAAAAAATATGTTAATACACTTTCTATCCCATACTATTTTGAATGTTACGAATATTTTTCTAAATGGGACAATAAGTTTGCGTATTCAATACTTACCTCTTTAGCAGCATTAGCTAAAAATAACACAAAAGCATTAAAATCATTAGCCTTTAAAATGGAGGAAATAGGCAAACTAGAAGATGCTAAAATTGTATATCAATATCTTGTAAAAATAAGACCAAAAGACGAACAATCTTATAGGGATTTAGCTTTGATTTATAAAGAATTAGGGGACTATCCAATGGCTGCAGCACTATATTCAAAAATGCTTAACAAATCAATATCAATGGTTGATATGCTTGGACTTGAAGAAACTATTGCTAACGAAGCAGCACAAATGTATTTTTCCAATACAAAGGCTTCAAGTTTTAGTAAATTTCCCGCGCAATCCTTAAGTAGATTGTTTCCTGAATATATATGGCAAGACTTTGGTTATGATTATAGAATTGTATTTGATTGGACTGACCCAAATATTGAATTTAATCTTCAGTTTGTTAACCCAAATAATAAATATTTTAATTGGTCTCATACGGTTATTGATAATAGAGATAATATGATAGATGAGATACAATATGGTTATAATACAGAAGAATTTATAATCGATGATTCTGAAAAAGGTGAATGGATTATTAATATTGAAAATTTTACTATAGAAAATCAGGATAATCCTACATATCTAAAGTATACGGTATATAAAAACTATGGCCGTCCAAATGAAATTAAAAAGTTAATGGTCATTAACTTAAGTGAGATAAAACAAAAAATTACTTTAGATAAATTAATGTACTATAACTAGCAATATTCGTTATAGGCATTTTTTAAATTTTCAGCAATTAATTCGGCAGGCCTTCCTTCAATATGATGCCGTTCCAACATATGTACTAATTCCCCATCTTTAAACAATGCTATAGATGGCGAGCTAGGAGGAAAAGGGACCATATACTTTCTCGCAGCATCTGTGGCTTCTTTATCAACCCCAGCAAATACTGTTGTGATATTAACAGGCGATTTATTATTATCAAGGCTCTGTATTGCGCCTGGCCTAGCATTTGCAGCAGCACAACCACAAACAGAATTAACTAGAACAAGTGTAGTTTCATTTTTATCAATAATTGCATTTACATCCTCAGTATTGATTAGTTCTTTGAATCCAGCATCGACGAGTTCTTTTCTCATGGGCATTACTAAATCTTCAGGATACATTTTTTATAAATTTAAAATTTAAACAAATATACAAATCAATACTAATAATATAATCAAGTTATACTAAGATAATATTATCTTTAAATAAATTTTTAGAGATGAGTATGTCAAAGTGGATAGGAGCATCAATTGGATGGACTTTTTTAGGCCCAATAGGGGGGATATTAGGGTTAGTGCTTGGAAGCATTTTTGATCCACTTTCTAAAAAAAAACCATCATCATTTCAATCTAAAACTAAGCCTGGAGATTTTGAAATTAGCTTACTTCTTTTATCTGCTATTGTTATAAAGGCAGACGGCGTTAAAGACAAAAGAGAATTAGATTATGTTAGGAATCACTTTATTAGAATGTATGGAAGAGCAAGAGCTAATAATGCTTTTAAGCTTTTCAAAAAATTAAATAATTTATCTAAGATTCCTACAAGAAAAGTGTGCTTGCAAATAAGATCAATGATGGACCATCCCTCAAGACTTCAATTATTGCATTTTCTCTTTGGTGTAGCACAGGCTGATGGAATTGTTTTAGAAAGTGAGGTAATGATGATAAATAAAATTTCTACGTATTTAGGAATCAATATTTCTGATTTTGAAAGTATAAAAGCCATGTTCTATAAAGACATAGATTCAGCATATAGAGTATTAGAAATTAGAAGTACAGCCTCAGACCAAGAAATTAAAAATGCATATAGAAAGATGGCAAAAAAATATCATCCTGACAAGGTTGCTCATCTTGGAGTTGAACATCAAAAGGGAGCAGAAGAAAAGTTTAAAAAAGTTCATCAAGCATATATATTAATAAAAAAACGTAGAGGATTATAATTTTTACTATTTTCACAAAAAATTCAAAAAATACATTAGATTATGGAATCTATTATTAATTTGTTCGAATCCCAATCAAACCCAATTATTCAAGCTTTATATGCTGGATTGTTTACATGGATTCTTACAGCACTTGGAGCAGGCCTTGTTTTTTTCTTTAAATCATCTAACAGAAAATTATTAGATGCGGCCTTAGGATTTACAGGAGGAGTTATGATTGCAGCGAGTTTTTGGTCACTATTATCTCCAGCAATAGAATACGTTGAATTACAAAATGAGTTAGGCTTAAGTTCTACTCCAGTATGGTTCCCGCCTGCAGTAGGCTTTTTTGCTGGAGCAATGTTTTTATATGTATTAGACAAAATGATTCCTCATTTACACATCTTCGCAAAGGAAGATGAAGCAGAAGGCCCTAAGACAGATCTTAAAAAAACTGTATTACTTGTTTTAGCAATAGCGATTCATAATGTCCCAGAAGGGCTAGCTGTAGGAGTTGCGTTTGGCGCATTAGCATCACCTGACTTATTAGGAATGGACGGCACAGCTGTATTTACTCTAGGGTCTGCTATAGCTTTAGGAATGGGCATAGGCATACAGAATTTTCCTGAAGGATTTGCTGTATCAATGCCACTTAGAAGGATGGGGGTAAGCAAGTGGAAATCATGGCAATGGGGGCAATTATCAGCAATTGTTGAACCAATATTTGCAGTAATTGGAGCCGCTATCGTAATGAGCGTATTGCCAATTTTACCATATGCATTGGCTTTTGCAGCTGGAGCAATGATTTTTATTGTTGTCGAAGAGGTAATCCCTGAGAGTCAAAGAGGGGGAAACACAGATTTAGCCACTATGGGATTAGTTGCTGGATTCATTGTTATGATGTGTCTTGATGTTGCTTTAGGATAGTTTACTGGCATCCACAATCTTTATCACTACAATTTTTATTGTCGTTTTTAGAATTATATTTATTAAATAAATATACAAGAGCTACCCCTAGCGATAGAACTACTAATAAATTTTGAATATTAAGTTCCATTTAGCTAATTAATTGAAAAGTGATTAATGATACAATATATGCAATTAATGTCATTATAATGAATTGCATTGCAGGCCATTTCCATGAATTTGTTTCCTTTTTTACAATTGCCAATGTACTCATGCACTGCATGGCAAATGCATAGAAAAGCAATAATGATATCCCAGAGGCTAATGTAAAAACCTTATTTCCATTTTCATCTGTTTCATGCAGCATAATGTTTTTTAGCTCTCTTTGTTTCCCTTTAGAATCATCATAATTTTCAATATTATATATTACAGCTAATGTGCCAACAAAAACTTCTCTTGCGGCAAACGAAGTAATCAATCCAATTCCAATTTTCCAATCATAACCTAATGGTTTAAATACAGGTTCAATTGTTTTCCCAATTTTACCAATAAATGAATTTTCTAATTTTATTGCTGCGATTTTTGTTTGAAGTTCCTCTTCAGAAAGTAATTCAATATTTTGAGAAATATGGTTTTCAGGATTTGTGAATTTATCACCAACACCATTAGTGGCTAAAAACCAAAGAATAACAGATATTGCAAGTATAATTTTTCCTGCCTCCATTATAAATGATTTAGTTTTTTCTATGATAGTGTAAAGGACATCTTTTATTAATGGTATTTTATAATTTGGCATTTCCATTACCAAAACAGACCTTTTTTTCATTTTCAATATCATATTTAGAATATATGCTGAAGTAATAGCGGCTAAAAACCCAAGAATATATAATGACATTAGGGCGATGGCTTGGTAGTTAAAACCAAATATTGTCTCATTTGGGATTACTAATGCAACTATAATTAAATAAACAGGAAGTCTAGCTGAGCATGTCATAAAAGGAGTGACTAAAATTGTAATTAATCTCTCTTTCCAGCTTTCAATATTTCTAGTTGCCATAATTGCAGGAATTGCACATGCTACTCCAGAAATCAAAGGGACTACACTTTTTCCGCTTAGTCCAAATTTTTGCATGATTTTATCCATTAGAAATACTACTCTACTCATATAACCACTTTCTTCAAGAAATGAAATAAACATAAATAGAAATGCAATTTGTGGTATAAAAATTACAATACCGCCAATTCCTGTTATTATGCCATCGGCTAGCAAGTCTGTCATTGCTCCACTAGGCAGATTCATTTTAACCCATTCAGTTAAGGAAGCAAATGTTGAGTCAATATAATCCATAGGGATTATAGCCCATGCATATATAGCTTGAAATATTCCCAATAGAATAAAGAAAAAGAATACATACCCAAAAATCTTATGGGTTAAGACTCTGTCGATAGCAGCCCCAAATCCAATCGCTTTTGATTGATCCACTTTTTGTCCCACTTTTAAAATATTGTTTATAAGTTGGTACCGTTTTATTGTTTCTTTCTGCTGAAGTCTTTTAAGTTCAGAAATTGATTTGGTTTCAAAATTAGAATTAGCTAAAAAATTCTTATCTACATTAGAAAAATTTGCATCTTGACAGATGACAACCCATAACTTATATAATTCTTGTTTTGGAAAAGTTCGTTGTAGGTTTTTAAAATATTCTGGATCAATTAATTTAGGATCTATAAATTTAGTTGAAGGAAGTTTATTATAATTACTAATTAGATTCTTTAATTTATCTATCCAATGATTTGTTCGATTAGAAGTTAGAATGATTTTTGTATCCAGATGTTTTTCGAGATATGGAAGATCTAATTCAATCCCCTTATATTTCATTCTGTCAGACATATTGATGGCCAAAATCGTGGGGATTCTTAGATCTTTTACTTGAGTAAATAAAACTAAATTTCTTTTTAAATTTTCTACATCACTTACTATAATTGCTAGGTCAGGATAATCTTTATGGTTCCTGTTTAAAAGTAATTCTACTACAATATTTTCATCTATTGATGAAGCATTTAAACTATATGTCCCTGGCAAGTCATATATATGTGCTTTAATACCTCGATCAAGCTTACATATCCCTTCTTTTTTTTCAACAGTAACCCCTGGATAATTTGCAATTTTTTGATTTAGCCCAGTTAAGGAATTAAAGATTGATGTTTTACCAGTGTTGGGATTACCAATGAGCGTTACCTTTATTTGCCTACTCATTTTTTATAGGCTTATCGATTATTATTAGTCTTGCAGTTCCTTTTCTTATTGCTAAACGACTTCCATTAATGTTAATATAAATAGGACCTAAAAGTGGAGCCAATTGTATTATTTCGATTTCATTTCCAGGAAGACATCCCATTTCTAATAGTTTTATAGGAATATTATTAGACGAGACATCTTTAATTATAGCTTTTTCTCCTTTTTTTAAGTCAGCAGCGGTTTGCATAGGTATTATTTAGAATCATTTTAAAGAGTTAAAAGTAAGAAAAATAGAGCTTATTAATCTAGTTTTTTTAATATTTCGACATCATCTAATAGCCTTATTATTTCAGACTCTAAGGTACCATCATAAAATCCTCTAATCTGCTTTTTTTTGTCAATTAGCATGAAGTTCTCTGTATGAATCATATCATAATTTCCCAATGGAGTATCTTCAACAGCTAGATAAGATTTCCTAGCAAGATTGTATATTTCTTTTTTATCTCCTGTTACTAAATTCCACTTATTATCATTAATTTGGTTTGAAACCGCATATTTTTTTAATTGCTCTACGGAATCTATTTCTGGAGTAACACTATGAGATAAAAGAAGAATTTCTTTATCATCTATTAATTTATCTTGTACTATTTTCATATTCTTTGTCATAATTGGACAAATTGATTGACAGGTTGTAAAAAAAAAGTCAGCAATATAAATTTTATCATTATAAAATTCTTGAGTGATTGTATCACCATTTTGATTAATTAAACTAAAATCTGAAATAGTATGATATTTTATTTTATGCACAATTGATTTGTCTACAAGTTTTGAATTTACCTGAGCAGGTTGATAAACGGGAAGTGTTGCTTTAGGGCTTAGTATAGAATAAAAAACACTAATTGCAATGATTGAAAAGACTAGAAAAATTGTAGCTGGGATGATATCTCTTTTTCTAAAAAGTTTCATTAGAGGTAAATTTATTAAAACCCAAAAATACGATAGATTCTCTATTTAATTACTAATTTTACTTTCAAATTTTTCTATATAATATGAGGATAATCTATTTATTCTTTTTTTTACTGCCAGTTATTTTTATAGCTCAAAATCACAATGAAGAGCTAGAAAATATAGTTGACCTTGAATCAAATTTTGCAGAAAATAAAATAGATTTTAAGGCTAATTTAAATACAGCTAATTATGATTTAAAATATCATAAATTAGAATTTAATTTAGACCCTGCAACAACTGATTTGGAGGGGCAAATTACTTCATATTACATAGCAAATGAAGATTTAAACCAGGTTGTTTTTGATCTTTCAGAAAACATGAATGTTTCTGCAGTCTACCACTTATATTCAGGGGCCTCGTTAGGTTTTACACATACCACTGATGATGAATTAATAATTGATTTGCCTGTGGTACAAAATGCTTATGTTATGGATTCTTTAAAAGTAGTTTATTCAGGAGTTCCAATAAGTTCAGGCCTTGGATCATATGAACAAGCAGAACATAATGGATCTCCAATTATTTGGACGTTGTCTGAACCCTATGGAGCTAAAGCATGGTGGCCATGCAAGCAGGATCTTAATGATAAGATAGACGCCATAGATGTGTTTATTACAACTCCAAAATTTAATTCTAACAATCAAGAGAACATTGCTGTTTCAAATGGATTAGAAATGAGTCAAATTACAACTGGGCAAGACAAAACCACTCATTTTAAACACCAATACCCTATTCCCGCTTATCTTATAGCAATTTCAGTAACTAATTATCTAACATATAATCATATAGTAGATAATAATGGATCTCCATTTGAGATTATTAATTATGTGTATCCTGAAAGTTATGATGATGCTATTGAAAGTACTCCAGTCACAGTGGATATAATGAATTTGTTTTCTAATCTTTTTGAGGAATATCCTTTTTCAGATGAAAAATATGGGCATGCGCAATTTGGTTGGGGAGGAGGAATGGAACATACAACAGTTTCCTTTATGGGTGGATTTAGTAGAGGTCTAATAGCCCACGAGTTAGCACACCAATGGTTTGGCAATAAAGTTACATGTGGAAGTTGGAATGACATTTGGTTAAATGAAGGATTTGCAACCTATCTTTCGGGATTAGTTATAGAAAATTTTGATGGAGTGCAAAGTTTTAATAATTGGAAACAAAGTAGAATTAGCTCAATTACCAGCCAACCTGGAGGCTCTGTTTATATTTTAGAAGATAACCCAAGCAGTTCTAGAATATTTGATGGAAGACTTTCTTATAGTAAGGGAGCGCTAGTAGCACACATGCTTCGTAAGCAATTAGGCAGTAATATGTTTTATGAAAGTCTTCAAAACTATTTAGCAGATCAAAACCTTTCTTATGGATATGCACAATCAGATGATTTTATAGCATCTATTGAAGAAACAGCACAAGTAAATTTAACAGAATTTTTTGATGACTGGTTATATGGACAGGGATATCCTACTTATACTATTGAATGGAGTGAACCAGCGGAGAATTTAGCTAGATTTGTAATTAATCAAACACAAAGCCATTGGACTGTTGATTTTTTTGAATCCAAAGTAACATTAAAATTAAACGGAACTAATGGCGAAAGTCAGACGATTATCTTAGATAACACATATAATGGCCAAGAGTTTTATCAAACAGTTTTATTCGATATCTCTGATGTAGAATTTGATCCATATTTCGATATAATTTCAAAAAACAATGAAGTCGTTTTATCCTTAACTTCTAATGATATTCAAAATGAAATTTCAATTTTCCCAACACCAACTAATAATAAGTTTAAAATTATTAAACCAAGAGATCTAACGATAGATTCTTTAGCTATTTATAATACTGCTGGCCAGAATATAACTACCATGAAATATAAAAAATATATAGACGTGAGAGACTTTAGTTCTGGACAATATTTTATCAAATTTTATTCAGATAAAGGACTTATATTTAAACCTCTTTTAATCAAATAATAGCGGACCATATTTTTTTTAATTAATTATTAATAATTTACATTTGTGCTCAATTAATTTTATTTATTAATATGGAAATTTTTATCAAGCTATCACAATTCATTTTAAGCTTATCATTAATAATTGTTTTGCATGAATTTGGACATTATGTCCCAGCCAAATTATTCAAAACAAGAGTTGAAAAATTTTATTTGTTTTTTGATATTAAATTTTCCCTTTTTAAGAAAAAAATAGGCGAAACGGTTTATGGTATTGGCTGGCTGCCTCTTGGAGGATATATAAAAATTGCCGGGATGATTGATGAGAGTATGGATACAGAGCAAATGGCAAAGGACCCTCAGCCTTGGGAGTTTAGATCAAAGCCTGGATGGCAGAGACTAATAATAATGCTAGGAGGAGTAATAGTAAATTTTATTTTAGCATTTATAATATATGTTGCACTTGCCTTTAATTATGGAGACAACATAATTCCATTGAATTCTATTGACGGAGGATTTTTTATAACAAATCCTGTATTTGTCGAAACAGGATTTCAAACAGGGGATAAAATAATTTCTGTTGATGGGGAAGAACTTGAAACTTATTCTGAATTAAGAAAATCTTTTATAGGAGCCAATACATACAAAGTTGATAGAGATGGAGAGTTTATTGAAATTAATATGCCCATTGATTTTCTTGGAAAATTATCTTCTTCAGATGATATGACCACTTTTGAGTTAAGAAGACCTTTTATAATTCAAGATGTTTCGGATTCATCATTAAATAAGGATTATGACTTGCAGCAAGGAGACATGATTACCTCAATGAATGACCAGGAAATCAAATATTTTGATCAATCAATTTCAATATTAAATAAAAATAAGGGGCAAACCATTGATGTTGAGATTTTACGAAATAATGTGACATATAATAAAGTTTTAAATGTAGATGCTAACGGAAAATTAGGAGTTTTCCATAATGGAGGAGTTTCAGATATGGTAGAGCTTGGATATATTGAGTTTGAAAACAGGTCTTATTCATTTTCTCAAAGTTTATCAGTAGGGACTAGCACTTTTATTTCATCTATGGGATTTTATTTAGATCAAGTTAAAGCAATTTTTAATCCAAATACTGGAGCATATAAGGGACTAGGAGGGTTTATTGCCATTGGAAACATTTTCCCTGGAACTTGGGATTGGCAGGTATTTTGGAGAATCACTGCGCTTATTTCTATAATGCTCGGAGTATTAAATGTGCTTCCAATTCCTCTTTTAGATGGAGGACATGCAATGTTTTTACTCTATGAAATGGCCACGGGCAGAAAACCTTCAGATAAATTTATAGAAAGAGTAACTGTTATGGGATTAGTTCTTTTATTGGCATTGGTTGTTTATGCAAATGGAAATGATATCTACAAATTATTTAATATTATTTCTTTTTAAATGGAAGTATACTATAATCTTCTTGCTTTTTGGATTTTATTCGGAGCATTAACATTTTTATATTTAATCTTTTCTAAAATAGCAGCTCCTTATGGAAGACATCAAAATAATAAATGGGGATGGTCGATAGGAAACAATTGGGGATGGTTTTGGATGGAGCTCCCAGCACTACTTGTAATGCCTATTGTTGTTATAATTGGACCAGCAGAACTAGATGTCTACATCCTTTTTATTTTGTTTCTATGGTGCTTTCATTATTTTTATAGAACAGTAATATTCCCCTTTAAATTAAATACGAAAGGCAAAAAAATTCCTCTAGTAATTGTTTGCAGTGGATTTATCTTTAATCTTATTAATGGGTTTTTTGTTGGGTATGAACTTGGATTTATTTTAGAAAATAATTTTTCTTTAAGTCCAAATTTTATTATTGGAATTATTGTATTTAGTGTAGGAGTTTATATAAATAAAAGCACTGATAATAAACTTATATCTCTTAGATCTGAAAGCAAGGGTTATCAAATTCCTGAAGGCGGACTATTTAATTATATTTCATGTCCAAATCATTTTGGCGAAATTATTGAATGGCTGGGCTTTGCTATTATTCTTTGGAATCTTTCTGCACTGAGCTTTTCATTATGGACTATGTACAATTTAATTCCACGAGCATTAAATCATCATCAATGGTATAAACAGCATTTTTCTAATTATCCAACTAACAGAAAAGCTGTTTTTCCTTTCATATTTTAGTATATTTAAGAAGAATTATTTAGATAGAAAATATAATTTTTCATAAAAATAATATATATATTTGTCCGCATTAAAAAATAAATTCCTCCTTAGCTCAGTTGGTTAGAGCATCTGACTGTTAATCAGAGGGTCCTTGGTTCGAGTCCAAGAGGGGGAGCAAGCGAAACCGCTACACTACATAGAATAAAGCCTTCGAGAAATCGGAGGTTTTTTATTAATAGTTACTTTATAAAAGTAAAAAAAATTGCCAGTTGTTTGGCAGTTATATGGCAGTATTGAACAAACTATAGTTATCCTCTTCAATATCTTCTTTTAAATCCTCAGTCAACATAGTCATATTCAACTGCTTGTCCTTGAACTCCAATTGACCAATGAATTTGAACTACTTTCCATTCACCATCAATCTTTTTTACAACTCCGCTATTTCTCACATTATTAATCTCTCCAGCTTCACCTTCTACAGAAAATGTAAAGTCTAGTCGTTGAGTATATGACGCCATATCACCTCCAGAACTCATAACCATCTTAAAATCTCTTGTAATAAATTTTGGATTTTTAATAGCTAACTGACCTATTATTGATGGTTCAATTTCACCCCAACCACTTAAATACTCGCCCTCATCAGTTCCAATTAATAGAGCGTCAGAAGAAAAAGTAGCTTTCGCTTGTTCTAAACTGCTATTAGTGAAAAAATCAAATTGACCAGCAATAAAAGCTTTAGCTTCTTCATTTGCTTTTTCTATATCTACACTAGCATCATTACAGCTCAGCAGTAATAAAGAAATAGATAAAAAATAAAGTATATTTTTCATTTTCATTTTTATTAGTATTAATAACTCAATTTAATAAAAACTTTCCAACTAAACCATAGGCATATCTTCTTCTTTTAAATCTTCAACTTCTAATCCTCTTAAGTAGGTTAAACTACTTTGACATTTATAGCATTCATTCCTTTTGG
>Ga0208411_1000475_pt1 | contig 31169 bp, 30 predicted proteins | sample ETN01SmetaG_4_FD_185793 | JGI IMG/M metagenome (GOLD analysis project Ga0208411, IMG submission 185793) | Marine microbial and viral communities from oxygen minimum zone, Eastern Pacific Ocean - ETNP2014F12-01SV261 (SPAdes) (version 2) | ecosystem: Environmental > Aquatic > Marine > Oceanic ... | reverse complement strand
TTGAAATAAAATGATGATTAGCAAATAATTCCATTGTTATTAACCTTTGAGATTTTCCGCGATCAATTACAAAATCATTTAATGCATAAAATGTTTTAGGTGTATCCCCATTATCAATTTCTGCTTTTAATACCATTCTATTCTGAATTAAAAAATTTCCTTGAGATACCATGTTAAGTCGATCAAACATATCATCCATGGTGACTTCTGCTAGAAAACCCAACTCGCCTACATGTACTCCTAGAATAGGTGTTTTACGATTTCCAATTGCTCTAGCTGCCGATAAAATTGTTCCATCTCCCCCCAGCGTTAAAAGAAAATCTATTTTCAAAAAATCTTTAGCAGAATTAATAATATTTACTTTTTTTTCAAAACCTTTTGGCAGATTATCCTTAATTCGAGTGGTAATATAGGGTTCTATCTTTTTATCATTCGCCCATTCTAAAATAGGAATTAAATTATCCCAAAATTTATCTTTATCTGTGTTACCCCAAATCCCAAAAGCTCTAGGAGTTTGTTTATTTTTTGTCATTAGTCAATCGGATCCTCAACATCAGAACTGGAATTCTTATTTTTTTTCAAAACCTCTATTCTCTGTTCAGCGTCATCTAGGTGCTTACGCAGTTTTTCAGCTATTTTAACTCCTTTTTCATATAACTCGAGGCTTTTCTCTAACGATGAATTTTCTGCCTCAAGTTGTGCGACTATTTTTTCAAGTTCTTCCATTGCAGGTTCAAATTTGAATAATTTTTCTTTAGTCATATTTCATTCCCACTAATCTTTGAAGTATCAAACAGGTAAGCTTTGCTTTTTTTCAGCTTCCATTTCCCCTTTTCCTGTCTTTAGAACAAAAGACTCTCCAACTTTCAAATCATCTTCTTTTCTGACAATTTGCCCTTCTCTTTTAAATGCAATACTATAGCCTCTTTCAAGAACATGAATTGGGTTAAGAGCATTAATTTCTTTTACCAATCCTTCAATATTAGTCTTTTTAATTGAAATTATATGTTTTAGGGATAATGACAGTCTGTGACCAAGTTTATTTTCTACTTCACGGTGTCGTTCTATAATTGTATTAGGTCGCTGGAATTCGTGACGATCTGATAAACGATCTAAAGTCTGCCATTGAAGTTTTAATTGCAAATCAATAAGATTATAAAGTTGGTCTAAGTGTTTAGATATAATTTTGTTTAACTCAGAAAAACTTGGCGCAGCAATTTCTGCCGCTGCGGATGGAGTTGGAGCTCTTACATCAGAGACCATATCACTAATTGTCACATCAGTCTCATGACCAACTGCAGATATTATAGGAGTTTTACAACGACTTATTGCTCTTGCTAATAATTCGTCATTAAAGGGCCATAGATCTTCGATTGAACCTCCTCCGCGCCCTATTATAATTATATCAATTGATTTTATCCTATCCAATTCTATAAGTCCATTCACTATATCTCTAGCAGCTTCTTCTCCTTGTACCACTGCAGGACGTAACATCAATTCCATATAGGGTGCGCGCCTTTGAAAAACATTTAACATGTCACTTATTGCCGCGCCTGATTGCGAAGTAACAATACCAATCTTTCCTGGATACTTAGGAAGAGGTTTTTTAATAGATAGGTCAAAAAGCCCTTCGCTTTGAAGTTGTTTTTTTAATGCTTCAAATGCAAGATATAAAGTCCCGATTCCTGCAGGCTCCATCGTTTGGACGATTAATTGATATTGCCCCTTCATCTCGTACACGGTAACCTTACCTTGAAGTGAAACATCCATCCCATTTTCAGGCTTAAATTGAATATTTCTATTCATTCCTCTAAACATCACACATCGAAGCTCTGCAGATTTATCTTTTAAAGTAAAATACATGTGACCAGAGGTATGATGTTTAAAATTTGATATTTCACCTTTAACCCATAGATCTGAGAATTCTGGTTCAATTAGACCTTTTATTTTTAGAGTTAATTCAGAAACAGAAAGTGAATTTTGTGAATTAATCATTTTAGATCAGGGCGCCCCGCTTGCTCCCAACAATAATTCCATAAAGAAGCTAAACGCATAACCGCACGCCCCATCCGTTCATTAAGTAAATCTCCAGTATCATCATATAGAGAATCTAAATATGGTTTTTCAAAGCTTAAAACATCATAAGAATTAAGCCTATCAGCTTGTTCTTTTGTCAACAACTTCCTTGCCTTAGTATCTGCTTCCAAAATAAGGTGATGTAGCTTAAATGACTCTTTAACAATTTTCATAGAAAAGGACCAAGGATCCTCTACTTTTTCTATTTTTCCAACTGGTTTGATCTTTTTAACATATTCATCCACTAATCGATGTTCCCATCTTTTATGGATACCATCATTTCCAGAAAATTGACCATTATAATTAATTACAGTATGGAGGGGCATATGGAGATCTGAAATATAATGGCCTAAAGCACCCATATTATAAACTGCTTCATCTAATCGATTTTTTTTTATTAAATCAATTATCCGATCACAAGTTTGATTTATAGTCCAGGGTGCAATTCCGTATTTGCGAACTTTCTCTTCACCATATAAAGATATTAAATCTTCATATTTTTTTGGTATTTTAGTAAACGGATATTCATCATAATAATCTGCATCAATAAAATGTCGGTGAAATTCTTCACTATCTATATCCTTATTATAATCAGGAGCAACAGCATACCATTTTAGAGGATCAGAGTTATTTTTTAGAAATTGTCCAAATGGACCTTTTAACTGCTTAGATGCTATATAATTTATTCGACGATGACCATCATAACCCCACGCCTCAAGAAGAGTTGGAAACGTAAAGGGCATTATTATAAACCATATTTTTAAGGCCCATTTCATGATAAGTAATATTTATACTTTTTTCTTTTTGTGTCGATTTGCGCGTAAGCGTTTTTTACGCTTATGAGTATTCATCTTACGCCTTTTTCGTTTTTTACCGCAGGGCATTTTACCTCATTATTTTGAAAGTTTATTATTAACATGTGAACGCATATACTTTGCAGGTTTAAAAATAGGGACATTGCGTTCTGGCAGGAAAATTATTTCTCCTGTCCCTGGGTTACGGGCTTTTTTTGGCATCCTATGTTTTACACCAAATGTGCCAAACCCACGAAGCTCTACTCGCTCATTGCGTCCCAAAGACTCAATGATAGTCGACATAACGCCATTCATTACTGCTTCCGTTTCAACCTTCGTTAGTCCAGTAGCTTCAGATACTATATTCACTATATTTTGTTTAGTCATAGTGTTTACTCCATTCGCCAGCGATATGCAGGTAATTCATCAAACAAATCACTGACCTTTGTCTCCAAACTCCCAGATAACCAATCTAGTATTTGAGGACGTTTTTTATTTATTTGTATAGTTTTGGGTATTCCTGAAATCTGGCCCATTGATCCTGCTATTTTAATAGCATCTTCAAATGTTCCAATTAAATCAATTAAACCCAAATCTTTTGATTTTGATCCAGTATAAACACGCCCATCTGCTAAAGTGATTACCTCTTCTTTTGTAATGGGTCTATTATCTGAAACAGCAGTTACAAACTGATCATACATGTCATCAACCATTTCATTTAAATGTTCTCTATCAGCATCGGTCACTTTTCGCGAATATGATCCCACATCCTTTAATTCACCACTTTTTACAGTTTCAAATTCAACGCCAACTTTTTCTAATAATTCAGTCATAATTGGATAATTGATCACTACTCCAATACTACCTACAATTGTACCTGAATTTGCTATGATTGTGTCACCGCCCAGAGCAATATAATAACCCCCAGAAGCAGCTACGGTAGCCATACTTGCAATAATAGGCTTTTCATCTCGAATAGATTTTATTTTCTCATAAATTTCTTGTGTTGGAGCGACTAAACCTCCAGGTGAATCAATTCGAATTACGATTGCCGTAACATCATCTCTTTTCCTAAATGTTTCTAGTTCTTTAACTGTAGGCTCAGCTGAAACTATAGGACCGATAATATTTACAATACCTACTTTCTTACCTAGTCCATTACTAGAATCACCTGCGGACCAAACACCTAATTGGAATGTGAAGATTAATGCAAAGAAAGCACCTAGGGACCACCAAAGCCAAGTCAAATTAGATGATGGCCGTTTTAACTTCTTTTCATCCATAAAGTGAGTTTCTGTCCTGGGTATATATTTTGACCATATTTTAATCCATTCCATTTCCTAATATTAGAGGCTCTTGTTCCATAATCTTCTGCTATATGACCCAATGTATCTCCTCTGCGAACTTTGTATGTTATTTTATTGTATCCAGACATTTGTGACCTTGGTCTTGATACTAAATTCATTCCTGGAACAGGAATGGTTAACTTTTGCCCAATGCGAATCATGCTCCGGTTACGAATCTTATTAACTGCAACAAGGTCGTGTATTGATATTCGATATTTCCTGGCAATCGTCCAAAGACTTTCTCCATTGCGTACTTTATGTGAAACGAATTGTGGGGCAAATCGTTCATTCTCAGGTAAATCATTATAATTTTTGATAAATAAATCTTTATTACCTTTAGGAATTTTTAAAAAATATGATTTTGTAGGTGTAGCAGATTGTCTTAATTCAGGATTTAATGACTGAATTATTTTAAATGATGTATTAGCTGCACGAGCAAGAACTGTTAGGTCAGCACTTTTCTCAATGGTAACCAAATCATATGAGAGTGGTTTGTTTTTCTTTGCTTTTCTTTTAAATCCATATTTTTGAGGGTTTTTTGCTATAATGCTGGCTGCTAAGAAATATGGCATATAGTTCCTTGTCTCACGAGGCAATGAATGAAGTTGCCAAAAGTCATACGTTTGATGAAGTTTTGTTGCTCTCCTAATTCTTCCTTCACCTGCATTATAGGCTGCTAATGCCAAATACCAATTATCAAATTCAGTATATAAATCAGTAAGGTAAGCACACGCAGCTCTTGTTGCTTTTTCTGGGTCTCTTCGTTCGTCAACGTACCAATTACGATTAAGTCCATACATTTTCCCTGTTGAGTATATGAACTGCCACATTCCATTTGCCGCTGCCTTTGAATGTGCTTTTGGATTTAAACCTGATTCAATCATCGCTAAATACAATAGTTCAGGTGGTATATTACAATCATCTAATATTTTAGATATCATTGGGCCATATACCTCTAACCGATCTAGCCAAATTTCAAACTGCCGGCGTCCTTTAGTTTGAAAATAGGTAATAAATTGATCAACTTTCTTATTTCGTACTAACGGTACATGACCATCCCTATCTTCAACAACGGTAAATTGCGTATTTCCCATTTCAACTTCTAAAGGTTCACTTAAAGAAGTGATATCCATGCGCATATGTTCTGCAGTAAGAGCTGCATCAGCTTTATCTAAAGTTGTAAACCTTTTGGTGTATAATGATATTAATGATTCTTCAAACCTTTCAAATTCATCCTTATCTTCATCATCCATTTCCCCATATTGATCTGCCTCGGTTAATAAGTCAAAAATCCTGTTAAGGTTATATATAACTTCTAAAGTATCTGACATAACATCAGCGATAAATGCGTCTGTAAGTAAAACCTTTACATCGCGTAGAAGCCCAGGCAAACGATTCTCTGTAAGATCAATACTATTACCATTCGTTATAGGTTTCTCACCATTAGAGCTTTGAGCCATTCCATGGTTAAAGCTCAATAGGAAAGCGGTTAATATTCCTGTAAGTATCTTATTCATTTATATTTAGAGTGATTTTGGTGGCGAAGTTAGTCGGTGCAATCTTGGCTAGTCAAGCCTTTTTCCTTCAATTCATTTATCATTTTAGTAGTACTATATCCAGGAACAAGTGGAATAATTACCACTTCACCACCATTTTTTAATACTTGATCTGCACCTACTACTTCCTCTTTTGTATAATCACCGCCCTTAACAAGTATATTAGGACAAATTTCATTAATTAATTTTCTAGGAGTTTTCTCTTCAAAAATGACAACTACATCAACATAATCTAATTTCAACAAGTTTGCTGAACGTTTTTCTACAGAATTAATAGGTCGGTTCTCACCTTTTAAATTTGATACTGAGTCATCTGAATTCAGGCCTACAATTAAAAAATCTCCTAACAACCTTGCTTTTTTTAAGTATGTAGTATGACCTTTATGAATAAGGTCGAAACACCCATTAGTAAAAACAACAACTTTCCCATTTTTTTTTAATTTGTATACTTTATTTTTTGCAAGGCTTGATGATAAAAGGCTCATATCTGTACTAAATGCTATTAGTTAATTAAATGCCATAGGTTGATTTTGCGATTCAGATTTTAATTTCACAACTTCATCTCGCACATTTTCCGCAAATTTATTTCTATCATCATAACGTAATGAATGTGTTTTTATTGGCTTCCCAATTCTCATTTCAACAGTATTACTCTTTAACTTATACTTCTTTTCTCCCAAACATTCCCTAGTTCCACATAACGCAATAGGCACAACTGGCAAATCCATATTGATAGCTAATACTAAGCCACCTTTTTTAAACTGTCTTATTGATCCATCGTTTGATCTAGTCCCTTCAGGATAGATTATAATTGATCGCGGATTATTAACCATAGAAGCTTTTGCGTTATCCAACGATTTTAGTGCTCTATTTTGATTTTTTCTATCAACAAAAAAATGTCCTCCAGCCATCATAGACCATCCAAAAATGGGAATCCGTTTCAATTCAATTTTAGCTACAGCAACTATATGGTAAGGTAATCCAGCAAAAACTAAAGGAATATCTAAAGCTGACTCATGATTGGCTGCAAAAAGGTAGAAACCCTTTGGGTCAAGATTATGTAAGCCAATGACTTTGTAATCTACACCACCTAAATATAAAAGAACTTTTGACCAAGTTTTTGCAATCCAACTCATAAATTTGCCTCTCCATTCAAAGACTGAACCAATTATACCCACAGAAGCAAATAATATTGTCCAAATCAAAACGTTGATCGAAAACCAAAAATATCTGAGATTAATCTATTACCTCCAGACCAATATATGGTTGCAATGGTTTAGGAATTGATATAGAACCATCTGAGTTTTGGTATGTTTCTAATAATGAAACTAACAACCTTGGTGTTGCAACACCACTTCCGTTTAAGGTGTGTACAAATTCAATATTATTATCTTTTGAATTTCTATAACGGATATTACCTCTTCGTGCTTGGAATGATTCAAAATTACTACATGAAGAAACTTCTAACCATTTTTTTTCAGCTGGAGCCCAGAGTTCTAAATCATAACATTTTGCAGCTGCAAAACTTAGGTCGCCGCTACATAACTCTATAACACGGTATTTCAATCCTAATGATTGAAGAATAGCTTCTGCATTGGCAGTTAATTCCTCAAGGACTTCATATGAATTTTCAGGTTTTACAAATTGTACTAATTCCACTTTATTAAATTGATGGAGTCTTAATAAACCTTTGGTATCTTTTCCATGAGATCCAGCTTCTCTCCTAAAGCATGCCGAGTAGGCTGCATATTTTAATGGAAGTTGATCCTCCGAAAGAATCTCATTTTGATGAAGATTAGTAATAGGTACCTCTGCCGTAGGAATCATCCATAACTCATCACTTTGAATATAGTACATATCATCAGAAAATTTTGGCAAATTTCCTGTTGTCAATGGCGAGCTATCACGAACCATGAAGGGTGGAAAGATTTCCATATAACCATGATTTTTTGTCTGAAAATCGAGCATATAATTAATTAATGCTCGCTCTAATCTGGCTCCTTTATCTTTATAAAGAGGAAACCCTGAACCCGATATTTTCGCTGCAGCTTCAAAGTCAAATAAATCTAGATCATCACCTAGTTCAAGGTGAGTTTTTAATTCATAATCCGTTTTGGTTTCTTCCCCCCACTCTCTTATTAATTTGTTCTCAGTCTCATCTTTCCCTTCAGGCGTAGATTCATGAGGCAAGTTTGGTAGTCTTAGCAATAATTCATCTAACTTACTCTTAATCTCATTTGCATTTTCTTCTATTGATTTAATTTCTTCACCAACTGTTCGCATATCTTTTATATCTTTATCCGCAGTATCCCCTGATTTTTTTGCCGCAGAAATTTTATCTGAAACTTGATTTCGCTTTGCACGTAATTCATTGGATTTTGAAATATAAGATCGATATGATTTATCTAAAGAGATAATAGTATCAACCGACTTGGGATCACCTTTGAGAGCAAGTTGGTTCTTAACATATTCAAGATTATTGCGGATTTTTTCGATTGAGATCATTAAAATATAATTTTATTTAAAAGTGGGTAAATTTTTTGGGTTAATCTCTTTCAAACTAGGTAATTGCTTATCGTTATCAGAAACTAATTTATCACCATCAGGCCATTTAATACATAAGTCAGGATCATTCCATAGAATACCATATTCATCCTCAGGATGATAATTTTCTGTGCACATATACTGAAAAATAGCTTTTTCAGATAAAACATAAAATCCATGAGCAAAACCTTCTGGTATATAAAAACGCTTGTGACTTTCATCATCAAGGATAACAGATTCATAGCAACCAAAAGTCGGAGAATCTTTGCGGATATCTAGTGCAATATCCATCACCTTTCCATGGCTGACCCACACTAGTTTTCCTTGCCCATAATTAAGTTGATAATGAAGTCCTCTAAGAACATCTTTATTAGATTCAGATTGATTTTGTTGCAAAAAATCCGTTCGTAAACCATTTGATTCAAACTCAGAATATTTATATGATTCAATAAAATAGCCTCTGTTATCTTCGTGAATATTGGGTTGAATAATAAGTAATTCTGGGATCGATGTTTTACTAATAATCATAATGAAATTTTTCTACCTACATTGTCATATTTAAATTCAAGCTGTTCTAATTTTGAAATACTTAAAATATTTTTTGTATCTAGAATTACTGGTTCAGACATCAATGACTTTATTTTTTTCAGATCAATTCCTCTAAATTCATTCCATTCAGTAAGGATTATACAAGCATTGGTATCTCTTATGGCTTTCTCCCAACTTTCAAAGAAATTGATATCGGGGAATTGATTTCTAAAGTTATTCATCGCAATAGGATCATAAGCATGAATAGTTACACCGAGCCTAACTAATTCTGGTATTATTTTCACTGAGGCAGCTTCTCTTATATCATCTGTTTTTGGTTTAAAAGACAATCCAAGTATTGCGATTTTTTTCCCGGAAATCTTATTATCTAATAAATTATTTAATTTCTCAATCATTCTAATGGGTTGATTATTATTAACTTCAATTGCAGCTTCAATCGTTTTAATAGGTTTATTAAATTTTTTTCCTAAATGTGATAATGCTAAAGTATCTTTAGGAAAGCATGACCCTCCATATCCAGGACCTGGATGAAGAAATTTTGGGCTAATCCTACCATCTTGACCCATTGCCTTTGCTACTTCATGGACATCTACTCCAATGTCTTCACATAGATTAGCAATCTCATTGATATAGCTGATTTTTAATGCTAAAAATGCATTGGAAGCATATTTGATCATTTCAGCAGTCTCAACTGATGTATTCATAATTGGTGTTTCATTAACATATAATGGTCTATATATATTTTTCATAATTTTATAGGCCTTGGAAGTTCTAGCTCCAATTATCAGTCGATCTGGAATCATAAAATCATTCACGGCTGAACCCTCTCTTAGAAATTCAGGGTTAGAAACATAATCAAACATCATAGATTTATTTTTTGATAATATTATTTTTTCAATTCTTTTACCAGTTCCAACAGGAACAGTGCTTTTAGTACATATTATTTTGTAGTTGTTAATATTGTCCGCAATAATGTTAGCTGCAGAATCAATAAAACTTAAATCAACTTTACCATTGTTTTTCTGCGGTGTACCTACGGCAATAAAAACAACACTTGAATCTTTTATTGATTTACTAATATCAATAGAAAAATGAAATCTATTATTATTCCTATAATTGCTCTCAACTAATGATTGAAGACCAGGTTCGTATATAGGGATTTTCCCATCATTCAATTGATTTATTTTCACTTCATCAATATCAACACATGTTACATCATGTCCAAACTCAGACAAACCTGCCCCGGAAACCAAACCAACATATCCTACTCCTATAACACAAATTTTTTCCATCTAATAATTTTCCTTGATTAAATAAGCCCTTTTAAACGTCTTAGTGTCCATTCAATACATAATAAAATGATTAGTATAATTAACACAAATCGATTTTCAGTTAATTTAATAATATCAGCTTTAAATTCACGGCGAACTTTTGGTGATATTAATTTTAGTAATTTGTCTCTATCATCCCAATGGTAATATTCTCCATTTGTGTTATTTGAAATTTTTTTTAATAATTCTTGATTTAAATAAACTTGGTTTAACTCAATTTGGCTTTCCAAAACTTTAAAGCTTCCTGTTTGAAAAGGTTTTTTGGATTCAGCCATAAAAAGTTTGTATAAATAACTGCCTGGTCTTGATGCTCTAAATTCTCCTTCCCATCTATCTCGCTCAAAATTATAGTCAATATCTCCATAATATTTTTTTTCATTATCCTTAATAATAGCAAAATTTATTGAGTTGATAAATGAAGGATTATCAAATGGTTGAGTTCCAGTAAGTTTGATGATTTCTCCTTGTTGAAAAAAATCTTTATTCAACCTGAAATAATTTTCGTTCGAAGCATCAGTTTTTAATAACCAGCCAACTTCAGTACTTAATATAGAATATAATAAGTTATTTTGGTTATTATTATCTTGAAAGTGATATAATACATTTAATTCTGATGTTGCAAAGGTTACACTTCTAAAATTATTATTTTTATTACGTATCCATAATGGCCATCCAGATTCAAATATTGCTAAAGAATCTGAAGCCGTACTTTCTCCAATCAAAAAAAGAGATTGTTCCAATGGGGGATAATCAATATCACTATCATTTTTATCAATAAAGTCCCAGTAAACTTTTTCTGAAATTTGAGTTGAATCAACCAATGTAATTCCTAGTATTGAATTTATACCGTTTAGTGATTTATTACTCTGATTCGGGCCAGTAACATGCATGAGGCCTGATTGATTTGTTATTATTTTTTTACCAAGAATTCGAATGAAATTTGGAGACAGAGGTTTTGTTGGATAATTATCAAAAATAATTAGTTCATATGGTAATTTCCAAAAATTCTTAATATCAGGTTTAAACTTTTGATCTCTTACACGAACATAATGATCCAATCTGATACGTTTATTTTTTTTAATTATTTTCTTTATAAGACTTGTATTCTTATTTGGACTTCCTGTAATTAAAGCAACTTTATATTTATCTTTCAAAACTAATATACTAAAATTTTGTCGATTATTTTGAATGTTAATTTCATCTTTAACTGATGAAACGCGAACTTCAAACTGCTGTCGACCAATTTCTTTTGTATTAAATCTAAATATTGCTTCATTCTTTGAGCCCATACCGGATAGCCTAATAGGCTTTGACCCTAACAATTTGGACTCTCTGTATAAAGAGACACTAAATCTTTCATTAATATTTCCAAGAGATTGAATTGTGACTTTTAAATCAACTTTATCTCCTTTTAAAACAACTGTTGGTACATCCAAAGAAAGAATAGATATATCCACTAATTCACTTCTTTCGCCAACTCCAATTACATGTATGGGAATTTTTAAATTAATTAAATCATCAACTGAGTTTTTTCCTTCAGTTATAATTCCATCTGAAATTATTATTGCACCTGCCAAATTCTTTTCTGAATCAATAATTAAATCTAACATCTTCCAATAATTCGTGGTTAAACCATCACCATTAAAATTTGAAGCTTGAAGGGGGTCTATTTTGTTATCAAAAATGAATGAGTTAAATGAAATATTTTTCTCTAACAATTTATCCTTTATTTCTTGAAAACCTGATTTTATTGAATTCAATGAGGGGGTTTTATGATATTTTATACTTGAAGAATTATCTAAAAAAATATTCCAGTTAAGTATTTTATCACTTTGGTAAGAAATATTTAATACTGGGTTTAATAGTAGAAAAAGAATAATTAGGTAGGAAATAAACCTAATAGTTAACAAAAATTTATACCATTTTTTTTTTGACAAGATTTTTAACAATAAAAAAATCGAAATGAATCCAGTGATTAGAAATATATAAAAGACTAAATCAATCGAATGTAATAGTTCAATTTTCAAAAACTAGACCAATTTCATGTTTGGATATACTTTAAAATCAATTGCAGTTTTTTCACCACTATTTAAGTATAGTTCACCAAGATAAGCAACCATCGCTGCATTATCAGTACAAAGTGATATTTCTGGGAAAATAACGTAAGTATTTGGAAGAAATTTTCTAACAATATTTCTTAAAAGTTCATTAGCAGCAACTCCTCCGGCTATAACGCATGTATCACAATTCATATTCTCTACCGCTAATTTTAACTTCGAAATCAAAACTTCAACAATAGCATATTGATAACTAGCAGCTATATCGCTAGTTTTTTTATTAGCCCCATCGTTCACATAATATAAAAGAGCAGTTTTTAAGCCGCTAAAACTAAATTCATAATTTTTATGTTTCATAAGGGGCCTTGGAAATTTTATAGAGTCTTGGTCACCCATTTTTGCATTTTTTTCTATCTCCGGTCCACCAGGATATCCTAATCCTAAAATACGTGCGCCCTTATCAAACGCCTCTCCTGCGGCATCATCTCTTGTCTCGCCAAGCAATTTATATTTCCTTAGACCTTCGACATGCCACAGTTGAGTATGCCCACCCGAAACCAAAAGACAAATAAATGGAAATTTTAACTTTGGATCAGATAAAAAATTTGCAAAAATATGAGCTTCTAAATGATTTATTCCTATTATCGGAATATTTAACCCTAATGATAATCCCTTAGCAAAACATACTCCAGATAACAAAGTCCCAGTTAAACCCGGGCCTTGAGTTACTGCAATTCCATCAATATCAGAAATAGATTTTTTTGAATCATTTAAAGTATCAAATACCATTTGATTTAATATTTTATCATGCTCTCTTGATGCGATTTCTGGGACAACTCCACCATATTTTTTATGGATTTTTTGTGTACTAATAAAAGACGATAAGATCTTACCGTCTTCAGAGACTGCACTTGCTGTTTCATCACAAGATGTTTCAATACCTAGAACAATCAATCTTGTATCCTTGTTACGATTAACTCAATATTCCTCGGAGATAGATCCATCCATTTCATAACATTTGTCGGTACATTAACTTGTAATTCATAAAACTGTTTTTGAGAATTCCAATTAATAAAATCTACACTAATTAAAATATCAGTTGGCAATAAACTTGCGATATAATCTGTCCCACCTACAACAGTTAATGATACGGTCTGGGGGCTAACAAACGCCTGCAGAGCATCATTTCCATTTACAATTTGGACAGGAATTTCACTAATTATTCGTTCACTAATTGATTCAATTTTTCGGCTATATAATACTGATTTGGGGGTATACTCAATCAATTGATCTCTAATAGGACTTAATTGAATACTAATGGAGAAATCTTTAGTCAAGTTAATAAACGTATCAATTTCCGTTTTAACTGTATTAATTGCCTGAACAATATTTTTTGAGCCTGCAATTTTAATTTTTTCAGGATTAATAACTGGATCTCCGACAAAAGTATATCCTGGTGCAGGACGAAGAAAGATATCAGGCATTACATCAACTATCTTTTCTTTATATTCATCCAAACTAATATGAATAGCATTCGGATAAAATATTTCTACATAATCTACTTCAAAATTTGAAGGTATCACTACTTTCTGAGGATACCTCTCAAAATAATCATTTAATATAAAATCATATTCTTCAGAAATACGTTCAAGATCTAAAACTAGTTTGAAGTCAGAAATAAATTTCTTTAGAAGTATTGTTTTAAATAGAGCTCTTCCTGTTCCTCTCAGACGAACTTTTGCATACTTTGGTACTTCCTCTGTCAAGGCATGGCGAGCAGGAAGATTGCGAGCTTCAATTGGCATTTCAATTGTAAACAAATATTCATTTTCACTTACAACAAAAAGCCATAGCAACGCAGCTAGAACTATAGCACCAAGTCTTATTCTTAACTTTTCCCATGATGGAAAGGATTTTAGACTGTTAATTATTCAACCCCTCATCATTAATAATATTCAATAATCTATATATGCATCTTAATCTTCATTAATATTAGATGCTTGATCAAGATCTTCTGTTGGAATTTCAATTTTTTCACCGACTGGTTCACTTTGATTATCTAAAAATTGTTTTACATTATCTCTTTCTGAGGATTTTTCTCCGCTTAATTCTTCTACAAAAAGAATTACTTTTTTATCATCGGATTTAATTTCCATTACTACAGCACTCATTTTGTGACCAATTTTGTATTGTGAAGAAATAGATTTTTTATTTCTTTTTGTTTGTCGACTAAACGGAATTATCCCCTCAACGTCATGCTCAAGACCAAGAATGATTCCTTTATCTAAAACACGAACTATTTCGCCTTCAACTTTCTTACCAGACTGAAAAGCCTTTGATAATTTAGGCCACGGGTCATCTTCAATTTGTTTTATACCAAGAGATATTCTTCTACTTTCGCGAGAAACCTCAAGAATACGGACTTCAATCTCTTCATCTTTACCTAGTATTTCTTTAGGATGACGAACAATTTTAGTCCAAGAAAGATCAGAAACATGAATTAAACCATCAATACCTTCCTCTAATTCAATAAAAGCTCCAAATTGAGTCAAGTTAATTACTTTTCCCTTAACGAGATTTCCTGGAATATATTTTTCTTCAATTTCATCCCAAGGGTCTGGTTGCAGTTGTTTTGCTCCAAGACTTATTTTACGTTCATCTACATCAATAGCTAAAACCTTGGCGTCAATAATATCTCCTAAAGAATATAATTCTGAAGGATTTTTTATATGCTTGGTCCAAGACATTTCAGAAACATGAATTAACCCTTCAATGCCGGGCTTAATCTCTATAAAGGCTCCATAATTAGTCATGCTAACTACCTTGCCAGAGACTGATGATCCCTCTGGATATTGACTCTGAATATTTTCCCATGGATGAGGTGTTAATTGTTTTAAACCTAGAGATACACGTTTTTTGTCTTGGTCAAAATCAATTATCTTTACTGTTAATTCATCATCCATATTAACGATCTCTGAAGGATGATTAACTCGTCCCCAACTCAAATCTGTTATATGCAATAGCCCATCAATACCACCAAGATCAACAAACACACCAAAATCTGTTATATTTTTAACCCTGCCATCTATAACACTACCAACTTCAAGTTTACTAAACAACTCGTCTCTCTGTTCAGCAAGGGTATCTTCAATAATTGCCTTATGTGAAACAACAACATTTTTACGCATTTCATTAAACTTAACAACTCGAAGATCTATTTCTTTATTAATATATTGATCAAAATCCTTGACAGGCCGTATATCAATTTGCGATCCAGGTAAAAAAGCTTGAACTCCAGCTAAGTCAACTATCATTCCACCTTTTATTCGTCGAATAATTTGACCTTTAATTATCTCACCAGTTTCATGAATATTTCGCAGATCTTTCCAACGATTTAAAAATTCAGCTTTTTCTTTTGATAAAACAGTATTACCACTTTCATCTTCAATCTTTTCTAAGAAAACTTCTAACTTTTCACCGATATCAGGAAGATTATTTTCAGAAAATTCATTTCGGCTAATTATACCTTCTGACTTAAATCCTATATCAACTAGTACATCTTTTTCATTAATTCCAATAATTCGCCCAGTTATAATTTCATTCTCGGTGATATCTGTTAAACTAGATTTGTAGCGATTCTGAATTTCTTCAGATACATCTACCGCTTCTTGGTTGTCCTCTAATTCATTATATGTCACTTGACGAACGTTATTAAATAATTCTGCAGATAAATAGTCTAATTGAGGTTTCTCGGATTTTTGATCTTTATTATTTTTTTCATTTTTTTCTGTAGGCGTATTTTCAACCTTATCTACGCTGGCTTCTAATTTTTTATCATCAGAAGTCTGTTCTACAATTGGTTCTTGAACAACTTCACTCATATTTACTTTTCTTCCTTTGTTAATGTTTTAATTTTATTGACCATAAAGTCAACCTGCTCATCAATGGACATATTTGTCGTATCTACTTCAATCGCATCAATTGCCATAGATAGTGGCGAAATTTCTCTTTGAGAATCATATCTATCTCTATCATGAATCTCTTTAATTAATGAATCGATTGTTTTTTCTTCACCTAATATCTTCAAATCAAGTTGTCGCCTTTTTGCGCGTACTAACGGGTCAGCTACTACAAAAAACTTAACATCGGCATTTGGAAAAACAACTGTACCAATATCTCGACCTTCTACCACACAGTTTTGGTCTTCAGCAATTTCACGTTGGGTTTTTACTAATGTTTCTCTAACAATTGAAAGTGCACTTACAGCGCTAACGTTTTTAGTTACATCAGATCGTCGAATTTCTTTAGACACATCTTCTCCATTAAGATAAAAAATATATTCGTCTTCATTTTTTTTTATATCTAATTGAAATCGTTCCAACAAAGAGTCCAAATGATGATTGGAATTAATTTTAACACTATTTCTCAAAGTTAATAGTGTTACACATCTATACATAGCACCCGTATCTAGATATGTAAAACCTAATCTTTCAGCTACCAATTTAGCTGATGTACTTTTCCCCGTCGCAGCAGGACCATCTATAGCAATTATCATTGTTTGATTTACTTTCTCAATGAGCCCAGAAATTTACAGTTTAATTTAAGTTATTCCCAATCAATATCCCTTATGCTGAGTTAGAGGATATAATACTGGTTAGAGAATCAAACTCAGATGGATTTAGATCTCTCCATTCCCCCAAAGCAATGTCACCCAATTCAATAGGACCAAATTTAGTCCGTTGCAAACTAAATAACTCACGTTTCATCCTATACATCATACGACGTATTTCACGTTTTTTCCCTTGGAATAACCTTAGGTGAACAATTATTCTACCACGATCTTTTTTTTGCGATAAGATTTCTGCTCTGCCCCACTCTTTTTGACCAATGTAAATTTTTGAAGCTAAACGTTTTTTTTCACCTTCACGGAATATTTTATCAATCTCCAATTTGTAATCACGTGGAATTTTATTTTTTGGATGCATAAGATGATTTGCCAAAGATCCATGATTAGTAAGCAATAATAGACCTGTAGTATCTTTGTCAAGTCTTCCAATGGGAAACAAACGTTCATCAGTTTGAACCAAATCCATTACCGTTTTTCTCTTTAAAGGGTCTTTTGCTGTAGTGATGAATCCAATGGGTTTATTTAGCAACACAATACGATTATTTTCTTTATGACTTATTATTTTCTCATCACATTTAACTTTATCCGAAATTGAAACTTGATAAGCAGGATTAGTTTCCACAATATCATTCACAGTTACGATTGCACTTTTAATTAAATTATCAGCTTCCCTCCTAGATGCGATTCCAGATAAAGAAATAAATTTATTTAAACGCATTGATCTGCTCAGTAAGGGCGGGTTGTTCTTCAAGAATTTCAGAAACTTCTTTAAGTTTTGGTAGATCAGATAATCTATTTAATCCGAAAACTTTTAGAAATTCATTGGTAGTAGCATATACCAACGGTCTCCCAGGACTATTATCTCGACCTTTAATTTTTATCAATAGTTTAGTTAGTAAAGTTTTTAACACTCCGCTACAATCAACACCTCTAATAGATTCAATATCAGGTTTACTTATAGGTTGTTTGTAAGAAATAATTGATAATGTTTCTAAAGCTGCTTGGGATAAATGAGATTGACTAGAATTATTTAACAATTTTCTAACATAGTAATCAAAATCGGCTTTTGTCCTAATTTGATAACCTCCATCAAGATTTAAAATTTCAATACTATGTCCTTGTTCGGAATATTTATTATTTAGTTTTATTACTTGAGATTCTAGATCAGGAGAATTAGGATTATTCTCAAAAATTAAATTTATTTTTTTTTGAGTTAAGGGCTCAGAGCTAGCAAAAAGTAGAGCTTCAATTATTTTTTCAAAATCCTTCACTTTATTACTAATTTTTTTCTAATCGGTGAATTTCTATACTATCAAATAATTGATTCTGGAAAACAGATATTTCACGTAATCTTATTAAATCTAATAAAGCGAGAAAAGAAATTATCATTTCTATTTTATCTTTACAATTTGACAGAAGCCTTTTAAAAGATAAAACACCATCTCCATCAAAAGATTGCAAAATATGTTCTTTCTTATAGTCTAAGCTCATAGAGTCTCGTTTAAGTTCATAAGATGTAATTACTGGCATTCGGTCCATCGCTTCTTTAAAATATTTAGCTAAATCAAAAAGGGAAACTTCCTTAAAAGTCAATTCAATATTATCAGTATCTTCAACTGCTTGAGCTAAGCCTCTAGGATGACGTTTACTTTGTTCATTCCATCTTGCTGATAATTCAATTGATAAATCTTTATACTGTTGATATTCTAGCAATTGTTCGACTAATTGAGTACGAGGATCAATTGGTTCTCCATCTTCATCTATAATTGGTCGTGGTAACAGCATTTTTGATTTAATTCTCATAAGTGTTGCAGCCATTAAAATAAATTCTCCAGCAATTGATAAATTCATAGATTTCATATCTTCAATAACTTGAAGATATTCTGATGTGATATTTGAGATTGGTATATCATAAATATCAATTTCATCTCTACGGATAAAATAAAGCAATAAATCAAGTGGGCCCTCGAATTGGTCTAATTGAACTCTATATATCTGCGATTTCATAGTTTAAGCCCATAGCTTCCCTGGCATTACTGATATAAACTTCTGCTACCGCACTAGCTTTTTTAGCGCCCTTTTTTAAATGATTAACCACAAAATCTTTGTGATTATCTAAATAATTTCTCTTTTTTCTATAAGGTTCAAAATAATTCCAAAAACAGTCAAATAAATCGTTTTTAACATCTCCATATCTCATCCCAGGTTTTTTAAACCTATTAACTAGATTTTCTTTTTCTGATTTATTTAAGAATAATGAATATAGATGAAATAAAGCAGTATCAGTATCCTTGGGTTTTTGGATATCTGTGGAATCAGTGATGATTGACATGAATTTTTTACGAATATTTTTTTCTTCTCCAAAAATAGGGATGGTATTCCCATAAGATTTGCTCATCTTTTGCCCATCAATCCCAGGAATTAATTTTGTAAACTTATCAATGTCTGGCTCAGGTATGACAAAAACATCACCATAAACTTTATTAAATCTAAGTGCAATGTCTCTTGTAATCTCCAGATGTTGTTTCTGATCCTGGCCTACCGGTACAATTTCTCCTCCAAACAATAAAATATCTGATGCCATTAAAACAGGATAGGAATAAAGTCCCAAATTAGCGGTTAAACCTTTCGCCAATTTATTTTTATAAGAGGTTGAACGATCTAGCAGTCCCAAATTAACAATATTTGAAAGTAGCCAAGTACTTTCGCAAACTTGTGGTACATCACTCTGAATCCAAAACGTTGATTTTTCTGGATCCAAACCTAATGATATAAAATCCATTGCTGCATTTAGCGTATTATTCGTCAAGAGATCTTTATCCTGAATTGTTGTTAAGGCATGATAATTAACAATAAAACAAAACAAATCATTCTCATTTTGATATTTGATCATTCGAGACATCATACCAAAATAGTTACCTAAATGAAGCTCTCCTGATGGTTGAATACCACTTAAGACTCTTTTCATTAGAATGACTCCATAAAAAGGTACGGTCTCCAGGCGCTTTGCTGATCATGAATAAACTTTTGAAAATAATGTATTTTATTTGGCTTTAAGGGTTTCTTATTTAATGGCATTTTTGCCTCATCTGGAGTACGGCTCCCTTTTTTACGATTACACTTTTGGCAAGCGACTACTAAATTTTCCCAAGTATCTTCTCCCCCTCTATTTTTTGGCATTACGTGATCCATGGTTAATGGGCCGTTTTTCGAATTACAATATTGGCATTGATGATTATCTCTAACCAAAATATTACGTCTTGTTAGTATTACATCCAGTTTATGGTACTTTACAAAATTTCTAAGTTTAATAATGCTAGGCAATGATAATTTAGTTGATGGAGAATGAATTGAATCATTATAAGATTCTAATATTTCAACCTTTTCATTAAAGAAAAGGCATATAGCTCTTCTTGCAGTACAAATATCCATTGGTGCATAATTTGTATTTAATACCAATACAGAGCGATTTAAAATAGATCCGTTATTAATCATACGCGAGAATTTACGAACATCTTTTACTTGGAGATATCAGTAAGTGATTCAATTTGTAAAATTCCATGTGAATCCAAATTGAATCATTCTACCTATCTTTTGGTACATATGATTATTCTGTATCCATATTTTTTCATTCCCAAAAGCATTGAGCAAATTATTAATTTTATAATGAATCAAAACACCTGATATATTAGCTGTTAATTCAAAATTAAGAATCAAATTATCATCAATCATCCAGTTTGGATTTGTATTTTCAAAAGGACTATGGTTAAAAGGATCAAATCCAAAAGAGGCAACTCTCCCATTTGTACCTGTAGTCCAAAAATGGGGTCTTATATCCATATTATTATTAAATAATTTAAAGTTACCTTTAACTCCAAAAGCTGATATGGTCCCCAAACCACCGCCAATGTATGATGTGTCTAATTGACTAATAATAAAAGAATAAATATTCCAACTATTTGCAAAATTATAATTTATTTCTAAACCAATAAATTTAGATATACTATTTGTTATACTATCAATAACTTGATTGTTTGACTGATAAAATCCAGTCGCACTAATTCTATCAGATTTAATACCAAATTTTATTTTATTATTTTTCCAGTTTTCAAAATTACTGTTATCAATTTTTTGATTACTATTTGGGTGGACTGGCCTTGTTAATTCTTCTGATCCTAATTGCAAAAATCTTCGACCTATGTTTTTTTTATAGTTAATAGACCAAATGACAGAACTTGATTGATCTGGGTTTAATAATTGAAAACCAGCTAATATTGAAAAATCACCGTATGATTTAGAACCATAAAAAGTTGTCCAATTAACTAAACGATTTAGATTTAGAATATTTATTTGTTGAGCATCATGGCGAATTCCAAGACTTGAATTGTTTTGAAATCCTAAATTGATAATAAATTGATTTCGATTAATGTCATTATAACTAGAGTCAGTAATTGAACTATGATAAATTTTGCGATGTTGCAAGAACTGACCAAAGTATGAATCTATCTTAAATAGGGTGAATTGCTGCTGATATCGAAATCCAGCGCTTATTATATTGTCATTTTCAAAACCATTGTAAAGAGAGTCAGGTAAGCCACTTCTGGTAACATACCTTGCTACTGATGATTCGTATTTTTTATTTTCTCTCTTTACAGCATAATTAACTCTATATGAATGATGGATAGGAGATGATCCTCCTAAAGGATGTATGTAGTGACCTACATTACCACCATGGCTCCGTTTAAACCCTCTGATTTGAATCATTTCATTTTTTGATTCAAAATTTGCACCCAATTCCAATTGGTCATAAGAATAGTCTCCACGGTAATAGTCCGAATAGCTATTATTATTTATTGAGTCAGGTATCACAGAAAAATCGGGTAATACATCCATTCTTTGACTAATAAACTTCTTTGATGTGTGAGGACCATACCTTACAGGGTAAGACGTATATGCTCCATCAAAAAGTAAAATGCCTGATGTCCAGGACTGATTCCAAAATAATTTCCCATTATGAAGAATAGAGCCATTTTGCCCTCCCCAATCAAATGGGAAAACAATATCTTTTTGTCCCACAAGGCCTGAAATGAATCCAAGTATAAAAAATATTTTTTTCAATTTTTATATTTTATATATCTCATAACAGGAGGAACTGTAACAGTAAAAACTACTGCATTTGAAATTTCATGAAGTAAGGTAAAGCCTAAGCCTTTAAATAGTGCAGCTAAAATACCAGATAAACCAAGTCCAGCTGATAATGGATACGACAAAAGTGTCAATAGGTCATATATAAGAGTAATAGTAAATCCTAAAAAAGCCAAACTTGCCATCAATAGAAAGTTCATTTTTTTTTCATTAAATAAAGGGCTGACTAAACCTCCAACTATACCTGCAAATGCCATTCCAGTTATTTGCATAAGAAATAATGGCGGAAAACTCAAGCCTGACCCCATTGGGTTTAGCCCAGAGTATATTGCCATAGCTGTGAAACCCACTAAAGAACCCCAACCAATGCCAAGATATATTCCAGACAAAAATACCATTACAGTAATTAATTCAATGTTTGGTATAAACATAAGAGAAAAGCCCATTCCTACAGCAACAGAACAAAAGATTGCTGCTCTAATTAAATTATTTAGTTCCATTAGATTTTTTTAATAATGGAATCTTATAATAATTATATTTACTAGTAAAATCTTCAAGATCATGATCTTTAGAAATTGCCTGATTCATTATATTCATTTGGCTATCTAATAGATCAATTAGATGTACAAATAAAGCTTCACTAAAAGCAGGTTTTTTAGGACTTTGCCATTCATACTTACCTTGATGCGACAAAATTATGTGTTCAATCTTTAAAAGAAGATCTTTCGGAAATTTTTTAATGGATTTTGCTTCTTTCCTAACTATGTCCCTTCCAATAACTATATGTCCCAAGAGATTCCCTTCTTCAGTATAACTAGATTGATATTCTGATTGTATTGAAAAAAGTTTTCCTATATCATGCAACAAAACACCTGCGGTAACTAAGTCTATATCTAGATTATATTGTGGTGCTAGATGTTTTGCAGATTTAAGCATAGCTAATATATGTTCTATAAATCCTGATCGATAATTATGATGCACTGAAACACTCGCTGGATGAGTTAATAACTTTTCTTTATTTGAATCATATATTTTATAACTTAGTTTTTTTAAAAAAGGATTCTTTATTGATCTAATTATGGTAACTATCTCTTTCCACATTACTTTTGGTTTGACGGGGGCAATAGGAACAATTAGTTCTGGATCAAATCCATAGCGAGCATAATTTTGTACGGTGGCTTTATTGATACGTTTAACAGTAAGCTGAGGGCGCTCTAAAAAAAATTCAACATCACCTTTTACTGCTAGAGCATCTCCTTTTGAAAATTTCTTATCAAAATCTTCAACTTTGTTCCAAATCTTTGCATGGATCTGCCCTGTACGATCTCTTAAAACTAAATCTATATAGAGATCTCCAGATCTACTATGGCGTAAGTGTTTTTCAACACATAAATAAAAACCTTGAACGGTTTCACCTTCTTTAAATTTTGAAATGGGAACTATGGGCTTCATTGAGTCTAAATTTAAGGGATAAATTTACAAAAATAATCTTAAAGACCTATGTCCATCAAAATTGAAAAAGTAAGTTACAATAATTCTAAAGATCGTCAAGTTCTCAAAACTATTCTATCAAAATGGTTCGAAAACCCAAAAGAATTAAATTGGACTGATCCAAGGCTTAACTACCCTTTTAATTTTAATAGATGGGTTGAACTCACATATAAAGATAATAATGTTAAAAGTTTTGTCTTAAAAGAAGATAAATGGGTTATTGGAATAGGAAATATAATTTTAAATAAAAATACTAAATTTGCACACGCACTTCATATTTTTATTGATTCAAAATATCGTAATAAGGGACTGGGCACTAAAATGCTTCAATATCTAGAAGCTTTGGCTAAAGATGTTAATATGATAACAATATCCATAAATGTTATGCCAAAAAATAAATCCGCATTAAAATTATATGAAAAAATGGGGTTTAAAAAACTTAAATCAAATGGAGAACAAGGGTTGCAACTGCAAAAATCACTAGTTTGATTAAAAAAATTAACTAATCTCGAGTTGCTTCTGCAATTTCCTTGAAAATTATATCTTTATATTTAAAAACATGGCTTGAGAGGAGTTTTTCTCCATATTCCCTAAACCAATCTTGATGAATAGCTAAATCAATTTCTGTGGGAGGTGTAATGTTAAACTGCACCGTATATAGATCATTAATAGAACCCGGCAATGAAATATTACGAGCGTAATGAAAATTATCAATAAGATTGATGTGTGGTTTTAAATCAATAAATGTTTGATATCCTAAATTTTGATTTGATATAGTGGCAGTTATATGAAGATAAGGTACAAATCCTCCTGGGGGTGCTCCTTTTGGTATATTTTTTTTATCCCAATTAACTCTTGCTTCAATATGAACATTTGTTTCATCTTGATCAAGATGAATAGATTTTGGTATAATTTCATCTTTCACTGCACCTTCAAATATAAAAACTATACCTGGCTCCACTCGTTCTTCGCCTATAACTAATTCTGGGTTTATAGTAGAATTATTTAATACAGAAAATGATAAAACTAAAATAGAAAATAAATATGTAATGACTTAGATCCTATTGGCACTTATCGCACAAAATAAATAATTGATGAATATGGCGAATCATCTTGAAACCTAAATCCTCTACGATTTGATCTTGTCTTTTTTCTATAGTATCATCCATGAATTCTTCGATTTTTCCACATTTTACACATATTAAATGATCATGATGAGAAGTATCTATTTTATTTTCATAGCGTGCAGGCCCATCTCCAAATTCAAGTTTTCTTACTAAATTATTTTTCACTAATACATCAATTGTCCGATAAACAGTTGCACGAGAAGCAGAAAGACCATTCTTACGGAGAGTCAAATAAATTTCTTCAGCATCACGATGGTCATCAGTATTACAAATTTCATCCCAAATAATTTGGCGTTGCTTTGTATATCTGAGATTTTCTTTTTTTAATGCTTTTTTTAGTAGATTTAATGAACGCATATAATAATACTGATATTAAGTCTCATAAAGTAATAAATCGATTATTCAGTGTGAAGGTCTATATAATATTTTATTATTATTTATTACCCTTTGGGTGATTCTACTTTTTTGAGATTTGCAAATTTGACAACAAGTTTCTTTTTTAAACCATCATTAAATTCAATTCCCACGCGTTGATTCTCCCCCTGCCCACTAAGAGCTTGAACTTTTCCAATACCGAAAATAGAATGCTCAACAAAATCTCCTACACTAAAGTCATCAAAAAGAACAACCGTTCTACTCACAGCTGTCTTCGTATGTTTGCCAGGCTTACCACCAATTACTTTTCGAGTCAATGCAGAGGTAAATGAAATTTTCTCAAGTTTATTCTCGGGAACCTCGCTTACAAATCTTGAAACCATTCCATATAATTCATCGGACCCCAGTCGTCTACGATGATTTGCATACATCAAATAAACTTGCTCCATCGCACGTGTTAAACCAACATAAAAAAGTCGTCTCTCTTCTTCTAATTTTTCTTTTACTTCTAAAGAACTATATAGGGGGAACAATCCATCCTCAAGACCTGTCATAAAAACTACGGGAAACTCTAATCCTTTTGCCGCATGAAGAGTCATCAATGTTACACGGTTTGTCTCATCATTCCATTGATCTAAATCTGTTAATAAAGAAACTTCCTCTAAAAATTCAGTCAAACCTCCATCAGGTTCTCTCACAATAAATTCATCTACACTTCTTAAAAACTCCAGAACATTTTCATGTCTATCTTTATCATCAGGTGCTGAACTATTACGATAATAATCCAAAATACCTACTTCTTCAATCAATGCACGAACAAGCTCGCCTGCATTAAGTTTTGAAAGAAGGTCACTATATTTTTTTATTGTATTATAGAAATTCAAAATAGAATCAGCCTGTTTTCCTCTGATGCCCATATTCTCAGGAGAGTTCAAAACTTCTATCATCTCTATCTTTTTCTTTTGAGCTTCAATAGAACATTTGTCTACAGTTTTTAGCCCTATCCCTCTAGGAGGAAAGTTGATAACCCTTCTTAAAGAAATAGTATCTTTTGAGTTAACAATAATAGATAAGTAACCAATTAAATCCTTTATTTCTTTCCTTTCATAAAAACGAAATCCACCCACAATGTTATAAGGTATTCCTGAACGCCTAAAAGAATCTTCAAGGGGCCTCGATTGAGCGTTTGTACGATACAAAATTGCAAAATCGCTGAAATTTCTCTTTTCTAACTTAATTTCTTTTTCGAGTGCACTTACTAATGCATCAGCTTCTTCCATTTCATCATGTGTTTCAATCAATCCAAGTTTATTACCAGCTCCATTATGAGGAATCAATTCTTTTGGTTTTCTATCTTTATTATTTTTTACGACTGAAGTTGCTGCTTCTAAAATATTTCCCGTAGATCTATAATTTTTTTCTAATTTAAAAATTTCACATTTCTTAAATACTTTTTCAAAATTGAGGATATTCTTTATATCCGCGCCCCTCCATCCATAGATTGATTGATCATCATCACCTACTACACAAACCTGCTGATGCGCTCCAGCTAATAGTTTGATTAACATAAATTGAGGTTTATTTGTATCTTGATATTCATCTACAAGGATATATTTCCAATTCTGACGATATTTATCTAGAATTTCTTGATTATTATCAAATAACTCTATTGGCAATAGTAGTAAATCATCAAAATCTACAGCATTATTATCAAACAACGACTTTTGATAGATTTTATATATATCTGCATAGGTCTTTTCAATTACTAAGTTTGACTGTCTTTTAGCGGCTGAGGGGGTTACTAACTTATTTTTATAAAAGCTGATTTTGTGACGGACTTCTCGAGCATTTACATAATTCTTTGGTATAGCCATATCTTCAAGAATTACCTTGATTAAACTTATTTGATCTTGAACATCAAAAATTGAAAAATCTGAACTATATCCCAAGTGATGAATATCGTTTCTTAGTATTCTCGCACAAACTGAATGAAAAGTCCCCATATTAACAGACGCATGCTGTTTTTTAACCAAATCTTCAATTCTATTTCGCATTTCTTTGGCAGCTTTATTAGTAAATGTCAAAGCCAAAATATTTTCTGCTTTTACTAATTTTTTCTTAATTAAGTGAGCTACTTTATGTGTTAAAACACGAGTTTTACCACTACCAGCTCCAGCAAAGATTAAAACGGGATTACCAAAGGCTTCTACAGCAGATTTTTGAGTATTGTTTAGTTTATTTTTCATAATTAAGGTGATGATAAACGCTTTAATTTCTGCTTTTTAGCATTTCGTCTTATTCTTTGAAAATCTCTTTTTGCCTTATTGTGCTGTCTTTCTGTTTTAGAAAAAGTATGATATCCATCTCCTCTTGCAACAAAATACAAGTATTCAGTGTCCAATGGAAAAAGTGCAGCTTTTATTGATTCAACTCCAGGGTTATTTATTGGACCTGGTGGGAGCCCTTTATTCAAATAAGTATTATATGGCGAAGCTATCTTTAAATCTTTATTTAATAAACGTCTTGGCCCATTTTTAATTATATATTGAATAGTTGGATCTGCTTGAAGACGCATTCCTTTTTTTAATCTATTATGATATACTCCAGAAATAATGGAACGCTCAATATCATATATCGCTTCACCTTCAATAATAGATGCCATAGTTAACACTTCTTGCTCTGTCATTTTTATTTTTTTCATCTGCATACGCATATCATCTGAAAACTTATTTTTATATTCCTTAACCATTATATTAATAATATCAAAAGGCGTCTCATTCTCGGAAAACTGATATGTATTTGGAAATAAATAACCCTCGAATGAATTCGATCGGATTCCCCATTTTTTTAATAAATCTCCATCCTTTGTTGCATTCTCAAACGATTTAGCATCAATACCTAGCTTTTTATCTAATTCTTTTGCAATCTTTGATAATGTCCATCCTTCACGAATTATAATTTTCCTAGTAAGCGGAGTACCATTAACTAGTTGATCAATAATCGCATAATTAGTTAATGCTTTCTCTAGTCTAAACCGTCCGGCAGGGATATCTTTTTCATAACCTAAAACTTTAACAGCCAGTTGAAAAGATCGACCATTATTAATAACATTATGATTGTTTAAAGTATTGCTAACCTCTTTAAGAGAAGCACCTTTAGGAATAGTCAATTTCACAAAATCGTAAGGATTACCTTGAGGCCATAATAACACCACTCCATAAAAGACTAACAGACATCCCAATGTTATTATTGCAGTAAGTTCTGTGAAATTTCGACCAAATTGAAATTCAAATTTTTGTTTCATTTGCGGGGGCGAAATTTAATTATTTTTATTGATTACACCAAATTTTATCCTCAAACACCTAAAACTACACAATAATGAAAAATTAAAAAATAATTGGCAGCCTAGATCTAAGGCTGTAATTTTCTCGGCCTTATGACACGCAAAGACAATCATGATGATGACCGCCTATTTGAAGGGTGGGCCTTTGGAAATAAAAATTATTTTCTTTTTGGTGCTGGTTTATCATTGTTGATTATTGGATATGTTTTTATGGCTAGTGGCGATGTTAACAGTTTTCAAAGCCTAACCCTTGCGCCAATACTTTTATTTCTTGGTTATATAGTTGTTATCCCCATTGCTCTAGTTTATCGTGAAAAATAAACTAAACGTGAAAAATTATTTAAAATGGGGCTGTAGTTCAGTTGGTTAGAACGCCGGCCTGTCAAGCCGGAGGTCGCGAGTTCGAGTCTCGTCAGTCCCGCAGTAAACCCCGTCATTAGATGGGGTTTTTTGTTATTATTGAAAAAATCGAAATTATTTATTTAAATTGAAATTCTTTAGGAGGTTCTACGCCTTTTAAATGACGGACAAAATAGTCCCATCTACGTCGCATCCAATATTTTCCAAGACCGTGGCCTTTATTTGGGAGAATAATCATATCAAAATCCTTATTCGCATCAATTAATGCCTTTGCAACTAATAAAGTATTATTTACTGGAACATTACCATCAAGTGAACCGTGCCCCAGTAGCAACTTCCCTTTCAAGTTTTTTGCTAAGAGATGGTTTGCTTGATTATCGTAGTTAGTGGTACCATCCTGATTTTTTACTAATAATCCCTGCCATTTTTCTCCCCAATCATCCTCATATGTGGCATTATCGTGATTTCCAGAACCTGAGACAGCCACTTTATAGAAATCTGGATACCTTAGAATACCACCTGTAGAAGCAAATCCTCCACCAGAGCCACCATAAATACCAATGCGATCAAGATCCATCCATTTATTTTGGGAACCTAATTGTTTAATTGCCTCCACTTGATCTGGCAAACCATTATCTCCCATATTCCCATAGTATGCATCATGAAATGATTTTGAGCGTCCAGGCGTACCCATTGCATCAACCTCAATAACAATAAATCCCAACTCGGCTACAGCTTGTTTATCACTTCTTGATGCTCTAAAGGTACGGCTTCCTACACTTCCTGATTGCGGACCAGGATAAAGCGGATTTAATACCGGATATTTCTTTTTTGGAGTAAAATTTGTCGGCTTATACAAAAGGCCGTAAATATCAGTAGCACCATCTCTTGCCTTGGTCTTGATTTGGGTTGGTGGTTGCCAACCTGAAGCTAATAGTTTTGAAATATCAGCTTTTTCTAGTTTAAGTAATAGGGTACCATTAATATCTCTCAACACAGTAACAGGTGGTGTAACTGGTGTAGAATAACTATCTACAAGATATTTGTAATCCGGAGAAAAAGTGACATTGTGATGCGCATATTCAGGAGTAAGTAGTGTTAAGCCAGAACCATCCATATTTACACTATAATAATGCCAATAATAAGGGTCTCCCTTTTCTCTACCTCCAGCAGAGAAATAAATTTTTCTGTTCTTCCTATCTACATACCGTACTTGCTGTACTCCCCACTCACCTTGAGTAATTCGATTCTTAATATTTCCTGTTTTTAGATCAATTAGATATAGATGGCCCCAGTTATCTCGTTCAGAAAACCAAATTACTTCATTACTATCGGATAAATAGTGCCAGTTTGAAAAACCATCACCTGATTCAAAATAAGTTTTTTGAGTTTCCTTCATTACATCTCGAACCTTACCTGTTTTTGAGTCTGCTAAACGGAGTTGTGCCACTTTATGATCTCTAGAACTAGATACAAACGCTAAAGTGTTTGCATTCTTGCTCCAACGGACATCTAGAAAAGTCCCACCTCGCCCCGCAATATGATCACTGCTTGTACTACGATGCTGATCTGGCGGCATTTGCAATCTGACAATTTCAGGCACACTTGAAAGTTCCTCAGTAGCATTTTGCACATTTATAATAACGCGGCTAATGCGGAAAATAAGACTATCGCCTGGAAGCGGATATTTCCACTGAGATAATTCCGGATGACCGGATTTTGTAGACACCATGTACATTTCTCCAACACCTCTACCATCATGTTGAAAGGTTGCAATTTTTTTGGAATCTGGCGACCATAGCACTACTGGACCAGGTCCTTTTGTCCATCCAGCATTATTCGTTGCATAACCATAATCTTCTTTTCCATCAAAAGTAAGTTGCTTTTCCTTATTATTTGATACATTCCGAACCCAAAGGTTATAGTCACGAATAAAAGCCGCCCATTTCCCATCTGGCGATAATACCCTAGAACGTTCACGGTAATATCTAGCCATTGGTGAATCATCGGCATCTTTAGCACCTTTATTTTTCTTAGTAGAGCATCTGTAGTTCCTAAGATTACACGTATAGGTTATGTTTTTTATATCAAATGAAATTGATTTCCCTTTTTTTATGAATTCAAATGTTTTAAATGGTAATCCAAGTGCTTTATAAGTTGTATCTTTATTTGAAAGTGATTTAGCAAGACGTCGATGATCAAAAGCCCTTCTACGTGTCTTTTTTACTGGATCTACAAGAACAAACTCTGCTCCTCCATCAACTGAATTTCGATACCACATCTGTCCTCCATCTAACCAATTTGGAGTAACATTTGCACTATGCACTAATGAACGTGTATTTGTACTGAGAAAATTTTCTGCTCGTTGATAATCTGCAAGAGTCACAGATTCTTGTGAGTAAATCACTCCTAAGAGAAATAGAATATGTTTATAATTCATTTTTTGTT
>Ga0208411_1000468_pt1 | contig 31371 bp, 23 predicted proteins | sample ETN01SmetaG_4_FD_185793 | JGI IMG/M metagenome (GOLD analysis project Ga0208411, IMG submission 185793) | Marine microbial and viral communities from oxygen minimum zone, Eastern Pacific Ocean - ETNP2014F12-01SV261 (SPAdes) (version 2) | ecosystem: Environmental > Aquatic > Marine > Oceanic ... | reverse complement strand
CCATAAGAGCATATATAAAATAAAATAGTTATTAATGATTTCTTATTTTTCACAATAATTATAGTCTAATAATTTGTCCTTGCTTGGCTAATCTAAAACCTTTTTTAATCAATAAATTTGATTCTGTGCTTGCAGGTCTATTAAGAGGATTGGTGTGATTAAAATGAATAAAATGAATCTTTTCCTTTTCAATAATCGATAGATCCTTAAATAATTCCATACTTTCATTCACAAAAGGATGTGGTATTTGACTCATATCTCTTCCTGGAAGTTCATTATCATCAAAAAAAGTCCCATCTAATAATAGATAGTCATTTGATTTCACTTCAGAAATAATATTTTTGTCCCAGATATTCCATTTATCAATATCAGGAATAAATATTATTGAATTATTTGGCCCTTTAATCTTATAACCAACTGTTTCAGAGAATTCATCACGATGTGGAACCACAAAGGGAATAACTGAAATTTGATCATTAATTTTAATTCTTGATTCATGAAAAATGGTTTCAACTTGTATATTTTTTTTAGTTATTAACTGACTCCAAGGACCATTATTATTAAGAAAATAATTCATTCTGGGCATAGCATATACAGGAATATTATTTGCACCCATAACTTCATGGCCTAAATGAATCAAACCTGCATAATGACCAATATGTGCATGAGTTAAGAATACACCGTTAATTGTTACTGGATTATTTGAATTTGTGATTTCATCAATTAAATGTAATTGTTCTGGAAAATCTGGGGTTACATCAATAACCCAACATTCATTTTCCATATTATCTACAATTGCAATCGAACATACCATCCGTTGAAGATCAGGCTTATTTTTAATTTTGAAACAACATTCTTTTAAACAACCAGCTTGTGGGTACCCTCCATCCTGAGCAACGCCAAGGACATAGATAAATATATCATTATTAATTAATTGATTATTTGAAGAATTGTTGCAGGATAAAAAAAACAATATTACAAGAGTAGATATTATTTTTATATAAACCATTCTCATATTATTTATTATACAATCATAAAATATTAAAATGAAAGAGTGAACTTACGTAAATATCAATAAATTTGACTATGTACAGATTATACGTGCAATTAATTTTAATTGTCATCTGTTGCTTTCATTTTGTAATTGCGAAAAATCTAATATTACATAATAGATATAACCCGCAAATTAGAGAACTTATTGATATAAAATTTTCTGGAAACACTATGATAATAACTGGGAATTTGAATGGTACTGATTTTTATGATATATCTGATTCACTTAATCCTATTCATCTTTCAAACCTAGAAATTCCATTTGGAAATCAAAATCGAGCATTACCTAATTTTATAGCAGCAGTATCAGATTCCACACTTTATTTGTCTTCACGTCAAAGAGGAATAGCAATTGCTAATATATCCAATCCATCAAACCCTCAATATATAGGAATGGTCACTCAGCCAAATAACTCTAACTATAGTTATGATGGCATAACTGTTAAAGATTCAATTTTATATGCTTCCGCACATGAACATGGTGTCATATTGTATGATATAACTATACCTCATTCACCTTCATTCATTGGACAAATAAATTCTGAAAACGCATGGGGTACAGATTTTATCGATTCATTATTAATAATCATGAATGGTGAGTTTGGCTTTAAAATCTTGGATATTAGTGATATAACAAATCCTACTATTCTATCAAATATTATGACTGATGGTGCCGTAAAAGACATGAAAATTGATGGGTATCATTTAAATATAGCGATGGGTAGTAATGGAATTGCGCGGTATGACATTTCAGACCCTTACAACCCTCAGTTATTAGCATCATATAATACCTCTGGTCTAGCAAATAGGATTACTCTTATTGATAATAAAATAGCTGTATCTGAATGGGAAGATGTAAAAGTATTTGAATATAATTCTAACCAATTTGAGTTAGTAGGTTATAAAAATACTGGATATAGAACAATGGCTATCAATGCGAAAGGAAATGTGATTTATTCTGCAGAGTGGAGACATTTACAAGTATTAGAGTATGGGTTAATTAATGGTCCAGATTTAGATATTAGTTCGCATGATATTAGTTTTCCAGAAATTAGCATTGGTGAAAAAGATACTATTGAACTAATTATGACAAGTAATGGAAGTGAACCCATTGAGTTTGAATATGATTATTTCTCTCATCCTGACTTTACCACCCCAACAATCTTAAATACATTACAACCTGGTGATTCAATCATTGTTAGTATTGTATATACAAAATCTGGAAATAATGCTTCTGGAACATATAATATTCCATCTAACGATAGTGATGAAAGTCTAATTACATGTGATATTCTAGGTAACTATGATGGTGTAAATATTGGAATGGAAGCTCCTGATTTTACTTTGCCAATTGCAATAAATGGCACAGGGGATTTCAATCTTGAACAACATTGGGCGACTAATGGAGAAATTATTGTTATTACATTCTTTTCTCCAGGATGACCAGTATGTAGTCCGGAGTTATCGGATTTAGAAGTATCTATTTGGGAGGAATATTCTGATCAAGGAATTTTACTTGTCGGTATTACAGCAGTTAATCAAGGTCAAATCGATCAATTTGTAATTGATAATGGTATTACCTTTCCAATACTAAAAGATACTCGAAGTGGTCCAGGTATAGGAACTGGTGTGGTATACGATCAATATTATATTCCAAATCAAGGCTCTCCATATCCTCGGGACTTTATAATTGGGACAGATGGAAAAGTGTATTATGTAAATAATGAGATTGATACACAGTTTATGATTGCAATAATTGAAACACTTCTTGATGAACAAGAAGTTAGCGTTTTACATGAAATTAATTCTATTGACCAGTATCTTGAATTAGTAAAAGCATACCCGAATCCTTTTAATGCATCTATTAATATTTCTTATACAATCAATCATCCTTCAAATACAAATCTGAAGATTTTTGATCTAGCTGGTAGATTAATTTTAAATCAAAGTTTGGGCTTAAAAGAATCTGGAAACCAATACTTAAAATGGTCTCCTAACCCTTCCATTAGTTCTGGAATCTATTTATATAGTCTAGAAAGTGATCGCAACCTTGTTAACGGAAGAATATTATATCTTAAATAGTAAAAATTAATTTTTGAATTTAATTCCACATCCTAGCGCTTTGGTTGATGCATATTTTATATCATTTCCATTAAGCATCGCATCAATTGCGTTAGCAACATATGGTTTCTTTACTTTCCTTGCTTTATTCGCATTATCATCGATTGCACCACGATAAACAAGTTCATCATTCTTATCAAACAAATATACATGGGGTGTTTTAGATGCACCAAATTCTCGAGCTAATCTTGAACCTTCATCCATCGCATAGTAAAAATTATAGTTATTATCTTTAGCGTGTTCTTTCATCTTTTCCATACTATCGGATGATTGAAAAGTTATTTCATTTGAATTTATAGCAATTACACCTATTCCTTTAGGTTTGTATGTTTTTGTCAATTCAACATATCTATCTTCCCATTTAATTACCCAAGGACAAGTATTGCATGAAAAAATAACTAATAAACCATTTTCACCTTTTGCATCACCTAAAGAAATCTTCTTACCGCTGACATCTAACATTTTTATATCTTCCGAGGGTAATTTCGATCCTAGATCAATCTCTTTTGCCTGTAAATTAAAACTAATAAGTAATGTAACTAGTGTAATTAAACGTATCATATTAACCCCTACGAATTTATTGCTCTTTCAATAGCTTCAATAAAGCTTTGTTCATGATTTGAATTCTCCCAAAAATCTACTACGGAACCTGATAATTTTCCAAATACTATAGTAAATGGAAGAGCACCTGTCCACTCTTGACTTAAACTATTAATAAACTCCTCATCCGGTTGATCTTTAATATATGCTTCTCCTTTAAAATTTATCTTTTTCAAATAATTGATAACATCTCTTTCCTGCTCAAGCCAATCAGCACTTACAAAAATCACTTTAAGATCTTGATTGTATTTTTTTTCTAAATCATATATAAACGGAAACTCCGCTATGCAAGGTCCTCACCAAGTTGCCCATACATTAATTAAAACAGCTCTTTTTCCTTTCTCTAATGCTGCGGCATCAAGAATATCTTGTGCAGTTACTCTAACAACATACCCTCTGTCACAACCAACTAGGATAATTATAAAACTTATAAATAGTATTTTATATAGCTTGGGCACTATAATTAGTTATTATAACTGTTATGGATTATCTAGTAGCCCTATTCGATCTTGCAGCGATAAACGACCTGAACTAGAGCAAACAGGTGAGAAATTAGGAATAATATCAGGTATATTATCAAAATCATCATTGATTTTATCATACACTTCAGTCTTTGATGGAAAAGAATAAACAGGTGGAATATAGTATTGAACCGTTAAAACATCAGGATTGTAAGTAAAATGATCAAGTTCCTGAACACCCAAAGCCAAAGTAAAATAAACAAACAATGAATCATTATCTTCCGTTAAAAAATAATAGGAAAACTGACCGCTTGAATTAAGATCTAAATCAAAAGTTTGCGTGAAAAAGCATGAACTTTCTTCATTATCACAATTTCCTTGCCAATCTCCATACGTGAAGTAAGCACCCGTATCTGGAAAAAAGATTAATAAGGAATCATGGTCTAGTGTTGATTCTGTCTCCCAGATAGTATCACCAGAACTATTTACGCTAAAACCAACAGTATCCAACGCTTCACACGTATCTTGCAATTCCCATAATCCCTTAAAAAGATAAAGATCTTCTAGATTATTAACTGTGCCATCCAGTGTATCAACACATGCTAAACAACTATTGTAACAAACAATATCTAAAATAAGAGAATCTGTATCTGGAACTTCCAACCAACGATTGCCAGTACCAGAAAGAACACATGATAGGCTATCTAATGATTCAGCATTACCACCAAGAACATTGCTATTTAAATACATATATTCAACTGTATCACCAACTATGCATGACAATGTTACTTCATATACATCGTTATTATCCAAATCAAACATCTCTTCAATAGAACCATTTACAGATTGCATTGTACCTGCAACATGTATTCCATTAGCTGAGATAGTTTCATTGCCCATATCGACTCGGAAAGTTATCAAAGCTTCTGGAGAAGAATCACCTGAAACGCTACAAGAATAATTAGCTAGTACTGAAAGAAAAAGAATCGAAAATAAATAAATTTTAGTCCGAGGCATACATGGAATTTAATCAAATATTTAGAGAGAATGTATACTGGAAAAGATTTATCATTATTTTATTTTTAGATTAATTGAATCTCGAATAGCTCTTATGTAAGATGGACTTGATCCACAGCAAGCCCCTATTACGGAAGCACCATCATCAATATAACTATCAACTTGTTTCATAAACCTATTAACACTCAATTTACTTTCTATTATTCCTTCCTTCGAAGGCATCGATAAACCTACATTTGGATAAACACCCCATGATTTAGTCCAATTTTTTATTATAAATTTAATTGCACCATTTGTAGTATTACATGGATTGCAATTAAGAAGAACCATTTCAACTCCAAAGTCTAATAAATTAAGTAATACCTTTGTTAAATCTGTTCCATCCAACAATTTATTTTCACTACTTAAAACTAAACTTATCCATCTAGGAATTTTTAAATCATTTGTGGATAAAATAGCTGATTTGATTTCAAGCCAACATCCCATTGTTTCAAATAATATCATATCCACACCTGCATCCTGCAACCATCTTGCAAGCTCTCTGAACTCCTTATTTGCCAAATCATATCCTGGAAATAAGTTTGGTTCATAGCATTCTTCAAGTGGAGCTATTGATCCAGCAATAATTGTATTTCTACTTGCAACCTTACGAGCCAATTTAACTGCCATATTTAAACTTTTATGCGATCTAGATATTGCATTCTTTTTAGAAAAACCATTATTAGAGTATGTCCTTGGTGTTGTTCTAAATGTGTTGGTAGTTAAAATATCCGCACCAGCATCTAAATATGATTTATGAATTTTTTCTATATATTCCGGATGAGTAAGATTTATATCGCCTGACCATATTGGTAAAGGTAATTCTATTCCAGAGTCTAAAAGTTGAGTTCCCATTGCTCCATCTAAGAGTTTTATTTCATTCATTACTTATATGTAATAGATAAAGATAAATTATTTTTTACGAATAGGTTTCATCATCTCTTTTGAAAATAGTTTCGCTTGATCATCGTAGTGTTTCGAATCTACAACAGAAGTACTAGCGCCAAATTGATGAATACTTTCGGAATAAATATTTCCTTCTGTATCCCATTCGATAAATTGAATGTAACAGTCTCCAGCTACACCTTTCATAATATTTCCATCATTTCTTGTATAAATTGCTCGCAACATATCTGGTCCGCCACCAAGGGGTAAATCTGCAGTACCATGTTTTAATCTTTGAACAGATCCAAGTGGAATATCAATGCTACCATAGTTTTCAGTTAAAAACTGAATTCCTTCTTTCATTTTATTAATAATTTTATCATAATTATAGGTGTATTCTTCTGGGTTAAACCCAATATGCCGAAATGTTAAAAATCCTAATGCGGCTGCCTTATTTTCCTGCTCCGCAGATAAATTCCAATTTTTTAACAAATCAACGGCTGGCTTCAAATCATTTGAAATGTTCTTTGAATCCAAAAGAAATTTTTCCAATACTTTTGCAACATGAGAGTTTTTCGAATACTGCTTATCATATTTATATGCTAAAAATTCTTCACGTGAAATATTTTTATCTTGCCCAAATAACTCTAATGCTCTTAATGCCCTATTAGTTTGGTGAGTATCAATCCCTGTATTTTCAGGTAACCGATCAGGAAAGTCTTTTGGATTATCAGTGCAAAGATATGGTGTATTATTACAACTATATATAAAACCTCCTGGGGGGTTCTCAATTTGTGGTAAATCCTCATATGGTATGTATTCATTCCATAAATAAATTGATTTATCTCCAGGCACGACCTGCTTCCAATCTAAATCAGGATGCCTTTTTGGTATTTTGGCATTATACACATAATAAATATTACCAGCTTTATCTGCATACCCTGTGTTAAACATAGGAATTGCATGTATTGACATTGCTTCTTTGAATTCAGATAGATTTCGTGAACGATTCATTCGATACCATTGCTCTACTAATCTTACATCTCCCATAGATGCATATCGTATAGCATATGTTCCATGATCAGTCTTCAATACTGGTCCCAGTATTGAGTTATATAAATCTCTTTTAACTTTCCAATAAAAGAGCCCAAATATTTTTACCTTGATTTTAATTTTCTCAATTGAAAGATCAAGCCATTCGCCATCAAATAAATACTGATTTTCATTATTTGGATTAATAGTAAGTCGAAACACATCAATAAGATCTGGATCATTTACTGTATGACTCCAACCTAAGTCTGGATTATGACCTACAAGTCCCACTGGCGACCCAGGAAATAATCCAGTAATTATATCCCATCCTTCGTCACTAGAAATATGCGCTTCATACCAAGCTACCGGACCGGACCAAGGTTGATGACTATTAACCATTAAACGAGTATATCCATCTGTACTTCTTTTTGGACTTACAGCGAAAACATTGCTGGCATGCATCTGCATCACACCTTTTTCATCATTTGCTTTATGTCCAATAAGTGTGGGAGGCTTTGATTGCAATAATTTATTTAACACGCCACCCATTCCATAAAACAAAGGAGTCCTATGCATAAAACCTGCTATAATATCTACACCTTTTAGTGGATATAATTTCTTAAATATAGATCTTGGATTATCTTTTGCATATTTATTTATCCCTGCAGCATAACCATCACAAATATTTCTAACATCTAAAGGTACTTCATTAAGATATCTTTCATCTAAGCCATTCCATATTCCAATTACATTAACAAAATAATCATTCGCTACATTTTGTATTCCCTGTAAACTAGATATGTCACCTTTCAATAAATTAAATATTCCTTTTATAGACTTTAGTTTTACACCATAGAGTTCAGAAAGCTTCCCTCTTGAAGCTATTAGAACATCCTGAATTGTTTTAAAATCATCCTGTGCATGAGCATATGCCAGCCCAAATGCTGCCTCTGCATCCGTTTTGCCATGCACATGCGGCACACCCCATTCATCTCTAGTAATTACTGATCTATATTTTCCATCGTTTACTGTTATAGATTCTTGACCCATTACTAAACAATGAAATAAAAATAGAATTATTATTTTTCTGTTGCTCATACCGATATGGAACCCTTTCTAAAATCTGTTTTTCCTATTTTAACATTTATAAGAACACTATTTCCTAATTTTGCTTTTTCTTTTGCTTCAAGTATAACATCATTAACACTATCATTTTCCGAAATTTCATAACCTATACCACCTAATTTATCTATTACTTCATGATAATTCGTATGGCCTAACTCAGTGGCAACTGGATCGTTAAAAATCTCTACTTGATCTCTTGCTATTTGGGTCCACCCTCCATCATTACCAATAATTGCGATTACAGGAATGTTGTGGCGGGAAAATGTATCAAACTCAACCATGCTATATCCAAATGCTCCATCTCCATATATACCCCAAATGATTGAATCAGGGTATGCAAGCTTGCTACCAAGAATAAATCCTGCACCTACACCTAATGTTCCAAATGGACCTGGGTCAAGCCATCCTAACTGAAACCTGGGTCGTAAAATATAAGACGCAGTTGCTACAAAGTCTCCTCCATCTGCAACTATAATATCATTATTTTCTATATGTTTATTAACAGTTTTAAACAGTTGTATTGGATTAACAAAATCAGTATTGATTTTAGACTGTTCTTCTATTTCATTTTCACGATCTTTTTCTCTATCTTTTAAGTTTTCTATCCAAATAGACATATCTAATTTTTTCTTACTTAATTTTTTTGAAATTTGATAAATGAAATCCCCAGGATCTGATTGAATTGCTAAGGTTGGTTTAATATTTAAATATAAATCTTTGCTATCTCGATTTATAGCTATGATTTTTGCATTTTTATTAATTTGCTTACCATAACCCAACCGAAAATCGCATGGCACACCAGCCAGGATAACTAAATCAGATTCATTTAGAGCCAGTGTTCTTTTATGTCTAAAAATATTAATATCATCATTAGATAATAATCCACGTGCCATCCCTGATACATAAACCGGTATATCAATTAAAGCGAGTTGTTTTGATATTTTTTCAATATTTAACACACGAATCATTGCTTGACTACCAATTAGTAATAATGGTTTTTTTGCTTTCCTTATCATATCTAAACAATTAAATAATTTATTAGATGAAAAATGAGGGAAAGTTATTTCAGGAATAGGTAAGGGTTGTTTATCAAAATCATTAAAGATTCTATTAAAATTTCTTTGTAAATATTTTTTAACAAACCATGACATCTTATGATCTTTGTTATTTAGCCCGTATAGATCATATACCATATCTTTAGGGTATAATAAATCAAGAGGTAATTCAATAAATACTGGCCCTGGAACACCTGATTGAGCAATAATGATTGCTTTGTTAATTTCATCAGCAATATGTTTCCCTTTATTAATTACAGCTTGATATTTTGTTAATGATCTCATTAGACCTAATTGATCAATATCCTGCAAACTACCTCTATTTTTTAAAATAGTCGCAGTGGCTCCACAAATTAATAATACTGGAACTTGTGCCATTTGAAGATTTTTCACAGCAGTTAATGTATTAGTTAATCCTGGCCCTGCTGTTACTGCAGCTACTCCAATAGCAGGAGATAAACGTGATATTGCATCTGCAGCAAAAACTGCAGTAGCCTCGTGACGAACGTCAATTACTTTTATATCATTTTGCACACAAGAAACCAATATTGGAGAAATGTGTCCTCCACAAAGAGTGAAAATATATTTTACGTTGTGTTGCTTTAAAGTAAATGCAACAATGTCCCCGCCATGTTTCATTTATTTAATTATACAATAACAAACTAGGATTTACTCTAAAAATCATAAAATAACTAATAATAGATTAGTTTACTTTAATAGGGGTTTTTAATTCCAATTTTCTTTTAACACTATCAAATAAATCTTTTTCAAAATCATCATTTGAATCATAACATTTTGCAAATACATGATTCCATAGTTCTTTATCTTCCATACAAAAATAAAAGAATACTTTATCATGCCATGGAGTAAATAAATCCCAAACTTTTGAAAAGATTTTTTTCTTTGTATCCATAGGATATGAAATTTTACCAGCAGCTTCAGCAAAAGGAATTTGTAGTATTTTACTTTTTGTCCCTACTTTTCTAAGAGATTTAATTGCAGGTTTAATAAATGTTAACGTTCCAAATGAAATAAGACCAAGCTCCTTTGGAGAAAACATATCCATCAGGTTATTAATTAATTCTTTATAATCCTTTTCCCATCCTTCATAGTGCACTATAGGGTGGAAATGAAAACCAACTAATATTCCTTTATCTGATAACAAACGAGCAGATTTTAAACGTTGCATTAATGAGGCTGTTCTTGCTTCTTCATTATCAATAAAAGTCTGGGGGTTCAAGGACCAGCTAACAAAGATATTATTTGGGATATTTAATTTTAAAAAATGATTTACATTTTTCGATTTAGTTTTAAACTCAAGAATAATATTTGGATTTTTAGATGCAAATTCTAATTGCGCATCTAATATGCCATTTTTATTTCCTAATGCAAGCGAATCTGAAGATTGACCTGATCCAATATGATAGTTTTTATTTGGGTCTAAATCTATTGCTGCAAGTTTTTCCTGTAAATTTTTCTCGACAGCAATAGAACCATCTTCATAAAATGTTTGAATACTACAATAACTACAGCCCAAGCCACAACCCTGCGCCACATCTATAGTCCTTAGATTGCAACATACAGTTTTTTCAGATGCAACAGGACACATACCAAATACTTCATTATCTCCATTAATTTCCTTTAATTTTCTACTAGCACTACTATAGTTCCGTCTACTTTTTTGATCATATTTGGTTTCATTTTCTTTTAGTGATTTCCAATTATTTTTTATGGAGTTTAGCACTGTTTTATTAAACATTTTTTTTGACTGATTCACTGATCGAGAATATTCTTTCCATTGAATACCGATATCTGGTTCTTCCCACATTTTAAAATCTACAGCCATATCTGTTAACTGTTTCAATTCTTGAAAAGTAAGCTTGTATTCTATACCAATATCTTTTATTTCATTCTTAGATTTATTATCTAAGCTTTGATATAAACTATATTTTTGGAATGAATCAAATCGTGTGTTAATATTAATTTTTGTTTTCATAATTAATAATTTATAAAAATAATATAATTGCTATAATTTAATCAAAAAAAAACCCCGCTTTGCGGGGTTTTTTATAATCATACTAAAATTAATTGTTCACTAATTCACCTTTAGTATAAAGCAATTCAGTAACCTTTTCTCCAGTTTTATTATATGACACCCATCGCCCATCTTTCTTATCATCTACATAAGAACCTTGCGATTCTAATTGTCCATTACTATACCATGCATTCCACTTTCCTATTTTTTTATCTAACTCCCAATAATTCTCTGATCTTTTTTGACCATTATCATACCAAGTAGTAAATGGGCCATCTTTTACACCTCTAAGAAATCTTTTGGAAGACATAAGTTCGTTATTTGGATGATATTCATATTCATAGTTCCATTCTTTTTCTAACAAGCCGTCATTATACAATTTTTTCCATAATTCTAATCCATTTGAATCTCTACCAACCCAACTTCCATTTCCATCTATTACCAGTTGAGACCCTCCTTTTGAACGGCGATTCATCATAAAATATATACCGTTTTTGTATTCACCCTGTTCTTTTAAATTGCCATTATTAAACCACTCTGCGTATCTATCATGATCTTTCCCAAACTGATACTTACCTTGTGTTTTTTGTTCACCATTCTCATGCCATGTTTTATATAAGCCATGTTTCTTTTCTTCAAAAAAACCTATCTCTGATTTTAATTGACCATTACTATAAAATTTATGTTCATTTTTTTGATCAAACTCTAACCTTCCATCAATATATTCCTTTTTCCATATAACTAATCCATCTTGATTTTTACCTTGAATCATGCCGGCTCCATTATTGATTATTGCCGCACCATTCTTATTCCATCGATTTTTAATAAGATAATCACCTTCATTAGTCCATGTACCTTCTTCGCGTTTTTTACCATCTTCTAACCATAATTCATAAAATCCAAAAGGTTTCCCGTTTTGATTTTTCCCTCTTTCGTTTAAACTTCCATCTTCAAACCATATGGAATATCTTCCGTGTTTTAATCCATTAGAAAATCCTGTCTGAGATTTCATAGTACCATTATCGTAGTATTTATATTTATAATCCCATTTCATCTCCAATTTTCCATCTACATACTCCTGTTCATAGAGTACAAGTCCATCCTTATTAGAACCTTTAATTCTTCCTTCACCTTCTTTAATAATTAAGCCACCTTTTGAGCTCCAACGATTTGAGATAAGGTATTCTTCTTCTACCCATTTTCCTTCTTCTTTTATTTTTCCATTTTCAAAATAAGTTTTGGACTCATCTTCTTTACCACCTTGAAATGTAATTTCCTTTTCAATTTTGCCATTATCATGATATTCATATTTATACTCCCAATCAGAGACCAAAAGACCATCTTTATATTCCTTTGCCCACAATTTTAATCCTTCAGCATTTTTACCTGCCCATTTACCATTTCCATCCTTTATAAGAACACCGCCTTCTTTATTCCAGCGAGTTGATAAAACAAACTCATCATTAATATACTTTCCTTCTTGACGCATCTGACCATTTTCATGCCAATCTGAAAACACACCATTTTTTATTCCATTTTCATAATTAATGAGAGTTTCTTTATTACCATTTTCATACCATGTATTGGATTCTCCAGATAACGCACCTTTTATATAAGTATTTTTACTAGTTGATTGCCCATTTTCATACCATACTTCAAAATCACCATCTTCTATTCCCTGAGTATAATTTCCATTCGATTTGATCTGTCCATTTTCATACCATTCTGATTGATCACCATCTAATTTATTATTACGAGTACTTTTAAGTGATTTTTCTTTGCCGTTACTGTAAAATGAATATTTAAAAGCCCACTTATCAATTACTTTATTATTTTCATATAAATACTTTGATGAAATTAATTCCTTATCATTCCAGGTCGTCCAAACTCCATCTTTCTTTCCATTTAGATATGTTCCTTCTTTTTTCTTATTCCCATTCTTTAAATTCTGGACCCACAGGCCATCACGTTTATCATTTTTCCAAGAACCTTCTTCTTTTTTTGAACCATCTTGAAAATAGAACGCATAGTCACCATCCTTTTTACCATCGTTATAAGACATTGTTCTTGCAACATTGCTATTTTCATGCCAAAAAGTCCATTTTCCACTACGTTTACTATTTTTAAAGGTTTTGTGTGATTTTATTTTCGTTCTTGTTTTATCATACCACACTAAATATTGACCATCTGACTTATCAACCTCTTTAACATTAATCAGTTGGTCAGCTTTGATTTTATCATTTGATTTTTTATCCAAATCTTCATTTAATTGATACAATTGATTGACATCTACTTCAAATCTATCAGCAATCTTTTGTAGCGTTTCCCCACTTTCAATTTGATGAAAAACATATCGAGAAACTGAACCAGTATATTCTACTCCATTACGATCCCAAAAGCTCCATAGGCCACTTGGAACTCCATCAACATACTCACCCTTTGTTTTGATTTTACCATTACTATATTTAGATGAAGCTGGTCCACTGTATGGTTTCTGAGCACCTTGCTCATACGAAACGCCATCGCGTTCAATTAATACGACTTCTTTTTCTTTTTTACCACAACCAATAATTAAAAGAATAATGATTATGCTTATTGATCGAATATTTAAATATTTAAACATTAAGTTTCTCCTAGAAATAATTTTATTATGTGATGGCCGCAAAATTAATAAAAACTTGATATTTAGCAAAATAATACATCAAATACCTATTTACTATCTTTTTTAGATGATTTAGAACTATTAATAGTTAATCAATTGATAGAATCATTGTGCAATTACAGCAATTAAATCAATTAGTTTTGGATAAAATAGCATTTATTCTATCTTCTTCAATTGGGTCAGAAAGCCCCATATGAAATGCAAGAAACCACATTACAAATATTCCATAAGCTAAAAACACTAATTGCCATACCCAAAGAGATGGCATATGAAACGGGACCCATAATGCAGGATTATTAGGGTCAGAGAAAAACGTGTTGCCAATACTAGCAAATGGACCAAATCCTACAAGAAACCAAAATACGGTAAGTATCCATGCCAATTTAACTTTCTTTTTTCTTTCAGGGCTCAAACCTGAAACTAATTGTAATAGTTTGTGTTTTTTTTCTTTAATTGCTTTATCTGTATCAGATTCATTATAGGCTATAGATACTATGAATGTTGTTAACAAATTAAAAAATATACCCCAACCAGCGCTGTGGATTGTTAATGGGTATGCTCCCCAGGGGACACCAAACCAAGCAGAAGTTTTATCCGTTAATGTTACTGCAATTAGTCCAATAATAAGTCCAGAGACTACACCTTTAGTAGTAAATCTTTTATAATAACATATACCAATTAAAGCCGGATACATTTGAAAGCCATATGCTACAGCAAGACCGCCAAGCATTACAATTGCTTGACTTGAATTGGCTGCAACTATCAATGCCGCACCAGCAACAAGAACAACAAAAATACGTCCTGTATTTTTTTGACTTACATCAGAGGCGTTTGGTGAAATATACTTTGCATAGATATCACGTGTCACCATTGCACTAAAAGTAGACATATATGCAGATCCTGTGCTTTGCATAGCAGCTAGAGCACATACAGCTAGTAGGCCAACTAACCATGGCGCAGATGTGGAAAGAAGATTGATTAATTCAGGAACAAGATTTTTATCAGAAATATTTTTTAATACACCATTATCAACTAAAATTTGAGTACCTAATCCTTGAAATATAGTAAACGTAAATAATATAATACCTACAATAAGAGAAGAAGCAACGACTTGCTGCCATCGAAAAGCCTGCGGTGTTTTATTTGCAAAGGCCCACATAGAAAAAGCTGGTGAAGATTGAATTCCCATTAGAGCAAACATATAAGTCATGCACATGACTCCTGTCCATGCGCCTCCAACTGCTTTTGATCCAGCTGATACCATTTGAATACTACCAGGTATTGCAATCTTCATTGAATAACCATCTGGTGTAAGGTTTTGTCCTGAAGAAATATCAGAGCTAACTATCTTTGCTATTCCCGTAGTAAACCCACTCCATCCACCAGAGTAATAAAGAGCGACTCCACCAAGTATAATAATTCCAACAGCCAATAATATAGCCTGCGCACAATCAACATATGCCACTGATCTTAATCCTCCAGACGCAACATATATAACGACAACTGCAGTAAGCGCAAACATACCATAATTCACACTGATCAATCCATCGGATAGGACATTAAATAGACTACCTGAAGCACGAAGCTGAACTCCTAGATAAGGCACACTAAAAAGAAATGCAACCAACACTGTTAATAATCGCATTGCGTTTCCACCATAATAATCACTATACATTTCACCAGGAGTAATATATTTGTATGCTTTTCCTAACACCCATTGTCTTCTAAGAAATAGTACTCCTGTAAAAGGAATAGTTAAAGCATAAAAGGATGCAAAAGCATAGGGTAATCCATCTGTAAAAATTTTACCAGGGTGACCTACAAATGTCCATCCACTAAAGCTTGTTGCTGTTGCAGCTAAAACAAATACCCAAACACCAATTGATCTACCTGCAAGGAAATAGTCAGTAGAAGTTTTTGCTGATCGCGCGCCTTTGAACCCCCAAAAGAGACAATAAGCCCAATACAAGCCAACAAAACTAGATAACCAGAAAAATTTTGTCATTTTAAGGGAAATAATTTATTAGGATAAAAACCTCTATCAACAAGTTTTTTAATCTGTTGAACAACATAAGACTTATCTTGTTTATATGTTACACCAAACCAAGAAGATTTACTATATAAGACTTGTACAACTTCACTATCTGAATTAATTAGATCATTAATTACACTTGGAATCAGAAATTCACTTTTTTGATCATGAATATTTTTAGACAAAAACAATTCAAACATTTCATTCAAATAATCAAATATAGAAGGTGTAAAACCCCACATATTCATTGAAACGGGTTCATTGCCTTTTAAATCTAAATCACTATTTGAACTGACACCTGTATTTGATTTTATCAAGTTTTCTGTTTCCACAACACTAATAAGATGATCATCTTTCACTGAACACAATCCTCTAGTAACAGCTCCAAAATCAGATAAAGTTTTCTCTAGTTGAAAGGCAACCATACTAAACGAATCATTTCCATTTTTATAATAATCAACGATGGTTTTGAATGATTCTCTTCCATAATAATCATCAGCGTTAATCGCATTAAATGGACCATCTATAACATTAGATGCACATAAAATCGCATGACCAGTTCCCCAAGGTTTTATTCTTTCTTTCGGTGCAGAATATCTGGTAGGAAGTAGATGAATATCCTGGAATACAAATTCAACCTGAATATCATTAGAAAATTTATTGGATATCTTTGATTTAAACGCATCTTCAAAATCCTTACGTATAATAAATACAACTTTTGAAAACCCAGCTTGTATAGCATCGTAAACTGAATAATCAATAATTGTTTCTCCGCTCGGTCCAACTTCATCCAATTGTTTAAGACCACCGTACCTAGAACCCATACCAGCTGCCATTATCAATAATGTCATATTTTTCATAAAATAATTATATATTTATATTTTCTTAACTGAGGTACCAATGTCAGAATTAATAACAAATGATCTTCCTCCAGCTTTTTGAATAGCTTCAGCTACAATTTCCGGATTATCTGGAGCATATGCAAACATACATCCACCGCCACCTGAACCTGTAATTTTTCCACCCAAAGCACCTGCGTCTAATGCAGCATCAAGCATATTATCTATCTTTACTGTACTAACATCCAACACATCTCTTAAAATTTCATGGTGTTCTAATAGGCATTTACCAATAAACAAAGGGTCAGGTTGATCTTTACTGAGTTCAGGCAGTACTTTAGATAAAATATCTCTATTATTAACTGTGGAATTAAAAATATTTTGCTCATCTTTACTTAAAAAGGAAATATCTACTGAATCTTGATTATGTAAATCGAAATTCGGATCTCTTTTCTTTAGTTTTTGTATAATATTAAGACGCATGTCTCTGCATCTTTTCAAGATAGGAATTGTGTCTTTTGGTTCACAAGAATCACCCAAAACAAAGAATCCTAAATTAGGATTAAGTTTCTGAATAGTAATTCTTGGTGCCGTTTGTAAATAAATACAATTTCCAAATGCTGAAGAATATTGATCCATCATTCCTCCTGGTAAATTAAACTCAACGACTTCTGATTGATATGATAACTGTGCAATTTTTTCACTATTCCAATCTATAGGATTATCGGCTATCTGAGATAGGAAATTTATCCAAGTAACTATTAATGCAGATGAACTGCCAGCCCCCGCTTGAATTGGTATTCTACTCAATATCTCAACTTCGAATCCTCTAGAATAACTTAAACCTTCTTCTATGCATATTTTTATTCCACTTGCAAAAATATTTTTAGGTTTTGTATTTATTGAATCATTAATAATAAATGATTCGGATTTCCCAATATCAGGGAGATGAATAATTATTTTTTTATCATTCCTTCTTTGACCATGGATTTGTAGTCGAAGGTTCATTGCCATTGCAATAACTGGCAAGCCTAAATAGTCTTGGTGTTCACCAAATAGACATATTCGTCCAGGAGAGCTTACTTCCACAAGCGCATTAGGCCTAATGCTGAAGCTAGAGAAAGTCCAATTAAACCAAATCCAATATTATGTCCATAAATCAATTGACCAACTCCTAATAAAACGCTATAAATAGATATGCATCCCAAAACCATACATAGAATTCCAATGGGAACGGGCCACGGTTCATTTGTATTTAAATCAGAAAACTTTGCCCAACCAGGTCCACCAGGGTTTACTTTCTTAACAAAGTTGCGAAGCGTTTCATCATCATCTGGTGGAGTAAAATACGTTGCAGCAATCCAGACTATAGTTGTTAGTATTGAGCCAAATACAATTTTCTCCCAATTTTCATAGCTCTGATTAATAAAATTAAAGTAAAAAGCAATTATTAAGGAACTGATCATTGCCACTATCTCAGTATAGGCATTAATTCTCCACCAAAACCAACGAAGTATATAAATCATACCAGTTCCAGCACCAATCATCAATAATAGATTAAATGCCTGTCCTGCACTTGTTAGCAATAAACCTAAACCAGAACCAAGAATTATAGATATAATAGTAAAAATTCTACCCATAGTTACCAATTGCTTTTCAGTAGAATCTGGAGAAATAAATCTATGATAAAAATCATTTACAAGATAACTAGCCCCCAAATTTAATTGGGTTGACATTGTGCTCATAAATGCTGCAATTAAAGAAGCAGCTACTAAACCAAGTAATCCATTCGGTAATAGAGTAAGCATTGCAGGATATGCTACATCATGACCCAATTTATCAGAAGGTAGATTTGGAAATGCAGTTTGTATATCAGATAATTCTGGATAAACAACCAGCGATGATAATGCAATCAAAATCCATGGCCATGGTCTTAAAGCATAATGAGCTATATTAAAAAATAATGTAGCACTTACCGCGTTTTTCTCATCTTTAGCGGAAAACATTCTTTGAGCAATATATCCTCCTCCTCCAGGTTCTGATCCAGGATAATAACTTGCCCACCATTGAACTGCCAACGGAACCAATAATACAGGAACCCACACATCTGGATTTGATAAATCAGGAATCAATGCAAGCTTATCTATTACATTATTATGTGTTAATAACTCTGAAAGACCTCCTATTTCATCCAAACTGAGAATGTAAAACATTGCCAAAATTGATCCGGTCATTGCTAAAATAAACTGAACAAAATCTGTAATAATAACTGCTTTTAAACCGCCCAATGTGCTATATGCTAAAGTAATAGAACAAGCAATAGTAAGAGTTAACCACCCTGGCCATCCTAGAACAATTTCACCAAATTTTATTGCAGCTAAGCTTACTGCGCCCATAACCAGTACATTAAAAACCAAGCCAAGATATAATGCTCTAAATCCTCTTAAAAAGGCTGCTGCCTTACCACTATATCGTAACTCATAGAATTCTATATCAGTAAGAACTCCAGAACGGTGCCATAATTTTGCATATACAAATACGGTAAGCATTCCTGTAAGCAAAAATGCCCACCATCCCCAATTGCCTGATACACCATTTTGACGTACAAGGTCAGTTACTAAGTTTGGAGTGTCCGTTGAAAAAGTAGTAGCCACCATACTAACACCAAGTAACCACCAAGGCATATTCCTACCAGCCAGAAAAAAAGATTTTGTGTCTTGACCAGCCTGCTTTGAAGCCCATACACCAACAAATAATGAAAGTGTAAAATATGAAAACACTATAATCCAGTCTAATGTCGATAAAGTCATAATCTAATATATATCATTTATTGCAAATTTAGGCTTAGAAGTTTTCCATTTACCACGTGTAAAGTCTGGTATTTTCATTGAAGCACTATTCCTTTTTATTGATTTCTCTGAAAGTGGACTTATTACACTCCAACTAGCAGCATCATAAACATCTAAAGGTGGATCTAAATCGCGTTTCATTGATTCTATGAACGCACGAAAAACAAAAAAGTCCATTCCCCCATGTCCGGACCCTTTTGCTTCATTTTCATATTTTTTCCACAGTGGATGGTCATATTTTTTCAAATATTTTTCATCACTTTCCCAACGATGATCATTCGGACTAACACCTTCAATATATATAGAATTACTATCCTTCATCCATAATCCTTGTGTACCTTGAATTCTAAAATTTAGACTATACGGTCTTGGTGAATTCGTATCATGACTTAACATTATCGTCTGACCATTAGCGCATTTTATGACAGTAGTAATAATATCACCTAATTTAAAATCTATTGAAGCATTGGGATGATTAGGGCCTCCATGTTGAACAACATAATTATGAAGTCCGCGAGATTGTGTTGCAGTAGATGTCAAATGAACCATCCTATTGCCATGATTTATATTAAGCATTGTACTTACAGGTCCTAGCCCATGAGTAGGATAAAGATCGCCATTACGATTTATACTATGATTAGTACGCCATTTTGATTCGCTATACCCTTTATTGCCAAATTCAACTCCACCACCATAAGGCTGTGAACCATTATTAAACTTAACATCTCGAATATCATGCTGATATCCACCTTGGCAATGTAATAACTCACCAAACAAACCTGATCGAACCATATTTAATACTGCCAATACATCTCTGCGGTAACAAACATTTTCCATAATCATACAGAATTTTCCAGTTTGCTCAGATGTATTTACTAGATCCCAACAATCAGGTACTGTTAGAGCTGCAGGAACTTCTGTGCCAACATGTTTTCCAGCTTTCATTGCAGCGACAGACATTGGATGGTGCCATTCCCATGGTGTAGCAATAAAAACACCATCTAGATCTTCATTATCTAACATATTTTGAAAATCTTCATCTCCATTATTATAAACTTTAGGCATAGGTCGACCAGCATTCTTTAGGACTTTTAATGCTTTACTTATCATTCCACTATCAATGTCGCAAATAACTGGAATATCTACGTCATCACGATACGTTGCTAACCGCATCATCCCCTGGCCTCTTAATCCAGTTCCAATAAATCCTAATTTTAGTTTCGATCTTTTTATTGGGTTTGATAATAATATATTGGGTGATAAATAGGCAGATGCTCCTATAAGAGTACTTATACTTAAAAATTTTCTCCGCTTCATCGACATAATATTCTATTAGTATACAATTTTTAGTTAGACAATGCTGTAAGAAGTAAATAAATCGCAATTGTGGAACCAAATATTCCCGCTGAAACCTTTTTAGCCAATGGCCAAGGAGTCATATCAACGGGGGCTGGTGTTTTCTCTTCACTTAGAGCAATCTCTTGATCGCTTTTTGGTTTGAAATAACCAATTAGTAACATAATAATTATGGACCAAGTAAAACTAATAAAGTACGTATGTAACCAATGAAGATTATCAATTGGGAAAAAAGTAAAAAAACCGTACATAGAGATTCCTACTACCATGCCAGTTTTAGCAGCAAGTGCGGGTATGTGTTTTGTAGTTATTCCTAATAGAAATATTGCTATTATAGGCACACTATAAAGACCATTTACTTTTTGTAAATATTGAAAAATAGAATCCATTTGCGCCAGCACTGGTGCAATAATTATAGAGGCTAAGGCAAGCAGGATTCCAAAATATTTTCCAATAATAACAGTTTGCTCTTCACTTGCAGGTGGATTTATATAACCTTTATAAAATTGTAAAGAAAAAAGTGTGGATGCACTATTTAATGCACTATTAAATGAACTCAAGATGGACCCAACTAAAACTGCAGCAAAAAGCCCTAATGACCAATCAGGCAATACATGACGAACAACAGCTCCATACACTTGGTCTTGTCTTTCAATTTTTAATTCAGGCATATGCAAAGCAATCAAGGCAGGAAGACACAACATTAAGGGACCAATTAATTTCATTCCTGAAGCAAATAAAACACCCTTCTGCCCTTCTGCTAAACTCCTTGCTGCCATTGCCCTTTGCACAATGACTTGATTAGTGGACCAATAAAATACTTGGATAAACATCATACCTGTTAATAAAGTTGGCCAAGGGACTGAAACACTTTTTCCCTCAAGATTTGTTTGTGTTAAAACTGTGAGATATTCTGGGTTCTGGTTTACTAGCTTTGATAATCCTTCAAAAAATGAACCATCTCCTAGGGATGCCAAAGCAAGAAATGGGATTGCCAATCCCCCAATAAGAAGACCTATTCCATTTAATGTGTCACTTACCGCAACAAATTTTAAGCCTCCAAAAATCGCGTATGAACTACCAACTATTCCAATAATAGCAACTACCAAAGGAAGAGATAACTTTAAGTCAAACATAGTTATTAACGCTAAAGATCCTGTGTAAAGAACCACTGGAAGCAATACAGTTACATAACCAAAAAGAAACAGGCCAGATACCATAGAGCGTGTTGTCTTATCAAAACGTTTTTCTAAAAATGCTGGTGTTGTAGTAAAGCCACTTGCAAGATACGTTGGTAAAAATACTAGAGCAGTAGCAATCATTGCAAAAGCTGCTAATGCCTCCCAAGCAATGCCAACTAATGCTTTATCTCCAAAAACATCTCCATTTAATCCTACTAATTGCTCAGTTGATAAATTAGTAAGTAACAATGATCCGGCAACCATATACCAAGATAAGGCTCTACCTCCAGTGAAATACTCTTCAGTCGCACTATCACTTTTTTTCATATTCCTAACGATCATATATGTAAAAATTGCAACTGCAGTTGTAGCGATAATAAATAATATAATTGATATCGTATTCAAAATATTTTCTCCAATCTTTTTTAATTCACGTTTATTTTCGAAAGAGCCATGATGTCATCCTCTTTTGTAAACGGTATTAGATAAAAGTGGTATTTATAATTAGTTGATTTTACATCTAATGTATATTTTTGATGAGTACGTGCTCCCCAGCTATTATCACCACCAATACCAGTTTGTCGATAATCTATTAACCAATCTATCTGATCTTTTCGTTTAATATCTAGTTTACCATGACGTTTATCGCCAGGTACATTTTCTAAATCTAGATACGGATATTGATGTACGCTCCCATCGAATAACGGCTGTCCAATTGCCAGCATGCCAATCGTACCATTATCAAGACCCATCCATCGTACATCAGTTTTATTTCCCGTCTCTTGAGGTCTCACATAAGGATACGTTTGTTCCCAGACTGTACCAGAATAGACTTTAATAGGAGCGGATGTTTTTCTATCCCAATAACTCTCATGGGGACCTCTACCATACCATGAAACTCTATTAAAATCTTTTGGTAGCGTCATCTTCATACCAAAACGGGGTAATTCTGGTAGAGTTTCATTTTCCGTAACTAATTCTTGTTCAATATCAATTAGCCCATTTCCAAAAATGTTATAAGTAATAGTAATAATAGATTCTGTTGGCTCATGATTTGCTGTCATTTTTATTTTAACCACATTATTAGATAATGATCTTTGAAAAACTTTAATGGTTAATTCATTGCCTATATTCTTCCATGTAGCAGTACGTATATGCATCATATTCCCACGATCATTATCAGTGGGCGCTCTCCAAAAATGTGGAATCAATTCAGATCGCATTAAATGACGGTTGCTATATATATAGTCTTTTAAAAAACCTGTCTTTTTATTAAAAATAATTTGAAAATCATTTCCAATTACATCAATAGACGTATCACTCTCTGTGAGTCTAATTTCTGGAAATTTTGAAATATCAATTTGCATCGATGGACGATCTATAGGTAATAAAAATTGCTCCCATGCAACAACATGTTTTTTATTTAGTAAAGGCATATTTCGATTTAACCGAGCAATTATAGTAAGAAAGTATTCAGATCCAGGTTTTGGCACCACACTAGATAGATTAAAAGATAAAACTGTACTCTCACCTGGGTCCAAATCAATCACTCCCAATTTTCCAGACTCTACAGTTTTCCCATCCTCAGAAATAAACCAAGAAAAATCAATATGATCTAAATTAATAAAATCATATCTATTTGAAATACGTACTTGACCCCTTGTTATATCCTCTGCTATAAATTTTATAGGCTGGTATACTTTCTTTACTTCAAAAAAATGGGGATTTGGTGTTCTATCTGCTGCAACAAGACCATTAGCACAAAAATTAGAATCATTAGCAATAAATTCATCACCAAAATCTCCTCCATAGGCCCAATATTCCTTTCCTGACGTATCAGTCTTTAAAATTACCTGATCTGCCCAATCCCAAATAAATCCTCCTTGCAATTCATCATATTTTTCAAAGGTATCCCAATAGTCTTGAAGATTACCCACGCTATTACCCATTGCATGAACATATTCACAAAGAATCAGAGGCCTTTTAGGATTTTTTTCAGCATAATTTGTTATGGTTTCAATGGTTGCATACATTGGGAATACTACATCTGTATGATCAGCTTCTCTTGAAGGTTCATAAGAAACAGGTCTTGTTTTATCTTTTGCTTTCATCCATTTGTACAGCCTCTTAAAATTTTCCCCATCACCCGCTTCATTGCCCATAGACCACATAATGACGCTTGGTTGATTCTTATCTCTTTCTAGCATGGATCGACCTCTTTGTATCCATGCTTCTTCCCATTCCTCACTATCTGAAATGAAACTATATTTTTCTTTATGAAATTGCATTCCATGAGCTTCAATATTTGCTTCATCTATAACATATAAACCATATTTATTACATAGCTCATACCATCTCACTTGATTTGGATAATGACTCGTACGTACTGCATTAATATTAAATTTCTTCATTAACTTTATATCGTCAATCATTTGTTTCTCTGTAATTGATCTGCCTCTTTCAAAATCCCACTCATGGCGATTTACACCACGAAATAATACAGGTTTACCATTTATTAAGAGATTCCCAGGCACCATTTCTATTTTTCTAAAACCAACCTGTTGTGTGAAACTTTGAATTACTTTTTCTTCATCATTATTTATTGTAATCATCAACCTATAAAGATTTGGAGTTTCTGCTGACCAAACCTCTACATTATTTATTATTGATTCATAATGTATCGTATCTTTATCAGTTATTGGCATCTTTCTTTCGAAACTAAATACAGGTTTCTTTGAGTTACCAAACCTTGATAGTTCTCCCTGAATAGTAATAGTAGAGCTATCATTTGAATTATTAATTAAATCCATAACAAATTCAAAATGACCATCATTATATAAGCTATCTAAATCAGATTTTACCGAAAAGTCAGTTGCTCTTATTTTTGGTTTAGCAGAAATGAAAACATTTCGTTCAATACCACTAATTCTCCATGTATCTTGCCCCTCAAGATATGAACCATCTGAAAATCTATATACTTCCAAAGAAACTGAATTTTCTCCAGATATAACAAAATCTGTTATATTATACTCCGCTGGAGTTTTTGAATCTTGACTATAGCCTATAAACTTACCATTTATCCATAAGTAAAACGCTGAACGCACACCATTGAATTGAATAAAGATATCTCTATTTAACCAAGAAGATGGCAAATAAAAATTTCTGCGATAACTACCTATTCTATTATACTCATGAGGAACAGATGGTGGTTCGGGAGGAAAGGGATATTCCTCATCAAGATAGATTGGGACGGAATAACCCTGCATCTCCCAGCTACCTGGTACATCAATATCATCCCAAGTAGAAACATCAAAATTATTTTTCATAAATTCTTTGGGTCGACTACTTGGATTTAAAGAATAATAGAATTTCCATTTCCCATTTAATGACTGATAATAATTGGAACTATCTATATCATTAATTAGTGCTAATTCCTTAGATTCAAAATCAAAAAAATGTGCTCTTGCATTTTCTTTATTAATACTAATTACTGAGGGGTTTTCCCAATCTAATTGGTCAATTTTCTTTTTCTTATTCATTATAAAATATGCAATTGATACTATAATTATAAGTACCAGAATATTAACAAAATTTTTCATCTAAATTAATCAGTTATATTTTTTCTTAATTAATAATTGATCTAAAGTATCAAGTAATTGATCAGCATTTTTCTTAGTAAATACCATAGGAGGTTTTATCTTAATTACGTTATGGTCTGGCCCATCTGTACTAATTAGGATTCCTCGATCTTTCATGTCATTTACTATTCCTTCTGCTTCAGATACTGCAGGTATCATTTTTTCATGATCTCTAATCAATTCTATTCCTAAAAACAATCCACGACCTCGAATATCACCAATTAAATTATGTCTCATCTTTAGATCATTTAATTCCTTAATTAAATATTTGCCTACAAGGTATGCATTTTCTTGCAACTTTTCCTTCTCAATTATTTCTAGCACTGTTCTACCTACAGCGCAGGAGACTGGGTTACCTCCAAAAGAATTAAAATACTCCATACCATTATTAAATTTTTGAGCAATCTCTTGTGTTGTTACTACAGCTGATAATGGATGCCCATTACCCATAGATTTACCCATAGTAATAATATCTGGAACAGTATTTTCTGATTCAAAACCCCAAAAATGTGATCCAACTCTTCCAAAACCAATTTGAACTTCATCCGCAATACATAAGCCACCAACATTTTTAACTTTCTGATTAGCTAATGATAAAAACCCTTCAGGGAAAAATATTTGCCCTCCACAGCCAAGAATCGATTCAGAAATAAATGCAGAAACCTGTTCATCCTTTCTATTTAATGAATCAAGAATACTATCTACATGTTGTAAATAGTATTCTAAAATATCAGCACTACTTGCCCTCCAGCTTCCTCTATATATATCAGGCATTGGCACTTGATGAATAAACTTAGCAGCACCCTTCCCACCTGGACCATCATATTTATAAGGACTTACTTCGATTGTTGCAGCTGTATGTCCATGGTAAGCTCCTTCAATCACTATTGTATGGTTACTATTCGTATAATTTCGTGCTAAACGAAGTGCTAGATCATTACTTTCGCTTCCAGAATTAGTAAAAAAACATACCTGCAAATGTGAAGGTAGTCTACTAATTAATTCTTGTGCATAAAGGACAATATTTTCATGAAGATATCTTGTATTAGTATTAAGAGTTTTACTCTGTTCATATAAGGTTTTGGTTACTTCAGGATGGCAATGACCAACATGACTAATATTGTTTATTCCATCAAGATATTTTTTACCATTTCTATCATATAGATATTGTCCTTTTCCTCTAACGATATGTAGAGGATCTGTATAAGAAATACTTAAGGATGGACTAATAAATTGATCTCTTAACTTTTTAATATTTTTTATACTTAACAAATGAACCTATCTCATAACTGTATTTATTATTTGATCTGAACAATATTCCAAATCAACCTGTTTTATTTTTCTTAAGAAATCCCAAGCTTGATCTTCAGTAACTCGAATATATTGATTTTCTGGAAATATTTTTTTTCGATATGCAGCCATTGTAACTGATATACATAGTCGCAGGCAAATAAAATAAATTATCACTTCAATTTCCAATTTTGTTATTGGATATACACTTTGATATGCATTCAAAAAATCAGTTATAATTTGAACTGGATCATCTCTATTCAATAATAAATACGCGATACAGATCGCAGGTTCACATACTCTAAAAGTTTTAATTATATCTCCGAAATCAATTATACCGTATGGAATACTATCATTATTAATGATAATATTATGATCATTTGCATCATTATGTATTATTGCTACAGGTAAATCATGTTTAATTCTATTAATTTTATTTTCACAATTATTTAAGATCTGTTCAATAATAATTTGTTTATCTTTGGAATCTATATTGCAGATATTACTGTATAGGAAATCAGTCTGAGATATATCCCAAGGGAATCTTCGAATCGAATCCTCATAATCAAAACCTTGAAATGCAGAACTTATTCTCCCTAAAAACGTGCCGAGCATTTTAATAAATGATTTATCATGGTGTGATAAATCTTTCATCAAATTACCTGGAATATATTCAACTAAGCGAACGTAATATTCTATTTCAAGGTGTTTATAAACACTTATATGATCATCTTCGATATTTTTGACCGCTTTAGGTAGTTTTATTTTATCATCCTTTTTATATATATGCTGTATTGCTTCGTGTTGCATATCTAAAACATTGAATTCTTCAGCTGGATGAGAAATTTTTAATATGTAAACTGGTTTATTATTTTGATATAATAAAATATTTTGATCTCTATCGCTAGGTAGCGTTTTAATAGCAGATACTTCTAAATCAAATAAATTTTTTGCAATGGTAATTGCATGACTATCTGAAAAATTAGGACCAGGGGTATTGAATATAGTATACATAGAAATATTAATTGATAATATCTCTCAATATTCCATTTTTTCTTTCTAATATATTCCTTGCTTCATCCAAATTACATTTTTTATTAATCATTACAAGCGCAGTCTTTACGGACCTTTCTGCAGAAAGTAATAATGCACTACTATCCTCATAGCTAAGATCGGTTAAATCTTGTATGATTCTAATACCTCTATCCACCAATTTCTTATTTACAGTCATTAAATCGACCATAAGATTTCCATAAATCTTTCCTAACTTCACCATCGTTGCAGTTGAAATCATATTTAGAGCAAGCTTTGTTGCTGTACCTGCTTTCATACGTGTTGAACCAGTAATAATTTCAGGGCCTACTTCAATCGAAATAACTATATCCACGTTTGCATGATAAAAAGGTTCTTTATTGCAAATGAGATAAATAGTTTTACATCCTATTTCCTTACCATGGTTTAATGCAGTTTGAACATATTTTGCAGCACCACTTGTACTAATCCCGATAATTACATCACCTTTTTGAATATTATGTTCATTTAAATCATTAATTGCAGTTTCAATTTTATCTTCTGCACCCTCAATAGATTTTCTTAATGCTAAATCTCCTCCAGCAATAATCCCTTGAAACCAATCTTCAGGAACAGAATATGTTGGTGGCATTTCTGAAGCATCTAAAACTCCTAAACGACCACTTGTGCCAGCCCCAATATAAAATACATGTTTACCTGATTTTATTGCATCAACACATAATTCAACAGCTTTTTCTATTTGAGGAATTGAAGATCTTACCGCAATAGGTATTTTAGAATCTTCATTGTTTATTCTCTCTAATATCTCTTTTGTGGACATCTTATCAATACTAGAAGAATTAGGATTAGGCTTTTCAGTTATTAGGTCTCGTCTATCCATTTATATTAATAATTTTCTTATTAATTATAAATCCACCTTTGAAAAATACTCCTTTGAAGCGGCAATTACTTTGGGGGACAATAAAATAGTTCCTATCATTGTAGGAATAACCATAAGGGCATAACAGCTATCAACAAAATTAATTGCAATATCAATTGTAGAGATAGATGCAATTACAATTACTAATATATATATGTAATTATAATATGGCTTAATACGACTTCCAAATAAATAGCTCGCACATTTTCTTCCATAATATGAATAACCAAACATTGTGGATAAACTAAATGTAATTACTGAAACAAATAATAATAAACGACCAAATATACCTAACTCTTGCTCAAAGGCCATCACGGTCAGCGTAACACCATTGTTATCAGTAGTGTATAATCCAGATATTAGTATCACTAATGCTGTAGTGGTACATACTATAATTGTATCAATAAATGGTCCCAGCATTGCAACTAGTCCCTCACGAACAGGCTCGCTAGTTTTTGCTGCACCATGTGCCAAAGCTTCTGTGCCAGCTCCTGCTTCATTAGAGAATAATCCTCTTCTTACTCCTAAAATAATCATAGAACCAATAGCTCCACCAGCAACTGCATCGCCGGTAAATGCATCATAGAATATGCTAGCAATTATTTTAGGTAATAATGAAATATTCAAAATTAATATTGTTAGTGCTGCAAAAAGATATAGACCCACCATTATTGGGACTAATCTAGAAGCAACTTTTGCTATTCTTTGAATACCTCCAAAAATAACTGATGCTACAATCAATGCAATAATTATTCCAGTTATTGCATTCCCTAATAAAGAATTATTTACAAATATTCCTTCGGGTATATATACAAAATCTCTAATAATTTGTACCAATTGATTCGCTTGAAAAAAAGTAAAACTAGCAAACATACCTGCAAAACTAAAGAAGACAGCTAATGGCTTAAACCGTTGACCCAGGCCTTGTTCAATAAAATACATTGGACCGCCCTGTATATCTCCATTATCATCTTTTCCACGGAATAAAATAGCCAGTGTACAAGTAAAAAACTTTGTGCTCATACCAATAACAGCTGTAACCCACATCCAAAATATTGCACCGGGTCCACCAGTATGAATTGCGATTGCAACTCCTGAAATATTGCCCATTCCAACTGTACTAGCTAATGCGCTTGATAGAGCCTCAAAATGAGAAATTTGACCAGGATCATCATCTTCATCATACTTTCCTGATAGTATATCTAATGCATGGCGAAAATAGCGGAAAGGTGTGAAACGGCAATAGGCAGTAAAAAATAGCCCACCTCCTAATAATAGAACAACTAATGGGGGTCCCCATAAAAAGCCAGCAATATCTGACATTATTTTATCTAGTATATTTACAAATTCACTCAAACCTATGTATGATTGATAGTTATATAATGTTTCGGGTTATATATTCCGAAATATACATATTATATAGAAATTCAAAAGGATAAAAATAATATTCTAATAATGAAAAAACTCGATCTATATCTTATTCAACAATTTGTTTCAATTCTGTTAATATCTATTCTAGGATTCACAAGTGTGTTCCTAGTGGTAGACTTGATTGAGAATTTGGACCGATTCATTGATAATTCAGTTCCATGGAGAATCGTATTCAAATATTATTTTTTTACTATCCCATGGTTTTTAAATATTGCATTACCTATGGCAATGTTAATTGCTACAGTATTTAGCGTTGGTTTATTAGTCAAACGAAATGAATGGACAGCCATGAAATCAAGTGGCATTAGTCTATATCGAATTGCAATACCACTTATAATAATTGGTATCATAATCAGTTACGCATCATTTGAGTTTGAAAATAAAATTGTTAGCAGTGGAAATGAGATACGATCCCAAATTGAACAACAATATATAAAGAGAAAATCTAAAAGAAAATTAAAGCATGTCTACAATGATCTTTTCTTACAGAAAAAAGAAAAAACTCATATAGCGCTAGGAAAATATAAAGTGCGCCAAAAGACTGCAGAGCGTGTAACAATTATCTCTATGAATGATGGAATAATATTAGAACGCATAGATGCAAAAAAGATTGCATGGATAGATACATTAGAACAATGGGTTGCATCAGGATATTCAATTAGAAAATTTGATCAGAATGGTATTGAAAAAGATGTAATAATTCCTAAATCAGATTCTCT